>Ga0214919_10007074_pt1 | contig 15250 bp, 11 predicted proteins | sample LL1503_MetaG_FD_177994 | JGI IMG/M metagenome (GOLD analysis project Ga0214919, IMG submission 177994) | Freshwater microbial communities from Lake Lanier, Atlanta, Georgia, United States - LL-1503 | ecosystem: Environmental > Aquatic > Freshwater > Lake | place: USA: Georgia | collected... | reverse complement strand
TAACTAACTAGATAACTAACTAGATAACTAACTAGATAACTAACTAGATAACTAACTAGATAACTAACTAGATAACTAACTAGATAACTAACTAGATAACTAACTAGATAACTAACTAGATAACTAATGGATAATTTACCGTTTATTAATGATGTGATTCCAATTTCTTTTAACATCACTCGGAATCATATATTTATTATATTAAGTATATTAGGTTTAAGCATATTTACATATTTATCAAAACGCTATTTATATAATACAGCAATTACATCAAATCAATACTATACTAAAACTAAAAATACTAATATACATATATCACAAATACTAAATACTAATAATAATTATAGTTCTGCTAGTTCTGCTAGTTCTGCTAATGCATCAACATCAATAATATATATATTTTGGAATGGTGATATAAATTCAACATACTTAATAATTGATTTGCTAATCCAGGGATTTATTATTCAACCAATGTATATTGAAAAATACACGATATTAAAAACATTAGAATATGAAAATTTAGGAAATATAGTTAAACAATACTCGGGACACGTACAACAATCCAAAACACAAACAAATACACAATTACAATCACAATCACATTTGCAAGAATATTTAAAAAAAGTTGCCAATATAAAATATATACAACATAATGAATCAACACAAATTGACATTCTTACACATTTAATACAAAATCAATATCCTGAATTCAAACACAATTTATTACCTACATTATTTATTACATCAATAGCAAAAGATATGATTCATACAACAGAATATATTAATACAATAAATACATTAAAACCACAACACAATAATGGCATAGAATTTATAGAGCAAATAACACGATTTATAAAACATAATAAACTAAACAAAAAAGATAAAACAGATAAAAAAGATAACTACAATAATCAAATATATGCTAGAGATAGAATATTATTAGGTTATAATAGCGAACACAAATATATTAATCTAATAAACACATTAATAACACAATATAATACAGAACATAATTTACAACTAAATATTGAAATACCATTATATACAAAAAATACAACAGATATACATTATTTAACAACAAATATCATATCACACAATATTATGACATATTTTACAAAAAAAAAATAATTAAATTTAGTATTATTAAGTATTTAGATTATTGCAGGAATAAGTAAGTATTATTAAGTATTATTAAGTATTTAGATTATTGCAGGAATAAGTAAGGGTAATGGTAAGGGTATATCAATTTGGGATTGTGATATTGGAATACTATTTACATTAAAATATGCATCTGAATTTATTTCCACTAAAATATTTTTCAATATAATTATTATATAATCTAATATTTTTATAGAAGATGAATACAAATTATTTGAATTTTTTATACTAATCTCACGTTTAATATATATATTATTATTAGTAAGAAATTGTACATTCTTACGTATTGAATCTATATATAATTTTATAGTAGTGTTATTAATACCGATAATTCTGTTAATCCGAATTTTAGTTATAAACTTACAAAATAATGTGATAACTTGATTGAGATTACCTAATTGTGATAATATTATCAAATAATTAGGTGCATCTAATTTAATCATTATGCGTATGTCACACATAACTGTATTAATAACTTTAATCATATTAGCATAAAAACGTGTATATTCTAATCTTATAACTTTAGTATTTAATTTAGACAACTTATCAATAAATATTTCGGTTTCACTAATGTTGGAACTTTTAATTTTCTTAGTATCAGTTATTGGTTCTTGTTTAATATTACTATGTTTTAATCCAATTAAAATGTGTGCTGTGCTTAGCATTTTATTATCATAATCAGTATTAACTTTAGTATATGTACGTTTTAACATTGTGATTGATAAGCCTAATATATAAAATAGTTTATAGATTATAAAAATCAATTTTTTGTATATTTTTAAAAATTGTATTAGTTTTTTGTAAACTAAATATATGTTAAAAATAAAAAAAATAAAGGTTATAATAAATAAGCTAATCTAACCCACAATAATTGCATTATTGTGGTTGCGGAATTTCTAACCCAAATATGAATGTGAGTCTACGCAAGCTTTCGATATCTTCTTCTGCTTCTCTTTTAGCGTTGTCTAATTCTTCTTCGAATTCAATCCACAAAGCTTTAGCACCCATCGGATTAGTTCTATCTTCTTTAATAAATTTGGAAAAGCCTGACCAATTAATTGCATCCGCGTGCCGAATTTTGTTTGCATTATTGTCGTCGTAGCTAACGCCGCTAACGTCGCTATCGCTAACGTCGCTATCGTCGCTAACGCTAACAGAGGGATCATGCAATGAATCTACATTTTTCAAAACAGCTAACATCGCAGCTGCGTTATCAGCTGCTAACGCAGCTGCGATCTCAGCCCAATTGATGTTATCATAACCCATATATCTAACAGGTACAACAGGTACAACAGGCGGAACAACATTCCAATGTTGCGTACGTGGGCGCTTCTTCGGTAATTCGTTTGGCTTTTGTTCGCATAAACCTAGACGATTACAATTGCTAAGCTTATTGAGTTCACGTGCAGTAGGAGTAAAAAAGTGTCTCGGCATTTTTACAGGTACAAACTGTTTAAAAAAGTTTATGAGTAAAAGTATTTTAAAATTTTACATATTACAGAAATCAATTTTTGTATATTTTACGATTTATGCTATTTTTCTGTAAAATAAATATATGTAAAAAAATAAAAAAAATAAATAAATATAATACCCATTTAAAAATAAGGGTATTGGGTATTATAAATTGCAAGCTTAACGCACGATTACCACTATAACACATAATCCATAGATACAAGAACATATTATATGTTATCAGATGTATCAAATGTGTCAGCAGCATTCGCTCCAAAATAGTACTTGTCAAATGGAAAATCTGACACAAATGCATTTATTGGCGGTAAACGTATGTCATTGCCATTGACATCGTCATCGGCATTGTTAACGTAAACGGCATTGTTAACGTCATCGACATTGTTAACGTCATTGGCATTGTTAACGTCATCGACATTGTTAACGTCAATATATATCTGTTCTGCCGGTTTACTATTACTATTATTCTCACTACGATTACGCATACGATTACGCTCACGACAGTTTTTAACCGCATTATTATTGCGTTTGCGATAATCACGATATTTTTTCATTGCTTCATTATATGAAATGTCAGTAGCATAATCCGTACGTTGTGGTATGATGCGTTTGTATGCACGCTTAACACTCTTACTACCATTGCTATGTTTTAAGGATGATGCCATTTTAAAATCGAACTTGAAAACTCAATTACTGTAAATAATTATTATTTACAGAAATCAATTTTTGTATATTTTACGATTTATGCTATTTTTCTGTAAAATAGAATAATCTAAATTATAAATTAAATTATAAATTAAATTATAAATTAAATTATAAATTAAATTATAAATTAAATTATAAATTAAAATATTAATATTATTTAATATAGCAATATTAAATAGATAGAATGAAATTTATTAATTTATGTTTAAGCATACCAAATTTAGATACAATAATATTTTATATTATTTTTGTTATCTTAATACCAGGATATTTATTTTCAACATCTGATTATGAAGCATTAAAATATTATTTACCAGCATTAATTATGTTAGCAGTGACATTAACTGAAGGTGGTTCGCCTGAATTATTTGTTAATTTATATCCGAATCAATGCATTAATACTACAATGGCGGGTTTTCTATCAACAAACATAATTAACGGTTTGGCAGTAGTTGGTATATTAGCACAATCATTGGTTATTACATTAGCAACAAGTAATTTAACATTAGGATTAGTATCAGGTTTAATTACATTTGCAATTGCATTTCCAATGGCACAACAAATATTACCATATTTTATAAATCAAGTTGATGAATTACGCTATACTATATTTAATGGTAATGTGCGATTTCCTAATAATTGGCATAAGTATATTGCAGGTTTAATATTTAGTATAGTTTTATTAGGTGCACAATATCTTTTAACAGGTACATTTACAATGTATATATTATCAAATAGTGACATAATCTAATCTAAATACGTATAGCATTAGAATTGCTAGATGTTGAACGCCATCTATTGCCACTTGATTCCCAATTATTATTTATGTCTCTAATTTTTTTTTTAATTAAAATGTTATTATTTGTATTTATGAATTCATTATTCTGTATGTTATCAATATCATTATTATGAGTATTACTAGTATTACTAGTATTACTAGTATTACTAGTATCGCTATATATTATAGTTTTAATACCATAATGTTTAATCATCTTAATACAGTGAAAGCAAGGTGTAGATGTTTTTAGTTGTTCGTTTTTAACTCGTATTATTATTAGTATTGATTTATTTAATAATTTTCTAATATATAAATCATTAAAATGTTTTTTTCTACAATATAATATAAAATTATTAATAGCGTCTTCCTCTGCGTGTATGGGAATACATAGTTTACTTTGTTTGCTATGAATACTATACTTAAAATGATTATATCCTGTAAATATATTACTAGCACATACTAGCACAGAACCATGCTTTTGTAAAAGTTCTGAATTGATAGCACATTTACAAGCTAAATCAATCAAATCTTCGGGCATTTGTAATATAATATCGAGCAATGTTTGATATTAGGTTTGGTTTATACTACTAAATTATGTTTATATAAATATAAACATAAAACCGTATAATATATACATATTTATATTTCTATTAAGGGTATTCTATTAAGGGCATTCTATTAAGGGAATTCTATTAAGGGTATTCTATTAAGGGCATTCTATTAGAAAATGAATATTAATGACAACATTGAATTACCATTACCAGTAATAACAAAATCAAATATTAATATTATGGCAAATAAAAAACTTACAAAAGCACTTATTGCATTAATACCTATTGATAATGCTAATAATACTAATAATGATAATAATGCTATTGCAACAAATAATAAGATAGGTAAGAAAAGTATAAAAGTTGTAAAAGATAAAAAAGATAAGAAAGATAAGAATACTAAATATATAAATATAGATACATTACCTAATATAAATGATATAATTAATAATGTTAATAATGTATCAGCAATATACACATCACCATTCCTAGCAAACCCTATAAACTGTGAGTCTGAATCTGCTGATACTAATAATACTAATAATAATACTAATAATAATAATAATAATAATATAATGCTAACGCCTACTATTTTAAATTCTAATACTAATGCTAATACCTTAATTAAAAAAATATATCATATAAGTGATTTACATATTCAGTTATACAAGCGCCACGATGAATATCAATCAATATTTAATAAAGTATATGATTATTTAAGGTGTGAAAAAATGGAATATGATATTGCGAACCCCAATATTGCGAACCCCAATATTGCGACTTGTCCCAATATTGCGAATGCCAATATTGCGAACCCCAATATTGCGAACCCCAATATTGCAAATATTAATAATACGCCATTATTAGTTGTTATAACGGGTGATATTTTACATAGTAAAAGCGATTTATCACCTGAATGCATACATATGACTTATAATTTTATTAAAACTCTAGTAAGTATTATGCCTGTTGTATTAATTGCGGGTAATCACGATATAAATATTAACAATCGTGATCGCCTAGATGCTTTAACACCTATATTAGCAGATTTGCCTATAGTATATCCATTATATTATTTATTACATAGTGGTGTATATCAATTACATAATATTATGTTTTATCACGCAAGTATATTTGATTATAAAATTATTAATCCTAATAATGTTGTGTATCCAGAAGAATATTTATTACTACCAGCACACCTAAGAACTAATATTATGTTATATCACGGGCGCGTTAATGGTGCTGTATTATATAATGGTATTGTAATGTCAAATACATTACAAAATATAGGTGCTAGCACTAGCACTAGCACTAGCAATAGTAATAAAACAATAACCCCAACAACATTTGAACCTTATGATATATCTTTATTAGGTGATATACATAAACATCAATTTTTAAAATTAAATATTGCATATGCAGGTTCATTAATACAGCAAAATTTAGGTGAAGATATAAGCGAGCACGGACTTATAAAATGGGATATTGAAACCCGTCGAGGTGTATTACATCATATTCAAAATGATTGGTCGTTTATAACTTTGATAGTTGAAAACAAACAATCAAGTTATGTATGTAATATGTGTAAAGGTATTCATAATCCAGATTGTAAATTAACAAAAAATATTAGAGTTCGTATATTATATAAGAATACACCAGAGAGTTATTTAATGGATTATATAACGCTTTTAAAATTACATCATAATGTTTTACAATATTCTTGGCATAACACGGACGACAATACTAATACCAATACTAATACTACTACTACTAATGATGATACCATAACAGATAGCATAACATCTAATAAGAAACAAGCATACCAGGCATCATTAATTGATATTGCATCGCCAGACGTTCAAAATAAATATATTGTTGAATATTTACAAACTAAAGAAAATGATGTATCCCAGGATGATATTGAAAAAATTAAAGCATTAAATATAAAGCAAAACTTAATATTACAAGAAACAACACCATCTTATTTATGTGGAACGCGTAGCAATGGTGGCGGGAGTGGAGGGCATTTCCAATTATTATCTTTAAAGTTTTCAAATCTATTTGCATTTGGTGAAAATAACATAATTGATTTTATGGATTTTAAGGGGGTTGTTGGTATTATTGCAGATAATCATATGGGTAAATCATCTATAATTGATATAATTGTATATACATTATTTGATGAATTCACCCGTAAAGGGACTGTAAAAGATATAATAAATATTAATAAAGATGAATTTTATATTAAAATGGTTTTGCGTATTGGTGGATGGACTTATACAATTATTAAAGAAGGTGTACGCACACGTGTTGGAGCATCTGTAAAAGTTGAGTTTTATAGGGTGGGTTCTAGCAGTTCTAGCAGTTCTAGCAGTAATATGTTAATACGTGAAAACTTAGCAGAGGATACCGTAGCAAAAACGAAAGCGCGTATTATAGAGTATTTTGGATGTTATGAGGATATTATTCATACTAGTTTTAGTATTCAAAATGATAATAGTTGTTTTATAGATTCTAGTAATACAAAACGCAAAGAAGAACTAGAGCGGATTATGCGTTTTGAAATTGTTAAAAAACTAGGGGATATTGCAAGCATTCAATTTAATAAAGATAAGGCAATATACGAACATATTAAAAAAAATATTAATGCTGATAATATAGTAAATTTACAGAAATCTAAAGCTAACGCTATATATGCATTGGCATTAATTAGTGAAGATAAAATACAGACTAAAAATACAATACACTATTTACACATTGAAATTCTAAATACAACTAAACAAATAAATAATGAATGTAATACATTTATTAAAAATAATTGTTATGAAACTATTATAAAGCAACACGCATTATACACTAATAATATCACAGATAATACACATTTAATTAATGAATTGTATAATAAAATAAACACACAAATTGATGCTAGCATATACAATTTTAAAAGAATAGCAGACATACAGAATAGGGATACTAGGGATACTAGGGATACTAGGGATACTAGGGATACTAGGGATACTAGGGATACTAGGGATACTAGGGATACTACAATTCAAGATGAAGACTTACAAGCACTTAAAATAGCATTACAGAATGCAGAAATAAGCACGAATGATAGTATAAAACAGATTAATAAACATATTAAACTACTTGATATTGATAATGATAAATTATATAAATGCAGAAAACCATATAATACTAAATTATTAAATAGTATTATATATGATAAATCATTATATCTAGATTATTTAGAAACGTTATTATTATCATTAAATACGCAATTAGATGAATATGGACGCGACTTCAGTACTTTAAATAAGCATATAGAACAATTAAAACTAAACGACCAACTACTAGAAACTAATAATAATAAAATATTAGAATTGCAAAAGCAAATAATAACGTTGCCTAGTTATGGGGATGTGAATGGGGATGGGAATGGGAATGGGAATGGGAATGGGAATGGGGGTAATAGCAATATCGAGGACTTAGAACAGTCATATACTACATCACTAGATACATTATTAATTGATATGTTAAATACAATTATAAATACAAAAGCAATCCTAGATATACTAAATTTAATAAATATTAAATCTTTACCATCATATACACACTATATTACCCAATCTAAAAAATATTTTCTAGCATTAGAACTCCAGGATTATCAACTTAATAATCGTAATCTTACAGCACACATTAATATGCAACAAGGGCAACTAGAAGAACATAATAAAATCTTAAAACAAGAATTAAAGCAAATCAAAGAATATGAAAAGCAAATAAAACAAATTGAAACTAAAATGCATTCTATAAATACTAGCAAAGCACAAATAGCAACTGATATTACAAACCTAGATGCAAATTTTGAGATAGATAATAATATTACAACTAATAAGCAAAAAAGATCGGATTATGAAAAACAAATTGATGAACTAGATGCACAACAAAAACTTATAAAACAACATATAACATTATTAAATAATTATAGTGATTTACAACTAAAACAATATAAATTAAATATTGATTTAGAGAAATATAATGATATATTAAAGCAATTTGCAACATATAAATTACAGATAGAAACAAATAAAATGCTTGATGATAATGTTAATAATTTACAAAACGAATTACTAGAACAAGAGCAACACCTAGACACAATTGATAAAAAACACGCTATAGAACAATCACATATTATTAAATATACGGCATTATTAGAACAAGTAAAAAAGGATGTTGCTGATGGACGTGAAATAGAAAAACAACTACGGATAAGCGAACTATATCGTAATGCACTAAAACAATTACCCTATATATTATTATTAAAAATCCAACCCGTATTAGAAAAAAAAACTAATGATTTACTTACTATTATAACAGATTTTACAGTTAAATTTGATATTACAGATAATAAAATAGATATCTATCTAGACCGCACGTCGTATATTGATAAATCACGAAATATACTAATTAACAATGCAAGCGGTTTTGAACGCTTTATTTCATCTCTAGCAATACGTATGGCATTATTAGAATTAAGCAATCTGCCCAAAATCAATTTTATGGCAATTGATGAAGGCTGGGCGTGTTTTGATACACATAATATTAATAATGTATCTATTATATTAGATTACCTAACAAATAAATTCGATTTTATATTAACAATTACACATCTTACACAAATCAAAGAACATTGTGATATACAATTATCACTTAAAAAAAATAATGAAGGGTATAGCACAATTACATACTAGGCATCGGAGATAGTAAAACGGCTATGAAAACGGATACTATAATATATATAAATTTAAAACATATTTATTTAAGTTTATATATAAGGTAATAAAAGATAATATAAGATAATAAAATTATGTAAAATAATGAAAACTACTAACACTAACACTAACACTAACACTAACACTATTTATAATAAAATGCTAAATAAACAGATTACATTAAATAAGAATACTAATGCCGACATTTTTTTAATTTTAAATAATATATATGTTTTATTAACAAATAATAATGAAATATTACTAAAAAAGAAAACTAAAATACATAATGAAACTAGTAAAACATATAAAACACATAAATTACAAACACCAACTACAATACATAAACTCAATAAATTATATAAAAAATTTAATATTCTTGAAAATTTAAAAAAACTTAACTTTTCATTGCTAAATTATACACATAATATTATAAATAAAATATTAGAACAATTAAAATATATTGAATCACAACTTAATAATATTATGTCACCATCTAGCATATTATCTATTTCTACATCTGTAATATGGTATATACAAATTAATAATATTATTATGGAATTACATAATATATTAGGTGATATTATAAATAATAGTTATAAATCATCTGGGTATCATTTATTATTATCTAATATACCTTCTTATGGATTTACATTATTAAATAGTTATGATAAAATAGATGTTGAAAGCATTTATGACACAATTACACAATATTTAACAAATACTCATATTCAAGTTTTACAAGTATCAGAACATAATTATTTAGTTAAAATTAATAATGCAACAGATGCTACAGATGCTAAAAATAAATCAATATATTTATCTAAATTATTAAATAATCAATATATTAATAAAGTATTAATTAATGTAGAATATTTAGAACCTTTAGAACCTTTAGAACCGTTATTCCCTATCTATTCTACCAAAAAGCATAATATTAATACTATTGATACAATTGACACTATTGATTTTATTACTAGTATTGATACGAGTGATAGTATTGATACGAGTGATAGTATCAATACTAGTGATAGTATCAATACTAGTGATAGTAATCGCAATAAATATGTTAATTATGTATTAAAATATATTAATAATATTTTGTATTATGTAAAATATGTATTTTCATATGATAATAATGATAAATATAAACCTAATAATGTAATGTAAATATGTTGTGTTTTTGCGTTGTGTTTTTGCGTTGTGTTTTTGCGTTGTGTTTTTTGTTTTTGTGTTTTGTGTTTTGTTTTGTTTAATTGTTATGTATTACTTTACAATAAAAAAAATAATTTTATCTATATAATTTATTAATGAATTACGTGCAATTAGTTTATCACAACACATAAAAACCATAAATGCAAATACTTATAAGAGAATAAGAGAATAAGTTTATAATATGTTTTCATAATTGGAATTACACCAATCTGTATTAAACAATTCTTGTTTTATTTCCGCATTTAAGTTATTACAACCAATAATTAAGTTCTTTATAATCGCACGTAATGCATTAATATGAGCATTAGTTTCATCATTATTAATGCGTTCTTCATCCAGATTTTGATTGCATATATATTTGCATATCAAACGATGCATTTTGCGTTCGCTACAAATACCATTAATACCTAATGCAATTAATATTGCACTAATTTTAGACATAGCAAAGTTTAAACGTTGCAATGAGGTTTGAGGTGGATGCATTTTTAAAACTTATATATTAAAATATTAAAATATTTAGTTTTTGTTTTTCAGTTTTCAATTTTTGTAAGTTTTAATTATTTTTAAGATTAATTTTATATCTAACATTATATTAATTAAACTATTATTTATATATTTATAGTTTATAATATTTTATATTATGAGTATATCTAAAAAAAAACATAATAATATTATTACCAAAGACGCACGCAAACTTACAAAACATAAAGCGCGCAATGCAAAAATAAAGCACCATAAAGAAGATAATAAAGCAGATAATAAAGAAGATAATAAAGCAGATAATAAAGCAGATAATAAAGCAGATAATAAAGCAGATAATAAAGCAGATAATAAAGCAGATAATAAAGCAGATAAGACAATTAACTATAAAAATGGTATATATGATATTAATGGTGAATATGATAATCCTTTAACTAATAAACCATATAAAAATATTAAGGCACACGATACAATAAAAATTGATGATGCCTTATTACCAAAAACATATGCAAATTTAGCTAAAACGTGGTCGACAAAACTTGTATATAAAATTAAAGATAAAATTATAGACACAATAATTAAAAATCAAATTATATTATTAACCGCAGAACCAGGCGTAGGTAAAACGATTTTAGTTCCGCGTATTGCATTGCACGCACTTAATTATAAATATAAAGTATTATGTACGATACCTAAAAAATTAACTACACGTGAGAATGCATCATTTGTTGCTGATTGTATGGATAGTAAAATAGGCGAGGAAGTTGGATATTATTATCAAGGTAAAAATGAAACTAATAAAAATGGTATTGAAACAAAGTTAATATTTACAACAACAGGATCATTACTTTCACGTATGACAGGTAGCGACCCATTATTAAGTGATTATAATTGTATTATTGTTGATGAAGCACACGAGCGTTCAGTTCAAACGGATCAGTTATTATTATTATTAAAAAAAGTGTGTATTATTCGCCCTGATCTTAAAATAATAATTATGAGTGCTACAATATCATTACAGACATTTAGGGATTATTATCCTAAACATCAGTTTAAGTTTGGCGAAATAGATGCGGGCGGTGAAAAATCATTTCCAATTGGTGAAAAATGGATTGATATACTACCAGGGCAACAATGGCAAACTAAAGCAATTGAAATAACAATGAAATTATTACAAAGCGCTAGCGCGCCACCGGGTGATATAATAATTTTTGTAAAGGCAGGTGGTGATGCTACTAAATTATGCACGTTATTATCTATAGCAATGTCTGAATTACGAAAAACAATTAAAAAAACATATCACCAACACTCAAATGCACTTAAAACTGACAATAACAATAACAATAACAATAACAAAATACCTCCAGAGTATTTAATTAATCCATTATGTATAAGATTAGATGGTTCTACACAACAATCTGATGCTGATATCGCAACTGACGAACATAAATATAAAACGTTAAAAGATGCGAATGGATATCCATATACACGTAAAATTGTTATTACAACAAATGTTGCGGAATCATCAATAACAGTTAAAGGTGCTGTATATGTTATTGATAGCGGATTTGAATATACTGATAGTTATGAACCCAATAGTCGTGTTAGAATGTTATTAGAAAGCACAATTGCACAGAGTGCCGTAAGACAAAGAAAAGGACGCGTTGGTCGTACGCAACCCGGATATTGCATACATTTATATTCAGAAGATACATATAAAAACTTTGAAGAATATCCAACACCCAGTATAGAGAAAACGGATATTACAAATGTTATACTTGATTTAATGAGATTGCCTGAAGCATCATCTATAAAGCAAATGCGTAATTTATTAAATGAATTTATATTACCTCCACACGAAAAATTTATTATTAATGCTATAAGAACATTAGATGCATTAGGTGCAATTACTAATATTACACCATCAGGGTTAATTACACCTATGGGATTTGCATTAGCTAAATTTAGAGCAATTAAAGCACCCTACGCACGGGCACTTATATCATCATATTTTTATGGGTGCTCCCGCTCAGTATGTGATATTGTAGCATTAATTACAAGTGTAAATGGCAAAATCGAATCTATGTATAGTGAATTTAAATTTAATAAAAACAAATCACAAGAATGGAATCGCACTGAAGAACTTAAACATATACGCATTATTAAAACATACGCGCATCCATTAGGAGATTATATGACCTTATTAAAAACATATCAATTATATTTAAAGCAACGAGATTTACATAAAGTTAATACTACAACTACACCATCAATACTTAAACCTAAACAAAATGATAAACAGAATGATAAACAGAATGATAAACAGAATGATAAGCAGAATGATAAACAGAATGATAAGGGTGAATCTAATACTGTTGTAAATAATTTACAAAATGGTGGAAAACGCAAAACCCGCAAAAATAAAAAAAAGCATAACAAAATACATAATACAAACGCAACACGCAAAGCAACACGCAAAGCAACACGTAAAGCAACACGCAAAGCAACACGTAAAGCAACACACAAAGCATCACATACAGATACAGATGTAAATGTAAATATAAATAGTATAAATCCAAAAGATGAAATCTTACTAGATTTAGATGTTGATACTGATGCAGACGCAGATGGTGAAGCAGGTGTTGATTACAATAATAATACTATTAAAAAAGATAAAGATTCACCTGAAATAATTAAATGGTGTCGTAATAATTATTTAAACCCACTTACCTTACGTGATTCATATCGTATAAGCACACAATTATACGATACATTAATGAAAATTGTTAGGCCATATAATAATAATAAAAATAACAAACATAACAAACATAACAAATATAACAACACTAATAAAACTAATAAAACTAATAAAACTAATAAAACTAATAAGCAATATGATAAACAATCTGATAAGCAATCTGATACTATGGAAGGTGGTTTTTTGCAAAGAATAGAAGAACAAGAAGCAATTGATAAATTAGAACCAGTTGTTAAGCGTTTTGATAATGAAGATGATAATATTTTAATGTCATTAGCAATTGGTAATTTTGTTAATTTTGCTAAATTAAGTTCAAAACCGGGTGATAATACATATACATCGTGTTTTGCTAAAGACAAAAAAATTGGTAAAATAAATAAAGATAGTTTTTTAACGTCGCATCCAAAATTAATTATGTATGATGAATTATTTTGCGGTATGCGTGGTGCTAAGTTTGTTAAGATAAATATTGTAAATAAAATCCCAGATCACATATTTAATCAACTTAAACTATTATATGATAAAAAAATAAACTATACTATATAAATAATTATTTTAAAAATAATTTATTTTAATGTTAAATAATATTAACATTAAAATAAATTATAATAGCTTGTATTGTGTTACAAGCAACATATTTTTTTGATGTTGCAGTATATAAGTGTGTACTTTAAACTGTAATACTGCATCAAATGATTTAAAATCCTTGTTTTGTACATCATTTAACAAAGCCTCAAATTTGTTTTTAGTTGAATCGAGTCTCCGTAACAATATTTCAAGATTAACTTTTACGAATAGGTATCCTACTGGAAAAAGCGTATGTGCGTTGAATGATTTGATGATTAATGCAATAGCCTCATTTAATGCTTGTACAATCTCCGCAATTTGTGCTTTGAACATTTTAGCAGTTGTTTCAAGGTTATTAACCTCACGAACACTACTCGGTAAAATAATGTATCCAGCATTCTGCATTAACTCATTGATCTCAATCACATAAAATTGGAGATGTCTTATCAACTTATATAATTCCCGTACTGTCAATCGTGATAAATCAGGTTTATGTACAACAGGTACACCAGGTACAACATCACAAACAACATCACAAACAACATCATTTTCACTGTGTTCAGACATTTTTGCGAAATAATTATTTAGCAAAGTAAAATGCATATATTATGATATTAAATTTCAATTTTTGTGTATTTTACTATTTATGCCATTTTTTCTGTAAAATAAATAATATAGTAAATAATATAGTAAATAATATAGTAAATAATATAGTAAATAATATAGTAAATAATATAGTAAATAATATAGTAAATAATATAGTAAATAATATAGTAAATAATATAGTAAATAA
>Ga0214919_10007072_pt1 | contig 15253 bp, 10 predicted proteins | sample LL1503_MetaG_FD_177994 | JGI IMG/M metagenome (GOLD analysis project Ga0214919, IMG submission 177994) | Freshwater microbial communities from Lake Lanier, Atlanta, Georgia, United States - LL-1503 | ecosystem: Environmental > Aquatic > Freshwater > Lake | place: USA: Georgia | collected... | reverse complement strand
AAAATGTTTCTTTGCACACTTGATTTTTTGCTGTTCTTGCTCGCGCAATAGATGCAAATTCTGGGCGTGCTTAGAATCTTTAGTTTCAGCTACAAAGTAAATCTTTGTGCCTTTGTCTTCGTCTTGCTTTATTAGTGCCCAGTCTGGAATGTAAGCACCTATTGGGGTTGGAATCTGAAAGGATTTCGGAAGTTTCACATAGAAGAGAATGTCTTCTCGAACTTCGCATGCTTCTGCAAAGTCTCGTTCAGGTCGACTATTCGAATCGACAACAACATAGTTATACAGGGTTTTATCTGCCCGTTGAACCTTTATTAGATTATCTAAGTATTGCTCAACTTCAGCAGTTTCGAATAGACGCATTTCGTACGGCGATGAACCAATCTTTTCATATTTAATTCCACCCAACTTAATCTGGTCAAATTCGTACTTAATAATCCTCACTACCGAATCCATAAATTGCTGAGGATTAATAAATACTTCTTTTAGGCGAGGAGTTCCCAGCAAAATTTGCGTTATTGAGTGACGTGTAATTTCAGTCTTTGACTGTATATGAGAAACTAAGTCGGGAATGGAGTATTGAATACCTACCAAGGTACGCTCCCTTGAGGAAGTTTGAATTCCAGAGAGCTCTATTAGTTCGCCTTTTTCGTTGCGAATAAATTTAGCAACATTCTTCTCTCGGTGTATAGACGGCTTGTCCATAGGTGGTAAATCATTTATTGCAGATATACATTCCGCTATGAGTTTTTCGGAGGCATAGTTAACTGAATAAATAGTTCGATGTTTTATTTTTTCCCATAAATCAAGGAACAATGTATCGTCCATCCACTTCTTTTTAAGGTGAATCTGTGCACGTTTGCGAGCATTTTTAATACGACCCTCGAAATTAACACCACAATCTTCTTCAATCTCCTTTTGAAGTGAACGAGAAAAGTCTTCATATTCTTCATTCGCAATTACAGTCAATCTATTCAAATTTCGGTCAGTTACTCGTACACCTTCCGTGTTAACGCACAAACGTAGTCCCCGTCCTAATTCTTGTCGTTTCCTCAGTACGGACTTTGTTTCATTTAATGTACAGATTTGAAAAACATTTGGATTATCCCAACCTTCGCGTAGAGCCGAATGAGAAAAAATAAATCGAAGTGGTGTATTTGGGTCTAGAAGTCTCTCTTTGTCTTTCATGATCAACGTAAAGGTTTCATCGTCAGCCCTTGTGAGGCGACCTTCCTTACTATCTTTCACCTTGCCCTTATCTTGACTGAAATATCCATCATGAACCTGGCTAGCACTAAGTTCAAATAGGCCTTTGTATTGATTTGATTCATTCCACTTTTTGAAGCTTTCTTCAAACCAAGCTGCAAATTTTCCTTGAATCGAATTCCCAGAAGCATCATATGACCTGTAGTTAACTACTTTGTCAACAAAAAATATAGACAAAACTTTAATACCTTTTGGTGATAACTCTTTTTCTTTTTTGAAATGATTTTCAACAGTTGCATCAATCATCTCTCGCAGGATTTCTTCCGACAGACCGCCTAGCGATTCACCATGAATAATGGTTTGGCCGTTAGAAAAAGACAATGTTGAAGCCTCGCTGTCTATCTCATTAATAATATAGCCGTCTTCATAAGCATCTACGCCCTTAGACAGTTTGTGCAAGTTATCACCGACCTTTGCAGTTACTTGCTTCTTTACTATTCCCTTTGCGTCACTTACATAGATTGAAATCTTTGCAGTAATTGATCTAGCATTTGTCCTGAATTCGTCCAAACTCACGAATGTGCCAGAGCTTCCATTTCTGCTAACTACGGAATCAACTTCAATTTGTTTTACGAGCCCCAAGTCATAAGCACGCACTGGGTCGAGTCGATAAATTAGGTTATATGTATTTTTATGGGTTGCTGAAAATCTGAGTGTGAATAATGGATTGAGTTTACTTATGGCTCGTTTACGTATGTCTGTTTCCATATTTTGGGGTTCATCAATAATAACTATAGGTTTTGCTTGTTGAATAAAAGAGATGGGCTTCATACCTGATTCAGATACCTGGTTGATTACGTTGTCGTCTTTCGTGAATGAATCAATATTTATAACCAAAATCTGAATAGTGTTACTGCGAGCAAAATTCGATACGTACGAAGGCCGTGAAGAATCATAAACTTTAAACTCGTAAGGAGTATTGCCATACAACTCGCCAAAGTGTTCAGCAGTCATTTCAAGACTCTTGAGAACGCCTTCTCTAATTGCGATTGAGGGAACGACTATGACGAATTTGGTCCACCCGTACGCTTCATACAATTCAAAAATTGACCGAAGATAAACGTAAGTCTTTCCCGTGCCTGTTTCCATCTCTAAAGAGAAATTGGCAAAGTTTGAAATTACTGACTCATTCGGGATGAAACCTTTGGCATTTGTCGATTCATTGAACCACATTCGTTCAAGTGAATCAGAAATGTTACCCTTGCTTAAATCATTCCCTTTTTGTACTTTTTGCAAATTTCTTAAAACTGTTTCGTCAGAAATAGTCAAATAATTTGAGCGGACCGATTCAGCGAATACAATTATCTCTTCGCCTGCAATCAATTCCTTGGTTTTTGCTTCGTCGAATACTTTTTCTTGTTCCTGGAATAACGCAACAATTGATTCAATCGCTTCAATTTGATGTTGTTGACTCTTCTCGAATCGCAGTTTCACTTTGAGCCTTGTTCCAACACAGACGAATTTAACTTCTGAAACCAGCTCTTAAATTGTGGAAAATTCCACTGAACAAGTTCTTCTTCAGTAATACCTGTCTTGTCCATTTTCTTAACTTTAATAACTTTAAATTGTTCACGTGAGTCCTCGTAGTTCACAAGAAACAAATCAGCTTCAAGTTTAAGGGCAATTTCCCAGAGTGATTTAAATTTCTGTGCGTTCAGGTGCCAATATCTCTTTGGATGACTATCAAAAGGTCTAACAGTTTCACACTTCAGGAACTCTATTACCGTGTACTTACCGTTGTTACAATAGATAGAGTCCAGATCAAATCCACCTGTTGATTTACCTTCCAACGACTCAATTATTAATTCTTTAGCTCCATCATCCCCTTTGGAAATAGGTTTGGAAAACTGCGCATTCATACCGTTCTAAATCCAATTCCAGCATCTTCGAATTGCAGTTGCGTATTAGTCTTATCGGAATCCTTATTGTTGAAAATTGAATCCAAACATATAACTGACTTCGGCTTCAAGTTAATCACTGAAGAAAACTCTTCTTTAGTCATCTTCTCTGATATAACGACAATTTCATTCTTACCAACCACATAACCACTTGATTGCCCGAATTTAACTTCACTAACTTGAATTGAAAGGTCAAGCCCCTCTTTAAGTACCATTTCGAGAGCAATGTCCAGTGCGGTGGAATCACTATCTTCGGAGGTTTCAGTCAATTTAAGCTGAAGGGAAAGTTCATCGAGATTCGTCGCTATATCGCCACGCCAATTCTTAATATTCGATGGAGCTAATTTGAAGTGTCTAAAACCATAATCAACTGTGGTTTCTGCCCCTGCTGCAAATAAATCATCCTGATTTGAGGAAACGCCACTCAATACTTCGATTGCTTTTGTAATTCTTGAATGCGCAACGTCTGCAATGGTTTCATAACCCAGCCCTTTGGCCTCTTTGCCAGCTTGAGATTTATCATCTAAAGGCTCGGGCAAAGTAACAAATATAAATCTCCTATCGCCACCATCTGCTTTGTTTTGCTTCAAAACTGCTTCGGCGGTAGTTCCTGAGCCCCCGAAGAAATCCATAACAATTTCATTTTTACCAACAGTTCCTAACTGGATAAAGCGTTGAATGAGGTCAACTGGCTTTGGATTAGTAAAAACTTTTTTACCCATAAGTTGAATTAGATATGCAGTTGCATTTGCAGTTGTATCTAAATCAGTCCAAAGTGACTTAGTAACCCGACCTCTTTCTTGAGCTTCTGACCAGAAACGCTTTCTCTGCGGTCCAGCCTCACCTGAAGTACCAAATACGATGCGGTTATCTGCCATTAATTCAACAAACTTATCAAAATCATTTTTCCAGCTATTACCTGGGTTTGGTACATATTTTTGACCCGTTTTTGGGTTTACGATTTCATAAAGTTGATTTGGACGTTCACCTTCAACTTGGAATGGATCTGCTTTCCAAGGACCTCTAATGTCATTGTCAGGATTTGAAAACCCTTCAGGTGTATCTGGAAGTCTAAACTCGTATCTATTCTTCTTATGATATTCAACATCTTTGAAATACACCAGGTTATGAGTGTGAGAAACGGACAAGAGCGCAGTGTTAGTCACAGACTTGGTTGAGTTCCAGACTATATCCCCAGCAAAATTCTCTTCTCCATATATTTCGTCTAAAAGAAGTTTTAGAGAATAAGCTTCATTATCATCAATAGAAGTTACAAATACACCATCATCACTCAACAAATTTCGAGATAGGAATAGTCTTGGCAACATCATCGATAGCCAGTTGGAATGGAATTGCCCATTTTCTTTTGTGTTCGGCCTAAATAGACCTTCCTTAAGCAGTTTTCCTGACTCATCTTTTTCACCGATACGAACTAGATACTCTTCTTTGGTTTCAGAGAATCTATCTGGGTAAATAAAGCTGTCTGAGCCCGTGTTGTATGGAGGGTCAATATAAATAAAGCGGACTTTTCCGAAATAGGTCCTTTGTAGAACTTTTAAAACTTCCAGATTTTCGCCTTCTATGAAAAGATTGCGAGAATTTTCCCAATCAATAGAGGTTCCTACACAAGGCTTAAGCGTGCTGGCTGAGGTTGATTGCAAAACTTTGTAGGCATCGTTCTTGCCTCTCCAAGAAATCTGATAGCGCTCACTCTCAGGGGCTTCAGAATCACCAAACAAGTCATTGAGTGCGGCGGTGTTTAGTCTTCCCTCTGAGACTAATGATGGTGCAACCTTTGCAAGGGTGCTGAGTAGCTCTGCACGTACGTCTAGAGAGTCACCGCCCATTGATGCCTTTTCCATCACGAATTTCCCTGCCTTCTGTACTTTAATCAATTCATCTACGCTGGAATAAGTCTCGTCAGAGTCTATTATCTTGAAGCCATTAAGAGGAAACCTTAGGCCCTTAACTGTTCGCGGGCCTATATTACTCTTGGAAAAGCTCTTTATCCCGTCTTTTATTTCTTTAAACAAGCCCAGATTGTCACTGTCCTACAACTCTTAAATAAGTACAAAGTTAAGTAAATATAAGCTTCACTGTTGAGCTGCCAAAATCGAATTCAAATTTGAATATGGAATCTTTTGTCATATTGTGATCTGAAAAACCGTGCCTAATCATGGCTGTAAACCCCGTCCAAAATCCTGATTGTACGTATTTAACTACTTGTATTGTTTCAAGACGTTTGCACGAACACAAACTTTCGAATTCAAAATCTTCAAATATTTGCTTGTACTCTGCAGGCAGAAAAACTATCCCACTTGATATTACATTTATATTTGGCTTTACAGATAAAAGACCTTTTGATGCATCTATCATTTCATATAGAATTTCTGAAGCTTGCCTAGTTTCTCGTATAATTCGAGTGTAGGAATCCAACAAGTCTTGGTGTACTTGAGTTCCAACAAGACTATAGATAGATCCTCCATGTGAGCGAATAATCGGACTATCAAAAAGGTATTTATTCAAAGAGCTTATGTTTATATGTCTATCTCGTAAGGCAAAATTTACAATCTCATTTGAGTGAAGAATTCCTAAATTTGTTTCAGAAAATATCTCAATTAACCAATTTTCTATAGTTTGAAATTCAATTTCATCTATTAGATTTTTTGAAGCTATTAAATAATTGGGCGGGTCTCCTGCTAGTTCTCGAATTAATTCAGATAAATCGCCGAAAGAACCGATGAGTGGCACGTCTCTTTGTTTACCAGTGCGTTTTAACCCAACTACTAATTCTTTTACATCTAAAGGACTTTTAACTTTTAGTTGCTTTACAATTGAATTTTCGAACATTGAGCTTAGATTCTGAGTTCGCGCCAAGACTAAACTCCCACTCTTTATCGACCGAGGATAGATTTCCGTTATCACTTTAAATGCCCTATTTTCATCAACTTCATACTTCTTGGAGATAACTTTTAGGTCATACAAACCGAACTTTGAACGATCTTTCTTTATTTGAGTTTTTATCTTTGAGCGCGAACCAAAATTTTCCTCCCACTCAAAATATTTCTCATAAACTTTATCGGCGAGCAAATTTAGCGATAGAATCCGACATAGTCCTCGAAGTCGTTGCCAAGTTACATACTCGCCCGAAAATATTTCGTTCCTTTGAACCACCTCCGCAAACTCTTCCTCATCATTGCACTCCATAAATAAATCTAAGGCTTCCTTGAGTGCTGGGAATTCTCTTTCTAGAGGAATTGATACCTCCATAAGTGGGTCAACTATTTGACGAACTCTTTCACGCGTTATACCCCACTCTTTGCCAATTTCATCTAGAGTTTTACCTGGCTCCCCAAAAGCTTGGTGTCTATGTTTTAACATTTTAAGAGCTCTTTCATCGATTTTAGGTAACTTCAACAGCTCAATATCTAATTCCTCATAGATTTCAGAAAAAGTAGTGCAAGACTCAAATGGAACAACCGCTGAAATTACTTCATTAGTTATATTTTCCTCAGCGCCAACGCCATTAGCCTCCAGCATGAGTGCAACTATGTCGTCGTGAGAAAAATTTAATAAACCCACTAATTCCTCAATGAAGTCGCGGATATACTTCATCAAATGACTTTCAAAATCAACATTAGGTTTATCGCTAAAGGATGTAATACCGGAAAGCAGGCCGAGATTTCCGGCCACCGTTCGGGCCCTAATGTCTCGATCTAAGCAAACACGTTGTGCTAAGGCAAAACTCAATCGTAAATTCGCGTCAATTAGTTGGCCTAACGCAATGTCTTGCTCACGTTTACCAAACATAATCCTTTTAAATGGATTTCTACTTGGTTGAAGTTCCTGGAGTAAAGTATGACGCATCTTTGTGGTTAGTAAAGCAAATGAACCAATTCGTTCGAGATACTTTTCAAGTTCCTCATCAACACTCAATTTTGCAAGTATTTGAAGTGGAGTGATAGAAATCAGTTGCGAAGCTAATGTCATAGATTTATTAGAGCTGATATCAAAATTTTTATCCTTAATTTCATTGAAAATTGAAACCAACTCTTCAATCAAATCTTCAGCTCGGGCAGGGCCAATGAATCTTGCATCATGTAAATCTCTAATTGATATTTTGGTCATTAAGTCATAATTAAATCCTCGGAAATACTCAGCTTCCCATGTAACACTTCTTTCAATTGCCCTTCGTAGAGTATTTTGGTTTTTTGTAGTGAGCTTATTCCAGGAAATTATTGCCTTGCTGTCTAGAGGCTCGAGTAAACGATCCGAGATGTATTCCACTACTGAAGATCCAATAAACCTGACTGCAGGGCAATTATAAATCTAGGTATAAAATCTTGTTGCTTAACAAAAATACTAGATGCGTCCTGGTATCGATCTGGATGCTTTTCCGAGTCACGTTCAACAGCATAACTAGCAAGTTGCTGGGCAACAATTTCTACAATGCTTGCTTGAGCTGCGGGTGTAGTTTCATTCTCGAATCCACTAGGTGTTGATTTACCTAGCACCTTAGTAATCGATCTATGGCGCCCGTAAATTCGAATTACTAATTGCCCATCCTCGGGGATTGTGTCAACTCTTCGAGGTGGATTATCGTTACCAACAACTTCGATCTTGATTTTAGGATTCTTATTCCTTGCACTCTCAACAATAGTTACAGAACAACTAGCAATTTCATTTTCCAACTTTGCTGTAACAATCGAATCTCCTTCAGTGGCTCCTGCAACAGCCCTAATCAGCGCCTCGGCCGATTTTCCACTTTTTGAACTCTTAAATTTGATTTGTAAAGGAACTTCTAAATTAGGTGAAGAACTGCTAATTTCAATTAACTCTCCCACGTACTCGAGCGGACCCCTCAAAATTAAATTCTTGGCCTTTGTAGGTGCAACTTTTACTTGTACTGGGTCAAAAATTAGAGACTCTGGTTCAATTTCAGTTACTGGGTCAAATGCAACAGCTATCAATTCACACTCAGCGCGAGCATCTCCAGCGGAAGCACTCAGGTTTCCTGTTCCACGAGACTTTGCAAGCACTCGTATAGTCCTCTGCACTACAGGTAAGCGTGGATGTTTATTCCAATTGGGCTTGCCTGCTTCAATAATTTCAAATGAACTAGATTCTGAAGTGAGTGCAAACTTTACTGATTGTAGATCAAATGATTCTGGCGCGCGTACTGTAAGTGAAACTGTCTCGCCAATTTTGATAACCCTCCGAGGAGGAATTATTGACAGAGAGAAATTACTACCATCATCATCAGATGAAGTAGGAAGTTCACCAGCATCGGATTCATCTAATATTTCTTGTAAGGTATTTGCCAGTACTTGGCTTAAAGCATCAAATCGCTTTCGTAATTTATCTCCCTCTTTTCTTTGCGCGCCTTCCTCTTCGGCCATCGCATCAAAAAGTGGTTTTAAAATCTTTTCTATTTCCGCCCCAAGTGCACGAAAGTAAGGATGATTTCGGACAAGACCGTCTCGCTGCCGACTGACAATTCTTGTCGGATTTAAATCACTTTCAACATTATTTGTATCAATTGATCGAGCTAAGTCATGAATTTCTGGTGCATCAAGTCGCCCGCAAAACCAACCCGCTTCAGGCCTCTTTGAGAGATGTAGGAAGCTGTTTTCATAAGCAGCGCCCCTTCCCGAAACTACAAGCCCCTGGACTGAGTATTCGTCTAATGTAGAAGTATCTTTGGCGGGTAGCCTATAAATTTCAATTTTAACTGGATGATTATATTTTGGGATCTTCAGTACTTCATCTATTACTTTCTCACCTGAAGGCTGAAGGCCATTTAATTTTACTTCAACTTTAGATCTCTCATCAGAGTAGAAAACTTCATTGCGGTTGAGTAGATCGCGAAGTTGAACGTGGGTTTGTAATTTCGTGATCATTTCTGTAGCGGTCGGTATTCGATGAATCGTAGATATGAAAAGTTGAGCTGTGAGTCCATTTTCTCCCTGTTTAAGTTCACACTCTTGATATGCAGCAGTGTTTGGACTTTCATCAGTTTCCATATTAAATTTTGCCTTAAAAGGATCAATTTCAAGCCAACTAAACTTACCGGCTTTGATAGAGAGAAATTTTGCCTTCCCAAGTGCTGCTACATCTTTAGCTCCGCGACCAAATAAACCACGAGTTCCCATATCCCCAACAAATTTTTGATTCAAATCACCTAATCTTGAGAAAGCTTTTTCTAAACCATCCGCATCTAGTCCGGTCGCTCTGTCGTGCACAGATATCATCGCTTGAAAAGGTTTTTCTGATTTATGCAATTTAATCTGAATGGTTCCACCTTTTGAGTTATAAGCATCGTCTGCATTTGTAATAAGTTCAATTAGCGCACGAACGACATCGCCCTTCATCGCATCCTCTGAGTCTTGCTTGAATGCTCTAGCCGTGTATTGGAGGTCTCCAGATTTCTTTATTGTCATGATTTTCTTCCATCAACAAAACGTGATTCAATAAAATCAGCAAAATTTAAAATTGACTCATCTACAAGCAAATCCCCGGTTCGACGTAAGTCGTTAATTCTTCCACTCCAAACTGAAATTGGACTAGCTGCTGAACATTGCAAAGCTGCCGCAGCATCAGATATTTCAACCGTAATCGGGTCGATTAAAAATTTGTTCCATGCATCTGACTTTTTAAGCTCATGTCTTTTCCGTTCGTGCTGATTTGTAGTTTTAGATGCTTGGACAATCGACTTTGAATAATTCTTTTCTAGAATCGCTCTATATGCCTCAACCCACTTGATTCCTTCGAGCGTAAGACGCCTTGAATACTTATGCGGGCGGTGAAGTAAACCAATGTGAGTAGTTGCCTCAATTGATTGCAATGCTTTGGAAGTTTTTTTGTAGTCAGGAATTTCTGGATGTGTTCGCCATCCTAATCTTGCCGGTGCCAACTCAAAACATTTTAAATAGATTTCTTCAACATCAACGTCTTTATCAGCGCCTCCTAATAGATATAAAGCCCAAACAAATACATCTTGATTATTTGCCTCTGGGCTAGGAGGTTCATTACGGACTTTACTCTTTTCAGTCATGCACGTAGCTTGCCATCAATAGCTGACAATGTGAATCAACCATTTATAAATCATTTTACGGGAATTAATCTAAAAAATCAGAAATATTTCCTAAATAAACCAAATCTTCTCCAAGGAGCGTAGCTGCATCGCCCTCTTCATCTACGAATACTCTTCCTCCAGTAGGTCGCACTCTAAGCCAGTCTTCAGCAATCTCCATTCTTGATTCTTCTGAAATATAATCAAGGGGCTTGCTTGTTTTTGAATCAACAAGGTCACGTTTACCAACGGACAGAGTAATTTTCCTCTTACCTTTTGGCCTATTCCATAAATTACCAACCTCAGGGCGGGGATGTTTTAGTTTCGCCTTATTGATCTGCTTTTTAGGAGCGTCTTCATTAATTATCGAAAGGGTTCCCGCTAAAGAAGCAATAATTTTTTCTATTTCTTTTTCGGTAATTTCATCCGATTGTTTTTGAGTATTTAGCTCGTTTACTTGTTCTCTTAATTCTTCAGCCTCTTTTTTTGATTTTTCCAAATCTTCACTTATCTTATCAAATGCAGAAGTTTTTTGCTCATTTGATTTAGTTAGATCTTCAATTCTTGAGTTACTTTCTGAAATAATATTTTCAACATGATTTAATTTTTTTTCCTTATCAAGAAGCAACATATTTTTCTCGATAAGTTGGTCCTCCATTTCGGCTTTTTGCTTTTCTATCTCACCTAATTTTGAATTTAAATTTGGGTCTAGTGCAAAATTCTTTCCAGATGCTAAATCACTCAATCGCCTAGTCATTAAATTATATTGTTCTATACAAACCACTAAATTAAGTTCCAATGAAACATCAAAAAAAAGTTTTACAACTTCATTTGTGGCAGTGTTGGAATGTTTAAAACTTAAATGCGCGGATTCATTTCTTACTTTTTTTAGTATACTCAAGTTATTATAAAACGTTTTTGATTTTGGAAGAATTTTCCTTAATGGTGAATTTGGAATTAGACATTCTTTTAAAAGAAATGCTGTATCAGATAAGTTAGTTTTATACTGTTGCCTTAGAATTTCTAGATTTTTTAGCCATTCTGGTCCTTCGATTTCATGCATTTTTAAATCACAGTACTTACCGAATTCTTCCCCAAATAATTTTATGCAGTCAAAGGTAATGAGGTGATTTGTATCTTCACTCATTTCATTTGGCAACGATAATCTAGTACTCATTAATAATTTTAAGTGTCTGAAAATCAGACATTATTCCTCCACCTTCCAAAACAAATCCCCATCACACTCCATAATCTTCACACACAGTGCATTTAGCGACATTGCTGAGTTATATTGCTCGCCAATTCGACTAGATGTATTTACGCCAACTACAAATCCTTCGTTATCAATTAACGGCCCACCGCTATTGCCATGAGAAAGCGGAGCTGTACTTAGGATTTTATATTTTTCTGTATTCAAAACGTTTCCAAAGGCAACTGAACCTTCATAGCCATCAGCACTTCCAACTGCTACTACCCAATAACCTGGGATTGGTTTATAGCCAGAAAGATCTAATGGCTTAAGTTCTAGTTCTGTAGCAAGCACAGCTAAGTCATTCTCTTCATCGTATTGATCAATCACAGCTTTGTATTCTTTGCCACCTAGGGCAGCAACAAAGATATTTCCTCTTTCAAATAAGCAATCTTTAATCACATGGTGATTAGTAATTAAGGTTGTTGAGTATTTACTCTCTTGGTCATTACTTAAGTTAATTGCCCAAGCACTTCCTTGCGAAGTTCTATCTTTACTGAAGTCGCAGTAGACGGTTACGGTAGATGCTTGAACGGATTCAACTAAGTCAGCAATACTTCTTGGTTGAACAAATCCATCTCCCCTTGGATCTGTTAAATGGAACTGTTGGGCAGGGGCCCAGGCAAGTACAAATGCACCAAGTGCAAATGGCAGAGCAAGGATGGTGGCAAACGCAATTACCTTCTGGGCGACATTATTTTCCATGTCCGTAATCTATTGATAGCCACTGACAGTTACTAGGCCTATACTTTTAGGAGGTCAAGAACTAAGCGTTAAGCCCTTTAGCTTGCTTAGTACCAACCGCGCCCTTCGCGCACGGTGGTTCTAAAGGAAGACCTGCTGATGATTAAAGAGACCATCAGATGAGCAGGAGGTTAGTAATGGGATCAATAATCCTTACCGGAATATCACATGGAAAACATCAATTTTCACTTACCTACCCAGAGGTTGATGGGGTAATTATCTGTATGGCGCATTGCAAGTGCGGTTATGAGGTTGAAATCATTAATTTTAGAAGTTATGGCGGTGCTAAAGATCTAGAAAAGAAGTGGCAGAAACATATAGGGACTTGGAAGGGGTGGGTATAAGAGTTATTTGGTGTATTAAATTAATACACTCTTACCAATACTTACTGTCTGATTTTCAGACATTTACTCGCTGTATAATACAGCAGAGCTTTTTAACCCTTAATCTCCTTCGGCATAGCCGGCAGCACCAACTTCGGCTTCTTCTCTTCACTCTCTTTTAGCTCACTCTTTATGTTCTTAACTGTTTCAGGAATTCCATTTTCATAGGAGTAGAGAGCGAGCGCAAATAGATGAGCGAAGGCATAGCCATCCTCATTTGAGAACTTAAGGCCGGAGGATTTCTTTCTATTTGAAACACCGAAGATGAAATCATTATGTTCTGGGTTTGAAAAGGTGGAGAGCATCTTGGCAAATGCCCATTCAGATGTGGAGACGGGGCCAGTGAAGATAAGACGTTGATTGGTTAACTTAATAAAGCCAGAGTCCTTATCTAGCTGCATCTCATCCCCTGGAACTACCTGTCCTTGAAAGGAGCTAACTCGAAACCTAATACCTGCAACTATTGGGATTGAAAAGCCAGTTGAGCCGCCAACATATTTAGAGGGTGTTCGACCTGCTTCATGATAAATACCATTACCAGTCCATAAAACTAACTCACCAGATTTTTGCACAAGTTGATTATCATCTGGTTCATCTCCTTTAGCAGCACCTGTGAAAATATCTAGGGCCTTAGATAAAACTTTGTTCTCTTTCTCCCACTCAATTAGCTCTAGCTCATATACTTTTTTTGCCCGCTTTGCAGCCCTTTTTACTTTAAAGTTTGCAAAAAATCCCATGGGTTAATCATAACTACCTGCAGTCAGATTAGGTGGGGTAGAGTTGAGTTTATGGAGTTACTTATTGTGGCGCTTGCTTTAATTGTAATTTTGGTACTGGCTAAGGGTGGTTCAAGTAAAAGAGACAAATAGCAATCGCTATTTTATCTTCCCGCCTACCTTCACCCTTCATAAGTTAAGTGTAATTTAGTTACTAAAAACATTGGGTAATTTTTAACCCCGCTCCTCCATAATTGAGTTAGCACCATCAACTGCTATCGCCTGACCAGTTAAGTAGCCAGCAAGTGGGGTGGCAAGGTAGATGGCAAGTGAGGCAACCTCCTCCGGTGTGCCTGATCTTTTTAAGGCAGATTTCAAACCTTGTTGATACTCATGCTCTGATTGAGTATCAGTTTTAATCCAACCAGGCAGGATGGCATTTGCAGTTATTTGATACTTTGCCTCATCTACTGCCAGTGATTTAGTAAAACCAATCAATCCAGCTTTTGCGGTGGCATAAACCGGATTGTTAGCCATCACCATTACCGGACCTGTGATGGATGAGAGATTTATTATTCGGCCAGCATCTGATTTTCTAAGTAGTGGCAGCGCTGCCTTAGTTAGATTAAAGGTGGTATCTAGATTTCTTGATAACCCTCTATGCCAGCCCTGGCTACTTACCTGAGTTAGATCCCTTGACTCATCTGAAAAATTAGGTTCAGAGATAGAGCTCATGCCGGCATTATTTACCAAGATATCTAGTTTGCTTAATTGGGAGATAAGTTTTAGTGCTGCTGCCTCATCAGTTAGATCGCAAACAAAACCGGTAGCAGCTATCTCCTTTGCTCTTTCAAAAATACGATCTGTAGTTGAAGTTATAAATACCGTTGCTGCAGCCTTAGCAAAAGCTTTTGCAATAGCAAAGCCAATACCACCTGGAGCGCCAGCACCTGATACTAAAACAGTTCTGCCCTTTAGAGCGTTGAAAATATCTGCCTCACTAGCTAACACTTTGATGGCCTCCTTTAATTAATTGAACTGATAATACAAACGCTAACCCTGCCGCAATAAATCCTGGGCTTGTTTTAGAATCTCACCTTGATACTTAACCCCAATAGAGATATGACCTTGACCTGGAATAAACCGCAGTAGCGCAGTTGGGATATGTTTTTCTAACCAGTAGGAGTGAGCGTGGGGAACCATAAAATCATCATCGCCCTGCCAGAGAAATACTGGCTTAGTAATATCACTTAATTTAAATCCCCACTCTTTGACAAAGGCTAAATCATCATCAACCCAGCCGTTAAAGCTAATTGCTAACGCACTTCGTGTGGTGGCAGCCATTTCATCTGCATACCCAGCTTGTAATACATCGGTATCTGCCTTACCAATTAAGCCACCAAAGGCTTGCACTATCTCATCTGCGCTAACAGTTCTCATGCCAGATCCAAATTTTTCTAACCACTCTGTAATCTTTTTTTCTCCCGCAAGTGCTGCCCCAAACTCATCATGATTTTCCTGCCCCATCCCTTCAAGGAAATTAAGATCAGCAGCGCCATAGGCGCCAACACCTGCTATTGAGATAGCGCCATGATTTCTATCCTCACAAGTTGTTGCAAGTGCGTGGGGGCCACCACCTGACCAACCAATAGAGACAAAATCTGAAATATTTTGGGAATCTAAGATCTGGCAGATATCTAAGTTATTACTAATAACAGTGCGGCCTAAGTTTCTATCACTTGCCCCATAACCAGCTCTGCTATAGGAGAGGGCGCGAATACCCATAGTGGCTGCGGTATCAAGCCATGATTGCCAAGCGCTGGCATCACTGGGTGTGCCATGGTGAAAGATAATAGCTTTATCAGATTTAACTTGGTTATCTAAGATCTCTAATACTCGATTATTAGATACTTTTATTTTAGCCA
>Ga0214919_10007070_pt1 | contig 15256 bp, 20 predicted proteins | sample LL1503_MetaG_FD_177994 | JGI IMG/M metagenome (GOLD analysis project Ga0214919, IMG submission 177994) | Freshwater microbial communities from Lake Lanier, Atlanta, Georgia, United States - LL-1503 | ecosystem: Environmental > Aquatic > Freshwater > Lake | place: USA: Georgia | collected... | reverse complement strand
AAAGCAGGTCGCGGAATCTAAGCCTGAATTTAAAAAGCAGGTTAAAACAACCCCGTCTAAAAGATAGCGGCCTGAATTATCGCGCGGGAGAATAGATGGCGGTAGGTGGGGTTCTAGGATCGGTTACAACGGTCTTTCTTAATTTGGTATAGCAGTTCTTAGTCGCCTCACATTCAGGGGGTGGGCCAAATTGAAGAATAGTTTGGTCTTTGAGATCTATTAAAACTTCATGAGATTCTTGAATGGGAATGGCGAGAACTTTGGGGTCGGCGATATTGATGAACATAAGGTTATTTAGTTCCCTTTTGTGATTTTTTAACCATCCACAAAACCCAATCATCATCGACGGATCCCGTATACCCATAATTTAAATTTTGATGATTCACCATCACGCCTTCAGCGTTGGGAACATAACCCTCTTGGATATAAAGCCTTTGAGCGGGCCCATAATCTTTGAGAATTCCCACGCCAATGCCGATGGTTTGATCAGGGCCTAATTTTTTATAGATTTCTTGTTCAGCGGCTCTGAGTAGGGCTCTTCCAAAACCTTGTTTTTGAAATTCTGGCAGGACATTTAAATCTTTAATTTCTGGGATTTTTCTCTCTTGAAAATAGGGGTGGTCGGATTCCCATAAAACAGTCACATAGCCCAGAATCTGGCCTGCTGAATTTTTTGAAACAATATTTTTTCTAAGACCCAGCTCTGCTTCTTCGAGATAAGTTAAGAGCCCAGAAAGTGGTTTATGCCAGCCGAGTTTTTTAAAATAATCGGCGAGAGTTTCAGCGTCTTGAAGGGTTAAATTTTGAAAGTGGCAGGGTTCTTTTTTCAAGGCGTCTCTTTTTACACTGGCTTTCCTAATTTCACTGGCAATGGTTTCAAGGTGCAGGGCGATTTGTTCATAGTCCGTGATTTCGCCATCAACTTGAGCGGGGACGTATTCCAATTTTCCTGCGGGTGAAAAATCGTCGATGGCTGAGATCAGTCCGAAATGACGAATAATTTTTGATTCAATCACCTCATCTAGTTGGTTGGCTAAGCGATCGGTGACATCGATTTCTAGGGCATTGAATAATTCTTTTAAGTCCTGGACCTCTAATATTCCAATGGAAATAAGCTCTCTTGGATTGAATGCGTTAATGACGGTGTACATTTCAGTAGGGACGCCGAACCCATTGGTATGGAACCAGGCCTTTCTGTAATCATCATAGGTTTTTCCTGGTTTGAGGGTTCTAGTTACGATGGCTGCAAATTTCATTCTTGGATCTCTTGTTTTTTGATTTCTGATAATAGAGCTGGAATAAGATTTTCCAAGAAGACAATGGTCTGCAATGTCTGGCTAACTTGCTGGGCACTTAAGTTTGAAATCTCTGGATCTTGAGTCTCACAAAATCTTTGAATATTAAAAATCATCCAGTGAATCCAGTTTCCAGCGACTGCGTAGAAAGCCTGTTCCAAAAGAGTTTGATCTAAAACACCGCCAGCGTTTTGATACGCCTTCAGCATTTTAAAAAATAGATTTTTATTAAAATTATTCTCAAGGCTAATGCCGCTCCAATCAAAGCAAGCATTGATAATTTCATGGGTTGGATTGAGCCTTCGAGCCGATTCCCAGTCGATCAAAATAGGTTGATCTTCAGCATCCCAAAGAACATTTTTTGGATCCAAATCTCCATGGCTAATGACAGAGTGTTTTTTTAAGAGAGGAATGGCCTCTAAATACTTTTGATTGAGAGCAAGAAGAATTTTTTGATGCTTTTTAAGTTCGTCGGCGAAGGGCGCTTTTTTAGTTTGTGAATTTTTAATGGCGTCCAGAATTTGCGCTGAACTTAAAGTATTAAATTCTGGCTCTTGGCTGGGTGGAAGCGAGAAAATATTTAAATTAATTTGGTGAATCTTGGAAATTAACTCAGCGATTTTAATGCCCTGTTGATCTGAGATGGATTGATTAGAGGGGAGGGTCTTTGCATTGACCCAAGGGTAAATTAGGAAAAATGCCCCGTCGATTTCGATTAGATAATCTCCGTCTTTATGGATGGCGCTAATAGCCGGGATGCCATCGTGAGCAAAGAGGGTGGCAATTTTTTCAGAGAGTTCGTAATTATTTTTAATGACCTGATTTTTAAAATCGATATGGGATGCAAGCTCTTTGATGGCGTAAGAATTTTGATCTGTTGTGAGTTTCCACATTTTATGTAAAAGGCCGCCGTAGATTCTTTCGACTGGGCTTATGGGGTCTCCTAAATTTAATTTTTGGCAGATTTTTTGGATGAGGTCTTGATTCAAAATTCGTGTTCCTAGAGGTCAGTGGGCTTTTGATAAAAATCAGAGACCTCTATTTTTGCATTAATCCCAATCGCCTCCAAGAAATCAGGGTCATGGGAAATAGCGATTAAAGTTCCGGGATAAGATTTTAAAACTTCAATCACATGCGCTCTGGTTTCTAGATCCAAGTTATTAGTGATCTCGTCTAGCAATAAAACTGCTGGAGTTTTAATTGCGATGCTGGCCAAAGCCAATCTGGCCAATTCGCCCCCTGATAGTTTTAAGATTGGCGTATTCACTTCTTCTGTTTTGCGAAATAAAAAACTAGCCAGGTGGGCTCTTAGCTCAGATTCTGTCCAATCAGGACTCAAGTTTTTTAGAAATTCTAAGGGGGTTAATTCTGAAACTTCTTTTGAATGAAAAAGTGAGTAATGCTGATCGAAATAGCCAATATTTTTATTGGGTTCTAGGAGCCAGTCTCCCGTTTTAAATAAACTGAAATCTCCCAAAAGGGCTTTGAGTAGTGTGGATTTCCCAGAGCCATTATTACCCGTGAGACAAACCCGCTCTCCAGATTGAATAGAGACGAAAATATTTGAAAGCAGTGGCTGATCTTTTAAATAACCCAGGCTGCCATTTGAAATATTAAATAAGACTTTTGGTGTCTTAATTAATAAAGCCAGCTCGGGGCTTAAAGTAAAAGTGGGTTTTATTTCTTCATGAATAAAAACATTTTTAAGTTGCTCTGAAATAGCTTCTTGCTCTTGGTGAATTCGTTTTGATTTTTTTAAAGCGGATTCCTGAGCTCTGCCGGCTTTAGCTTTAGAAGTGACCGTTGGCCATTTTTTATTTTCAATACTTTTTTGGCCTTTCTGTTTTGAATTTTTAGCTCGAATCTGTTCTTTCATCAGGGACTCATGAGCTTGTTCTTGGGCTTGTTTGAGTAATTTTTTCTGATGTTCTAAGTTAGATTTTTCTTGGAAGAGCAAGTTTTTATAATCTTGATATTCGCCTGTAAAAATTCTGATTCTTTGGTTTTCCAGGTGCCAGAAAGTAGTTAAGAATTTTTGACTTAATAAGCCAGGGTCATGGGAAATAAGTAAGACCGTCCCAGGGAAATGCTCTAAAAACTTAAACAAAGATTTTTTGTTCTGGAGATCTAAGTGATTGGTCGGTTCGTCTAGTAATAAAAAGTCTGGATTGGTTGAGAGGGCCTGAGACAATAAATAATTAAATTGCTCGCCACCGCTTTTATTTTTTAAGAGTGGGTCGGTGGGTTCTGGGATCTGAGGGACAAAGCCAAGATTAATCCCAGACTGCGCAGCTAGAACTTTAATTTGATGGAGTAGTGTTGATTTTCCAGCGCCATTTCGGCCGATCAAAGCAATTTTATCGCCGTAGAAAATATCAGCGCTGAAATTCTCGAAAAAGATTTTATGGGGGAGGGTGAGAGAAAGATCTCGAATAGATAAAGTTGAGTGCATACACGAATCTCCAATAGCTTTAAGAAAGAAATTAGCTAAACGAGATTTTGATTCATGTGCGTGCTCCAAATTTAAAACGAGCGAAATTTATAGGGGAAGTTGCTGGGGGTCAATATTTTTAGCCGGTAGAAATACGGGTGTAGAGAAAAAATAAATCACCTATCTTGATAGTACACAAAATAAGTGTATTATTGTGGTTTGGATTTGTTAATAAAAGTTCGCTCCCTTGGAAACATATACGGTAGAAATCTCAACAGAGGCTGAGAAGAATCTCAAAAAGATTCCTGAAAATTTAGTGATGAAGCTCGCTTTATGGGACAAGCATGTGAATAACGAGGTTAATAAACATGAGTACTAAAAAAAATAAAGACGCATTGGGCTTACTTGAGACAATTTCTGGCCGGCGATTAACGCTTGGATCTGCTATTTGGTCTATCAGAACGAACGATGAGTTTTCTCAAGTTGAATTTGCCGAAAAATTAGGTGTGTCTAAGCAATATCTCTGCGACTTAGAGCACGATAGAAAAAGCGTCAGCCTTAAACAAGCGGTTAAATTTGCCGAACTCCTTGGTCATCCTGTCATTACTTTTGTTCAGCTTGCCATTCAAGATCAACTCAATAATGAAAGGCTAAAACTAAAAGTTAATCTTCAGGAAGTAGCTTAAGGTGATCAAATAAAGTGGTGAATATTAGTACGGCGCTTGTCCAGCGACTGATTAAATCTCAATTTCCAGCGTGGTCTGATTTGTCCATTAAGTCCGTTGAGCTTAGCGGCTGGGATAATCGAACTTTCCATTTGGGAGATCACATGACGGTGAGGCTACCAAGCGCTGAAAGTTATGCCTCTCAAGTAGAGAAAGAGCAGCAGTGGCTTCCCAAATTAGCGCCCAATCTACCGCTTCCAATTCCTCATCCATTAGCGATGGGAAAGCCCTCAGAAGATTACCATTGGGGTTGGTCCATCTATCAATGGCTTGATGGGAAAACGGCGTCTCTTGAAACTATTTCTGATCTTTCAAAATTCGCACTAAAACTGGCTGAGTTTTTAAAAGCATTTCAAAAAATAGATTCTAAGGACGGCCCTGTAGCAGGACCTCAGAATTTTTATCGCGGTGGGTCTTTGAAAATCTATGAACAAGAAACTCGAGAAGCGATTAAAAAATTAGACCCGACCCTGGACTCAAAACGGATCACGGAAATTTGGAATCTGGCCTTAGATTCGGAATGGAATAAGCCACCCGTTTGGATGCATGGGGATATTGCTGTTGGGAATTTATTGGTGAACAACGGCGAGCTTTCAGCCGTGATTGATTTTGGGCAGCTCGGGGTTGGCGATCCGGCTTGTGATTTAGTGATTGCGTGGACTTTATTTAAAGACCAAAGCCGTGAAGTTTTTAAACAAGCGATGTCCCTGGATGAGAAAACCTGGGAGCGGGCAATGGGTTGGGCTTTATGGAAAGCGTTAATTGTCTATACGGCATTGCCAGGATCTAATTGCAATGCCATTGAGATTGAAAAAGCTAAGCGGGTGATTAATGAGCTGCTGGCTGATTACTCAAGATTAAAGCAAGAGAGATCTCGGCAATGGTGAGCGCTAATTTTGGATCTGTCCCATCTTCAAGATGCCAAGCGGCTGAAAGGCCTGCATAAGCCAGGATCCATTGTAATAATCGGTGGGGATCTAAGTTTGCTGCTTTAGACACAATCATGACTTGTTTTTCTAAGCGACCGGGTTTGGTTGCCAGCTCAAAATCCGGGTTACAAAAGAGATTGGCGAAATCAAAATAAGACTCGCCAATCAAACCTTTTGGATCAATCGCCAGCCAGCCTTTTTCACCGAAATCTAAAATATTCCCATGATGAATATCACCATGAAGGACCACAGAGTCTTGTGGATCTTCTAATAATTCTTGGGCGGCCTGATGAGCCTGGATTAATACACCGCCGTGTTGAGAAGCCGCTGGGCCTAAGGCTTTGAAATAGTCTGAGAGTGGAGTTAAAGAGGGCGGTGGGCTTTGGTTTTTGAGGCCATGTAATTTCTGAACAACGGTGCAAATAATTTTTGTTGCTTGATCATCCTGATTATTTTTGGCCATTTGAATTAAAGACTGCTGGCCTATGGCGCGTTCCATTAATAAAGCAGAGCCTTCGTGGGCAAATACTGGCGCTGCACTTTGGCCATTCCACCAGGTCATCAGTGAATTGCCGCGCTCTTCTTCTTTTGAAAGCGCAATTTTTAGCATGGCAGGATGATTCTTATAAAGGACTGGCAGAAGCTCGGAGCTGTGCGTGATGATGGGGTCGCCGTCTGGGGTGAGACTCCAGAGAGTTAAATATTTTTTAAAGGCTGAGATCATTTTTAATAGTGTCTCCAAAGGTTGAGCGAGTGACGTTAGCTGATAACGTAATGGCTAGAGGATATGCTCAACCAAGATAATTAAACACGGAGAAAGAGATGGCTACAATAACTTTGAAAGGCAACCCAATACATACCAGCGGTGATTTACCTCGCATTGAGCAGGCAGCGCCAGATTTTACTTTGACTAAAACAGATTTGAGCGACGTTAAGCTTGCTGATTTTAAAGGTAAACGGGTGATCATGAATATTTTTCCCAGTATCGATACGCCCACCTGTGCCACGTCTGTTCGTAAATTTAATCAAGAAGCGTCAAAATTATCCGATGTGGTTGTTTTGTGTGTTTCAATGGATTTACCCTTTGCACAAAGTCGCTTCTGTGGGGCGGAAGGCTTAGATAAAGTGGTTCCTGTCTCTGCTTTTCGTAACTCTGAATTTGGACAACGTTATGGCGTTAGTATTATGGATGGCGCATTAAAAGGGCTTTTTGCTCGAGCTATTGTAGTGATTAATGCGCAAGGTCAGGTTGCTTACACTGAGTTAGTCTCGGAAGTTGCCAATGAGCCGGATTATGCTGAGGCATTAAAAGCCATCTAGGTGATGATAGGTAAGGACGGAACCTGCTACGCCAAATTCCTAAAGCTATAGCCAGCGATTGCCGGGAACACTAAAGGCACGTAACTAGGTATTACCCGTCCCGGGGAAGGGTAACAATTTTTAGATTGGCTCTCCATAGATCTCTTTGGGATTTTTTATTTTCCATGACTTTTCGAGTAGTGGGATTAATCTTCCGCCTTCAAATTATCCATCAATGATTTTACCGTTGAAAATGAAGGCAGGCCGCCTTGTCTGGCCTCTTTCATGGCCGCAATTGTTTCTTCATTTGGAACAAGCGGATTAAATGGCAGTGCACGCTCCTGCTCAACTCCTGTCTGTGCTAATGCATTGCTAGCCATGATTCTTTCCATAAATAATTTTATTGAATGCCAATGTGATTCAGTTAGCGTTTTTTTGCAACGAATGGTTAGCTCACGAAACAGAAAAAATATATTCCACTTTAGGATTGGGTTTCTTGATCGGGTTTTGATCGAAGTTTATATAAGGCGCGACCAAAGAATTTTTGGCTTGAGATCTAGTTGAGTCGGATAAGCAACAGCCATTAGACCTCAAGCCGATTGATGAAAAATAGTGGTTTCGAAACCTTGTTTTTGACAGATTGCTCTTGTAAAAAGCCACATTAATTTTTAAGTTTAAAAAATATATATGTCGAAAGAAATTGATGAAAATTTTTTAGGAGCGATGGCTGGGGCTGTGGCTCATATTCAAGATTACGCGGGTCAATATCATGATCGTAAAGAGCGCCAACTCAGGCTAAAAATTTTATTGCTTGGCATTGTGTCTTCAGCGATTGAAATTGAAAACGTTTTGGATCCCTCTTCTGCTGCCAAGCTATGGTCTTTCATGGAGACCAGCGCGAAGCAAAAGGGTGTGGACCATGTTGTGGAGCTATTACATTCTGAGAGATCTTACTCTGTTTCGGAGATAGCGAATCATGATGTGCCTTCAGGAATGAATTACCTTGGACAAAAATTGTACTTGTCTTTGTACAAGCATCTTCTAGATCTTCCAGAGCCTCTTCAAACCTCAGAGATGTTGTTAAGAGCCGTTGAGACGTTGCTGACGAACCTTTTGCACCAGCAATTCCAAGATGAAAATCAGCATCAGCTGATCGATAGTTTTGCGGAACATGTGCATTTGTCTTTGCGAGATCTTCACAATCGAAAAACTCCAGGGTTAAAGGACTTAATTACTTGAAGGTAACCGTCATATGAGCACAGCCAACTTTATTACCGATCAGGACTACGGATATTGCGTTCAATCAGGATCTCCGGAAATTAAAAAAGTCAAAGTTGGGCGATGGGGTTCTCAACCCTCAGAAACCGCATTTTATGACAGAGAATATGGCTTAGATCCGAAATACTATGAAACCATTCTTATGAGCTGTTTTACTCTCGGTGGCGGCTTTATAGCAAAAACAAAGCAAGAAGCGATTGATTGGGGAATTCTGGATACGGCTGAAAAATTTGCTCACTATGAAAAGCAGGCACAAAAATATAAGCAAATACTTTTAGATCTCAATAGCCTAAAGCAAAACTTAGATGAAGATGACGTGTGACCACAAGGGGTCCTGGTTGAGGGGTTCGAGGTGGGGCCAGAACTATTTTAGCTTTTAGAAAAGAAGATAAGGCGTTCTTTATTTACGGATATGCGAAAAGTAAAAAATCGAATCTAAGTGAAAAAGAACTCATTGCCTATAAAGAAGCCGCCAAAATTTTCCTGGATTTGAACCAAAGTGAACTGAAAGAGCTGCTTTTAACTAAAAAAATAAAGGAGATTAAAAAATCATGAAAGAAAGCCCATTAGAAGTCCTCCATGAAACAATGCGAGATTTTTATGATGCTGGAGTCATCAATAAAATCACTATGCGCAAATTTGACGCTTTGTGTTTGCCTCCTGTTAAAGAGCTTTCTCCGAGCGAAATTAAGGCAATTCGAGAGGAGATAAATGTCAGCCAACCTGTCTTTGCTGAAGTGTTGAACGTGAGTTCGTCGACAGTAAAGCACTGGGAAATTGGCGATAAGTATCCCAGTGGAGCGGCATTGAAGCTTTTAAATATTCTTCAGAAAAATGGGTTATCGGGATTACTTTAAAAAGCAGTGTTTTTGCCCATCCCCCCGAAAAGGGCAACTAATCTAAAAAGTCATTGATTACCAACGCTTCCAGCGGTCTCGTATTGAGATTTTTTAATCGATTTCACCCTAAAAACCCCTCTAAAATCTAAGTCCTTAAAATCCGCCCCCTGCAAATTTTGTTGTTTTTCGCTTCCACAATTTTAATTTCTCATTAAAATAGTGAGTACCTATGTTTATATAATTTTTTGAGCTCGTATGGCCCTAATTTCAATCCATTTAGCCCCTGATTTCGCCTTAGATGTTGTTAAAACAAAGAAGTCCTGGAACTTCGTAAAGGGTGATCTAACAAAGATTTTCACTGCCTTAGACTTTGGCTCTAATGCCCAGGTTTCTTTGGCGGAGGATCGATCTTATGTCCTGGATATCCAGGCTAATAACGCGGTTAAAACTATTACTTTCTCTTATGACTTGAGCTTGCTGGATGGTCTTCAAATAGAAGGCGAAGATTTGAATTTTTCTGCGGTCATCTTAGCTTGCGTGATACGGCTGCAACAGTGCTACCGCAAGGCGTTTAAGATTACCTGTGATTCGTATCCAGTCGTTCAAAATGCCGTTCAAATCTTGGCTAATACCCTCAATCTTAAAGTCACTAATAACGGGCTCTGCACGTTTATGGATTACCCAGTGCCTGGCCGTAAACCGATTAAAGAAAAGAAACTTTCCAGCCAAGAAGTCTCCGCGCGTTATGCTGATAAACGGCGTCTCAAAGGTGAGGTTCAAATGAAGACTTGGATCAAGCAAGAGCTTAAAGATCAGCTCGATCTTTACTGCCAAACTCGAGGCTGTACTTTGGAGTTCGCCTTGTCTGAAATCATCCCATTAGGATTAAATATAGGTACTTATTTAAATACTCAAAAGCCGTCAGCTTAAAATAACGCGTTTTGAGCGATTTTGTTCTTTAAGCATAAGAACGTATGACCCAATTAAAAATAACGCCTTAAATCAATCAGATAAAAGCCATTTTCTAACACCGCATTAAATATTCTTCATGCCAATGATGGATTTTTACTCTATCATTATCGATAACCGCAATTATCGATAGTCAAAAAATACCCATGCAAAACTCTAATAAGAAACCCAGCTGGCTCGTCCTTCACGAAAAATCCCAAGAACGGGCGCTTCAGTTTATGAAAGATCCAGATTTGGATGATTACGCCAAGGACTATGTCAAAAATTCTCTCTCTGAAAATACACTCCGCGCTTATGCCGCAGATTTGAAAGTTTTTAGACTCTGGTGTGAGGACAGAAACTTTGATTACTTGCCAGCAACACCGAATGTCATTGCAAACTTCTTAGCTGCTCAAGCCAAAAGTAAAGAACCCGTTTTAAAAGCCTCGAGCATCTCCCGACGTTTAGCGGCCATTCGCTTTGTCCATAAAATGGCTGGACTCTCGACCTTGCCGACCGATGATGAGCTCGTTCGCCAAACCCTCAAAGGCATCATGCGAGAAAAGCTCTCCGCCCCGGATCAAAAGTCGCCCAGCACCAATGATTTGATTGCTTTAATGGTCGAGCAGATCGACGACACGACTTTAATGGGCTTAAGGGACAAAGCCTTATTACTCTTAGGATTCGCGGGTGGCTTTCGAAGATCTGAATTGGTCAAAGTAAAATTAGAAGATCTAAAAATTCATGCACAAGGCATGGATGTCTTCATCCCTACCAGTAAAACTGACCAAACCGGCCAAGGAAAAACCAAGCCCATTTTACGAGGCAAAGACTATTGTCCCGTGCAAGCGGTTCAAGATTGGATTGCTGCCGCAGGTCTCACAGAGGGGTATTTGTTCAGAGGCATTATCCATAAAACCGGCCAGCTCCGCCCTTCTTACAATGATCCTAAAAAACCAGACTTGTCTGATCAAACCGTCGCTCTTGTCGTCAAAAAATATTCTGCGCTGATTGGTCTCGATCATGAGAACTACGCAGGACACAGTTTACGCGCCGGCTTCGTCACCGCTGCCAGAAAAAATGGCGCCTCCTATGAGCAGATCATGGAGGTCACGGGGCACAAAGATTTAAAGTCGCTGATTATGTATTTCCGAAACATCGATCAATATAAAGATCATGCGGGGGAAGGATTGTTATAAAAATTGTTGACCGTTATTGGATCCAGTGACGTATTGATGGATCAACGAATTAATCAATGATTGATAGGGAAGACCCAGTTCCGCCGCTTTAGTACGAATGGCTAAAAAATCTCCTTCAGGAATCCGCAAACTAATCGCTCTTCTCTGATTTCTATAATCCCGAAATATCTGAGCGTAATGTTTCTTCGTTTGCTCACTTAAATCCCATTCTACTTGTCCTGACTGTAAAGCTGCGTGAATAGCAGCCTCCTCAGCATCAAGATCATCAATAGGTTCAAGCTGCGTTAAATCAATAGGAACTATTTTTTGCTTTTTCATGATGGGTCCGCCTTGATGGTCTTATTGAATTTTCTATTACGATAAGCTGTTTTAAGAAAAATTTCGGTTTCAGTTTCTACAAAAGGAACGCAAACCAGGTAATCGTCATAATCGACCAGAAACATTTTCTGATTCTCTCTACTCGGAACGTCTGCAACCCCCAAAATGTGTTCTTCTTCAATAAGGACTGCGATTTTCTCAAACTCGATACCGCGTGTTTCTTTTAAAAGGGCTGCTTTTTCTAAATTCCAACGAATCGCTTTCATCAAACAGGCTTACTTATAATTTGTATGCTTAATGATATACAATAGAATTATTTTTTCAATGGCTGCCAGTCAGTTTGGCTAAATAAGACGCTTAGACCTTCTATTGATTAAGGCTGTGAAATAGATAAAATGAACACATAAGCGCATATGCGCATAAGTAAGGACTATTATATGAGTAGCGTTCGTTGGAATATTGCCGTCTCCCCCAGCACTGATCAATCTGTCCGAATGTTTCTCGCTGCTAATGGCGGAGGTCGAAAAGGTGATTTGTCTCGTTTTATTGAAGAAGCTGTTCGAGCCAGACTTTTTGCAAGCGCTGTGGAACAGGCTAAAGACGCTAGTTCTCATCTAACTGAAAGCGAATTGACAAACTTAATTGATGAAGCGGTTCAATGGGCTCGTAAACAATAATGTTAGTCATTTTAGATACGAACGTTTTAATTGGTGCTCTTATTTCATCCAATGGCCCTCCCCATATCATTTATGACGCTTGGTCTTCTGACCGTTTTGAGCTCGTGACCTCATTGGTGCAACTAGAAGAAATAAGACAAGTCAGTCGATATTCAAAATTAAAAAGCATCCTGCCGCCTCATCGTGTCGGAACGATGATCAATAACATGCAAAATGCAAAAATTCTTGAAACTCTCCCAGCATTACCACCAGAAATAAAATCTTCTGATCCCAATGATGATTTTTTACTGGCCATGGCATTGGAAAGTCATGCAGATTATTTGATCACAGGCGATCGTAAATCGGGCCTTCTTCAGATTGGAAAACTCAAAAGAACTAAAATTCTGACCCCCGCTGATTTTTGCTTAAATATTTTATCCATTAAAACCTGAATCAGGTTTTTCTATTTTTTCCTCAATCTCATCAAAATTATCCCGATGTGGATGAGACTCCGACCACTTAATGGCTTCATCAAGATTTTTAAGATTATCGCCTTGATAAAGCCAGCACTCATTCTCTGGAATAGTAGCCTTGATAAGTTCAGCATCTTTTTTAGAAAAATTTTCAGTGAAAATAGCGACATACTTATCTTTTAGTTCATCCGTCATAACGGATTGGCATTTGCCCTCTTGTAATTGATCAAATAGCGCCTGCTCTTCTTTATCTAAAGCGTCCACAGATTCATATTCTTTGAAATTAATTTCAGGTTTTTTAGTCATTATTCTTTTTTTCTATTCGTGAGAACTAATCAATAGGCAAAATTTTACACGTCCCATGCTGCCAATAGATAGATCTTAACCATAAAAATCAATACGATTCGCTATAAAAATATGACTGACAAAAAATTGACGCACCATGTCAAAAAACATTAATGAAATAGAACAACTAAATATCGCTTTGCAAAAAGAGAATGCTTATTTAAAAAATCTCCTGCTTTCGCATGGGATTAATTTTAATCCCCCTCAAGAACCCATACTTGTAGAAAACTCAAAAACGCCTAATCCCTCTTTGAACAACGCATTAAGCCCTGCTGAAAAAATTACACTTTACCGATCTTTATTTCGAGGACGACAAGACGTCTATCCAACACGCTGGGAAAATTCGACCTCTGGAAAGTCTGGCTATTCCCCAGCCTGTCATCACGAGTGGGATCGAAAGCTTTGCCAAAAGCCCAGAATTAAATGTAGCGAATGTCCCAATCAACGCTGGAAAGTCATGACAGACCCAGTGATTTACGATCATCTGGCAGGGAAACATATGATTGGCATTTATCCAATGCTACCCAATGACCACTGTTTTTTTCTGGCTATGGATTTCGACAAAGAGTCTTGGCAAAAAGATGTCACAGCCTTCTGTAGCTCTTGCAAAAAACTAGGACTTTCTCCCTTGGTTGAACGATCTCAATCTGGGAATGGCGCACATATTTGGTTGTTTTTTGATGAGGCTATTCCTGCTTATATAGCCCGTGATCTTGGGACAGGTTTGCTCACTTTAACGATGCAGGAACACCCACATCTCAGCTTGGACTCTTATGACCGCTTATTTCCTAATCAGGACACTTTGCCTAAAGGGGGCTTTGGCAACCTCATTGCGCTTCCACTGCAGGGTCAAAGACGTCGCAATGGCAACAGTACTTTTATTGATATTGAAAACAATCTGGCTGTCTTTTCTGATCCCTGGGACATATTAGCCAAAACTGAAAAATTAAGTTTCCTTCAGGTTGAACTCTTATTAAATAAAATTAGAAGCCAGACAGAATTACTAGACGTCAAAGCAGAGCCCACAGAAGAAGTTTCAAAGCCATGGAAGACACAGGTCGCTGATAAAAATATTTACCCCAGCATTACTGAGCCCCTTCCTGCAGAAATCAAAATTGTAAAATCGAATCTTCTGTACATTCCATTGACCGGATTGCCAGGCAAATTAATTAATAAAGTTAGAAAATTGGCGACCTTTCAAAATCCAGAATTCTATAAAACTCAGGCCATGCGTTTATCGACGTTTGGAGTGCCCCGAGTCATTAATTGCAGCGAGATTTTTGAACATCATATTGCCTTGCCAAGAGGCTGTGAGCCTGAGTTATTAAAATTATTTGACCACTATAAAATTCTGACTCAATGGGACAATCAAAGGGAATCTGGAAAAAATATAAAAGCCTCGTTCCAAGGAAAACTGACCCAACCACAAAAATCAGCTAACAAAGCCTTACTGGCCCATGAGATCGGCGTCTTATCCGCAGCAACAGGCTTTGGGAAAACGGTGATTGCAGCGAGTGTTATTGCTAAGCGAAAAGTCAGTACGTTAATCTTGGTTCATCGCCAACAGTTACTTACGCAGTGGCAAGAAAGATTGTCAGAATTTTTAAAAATGGAGGCCAAACCAGGCTTGATTGGAGGGGGTAAGTTCAAACCCAGTTTTAAAGTGGATGTCGCGATGATGCAAAGCTTAGTTAAAGAAGGGCAGGTCAAAGAGGAGGTCTCACAATACGGCCAAATCATCGTTGATGAATGTCATCACTTATCAGCTTTTAGTTTTGAGCAGGTTTTAAAAAAATCCAAAGCAAAATATGTTTTAGGACTGACAGCAACGCCTTTTAGAAAAGACGGGCATCAGCCCATTATTTTTATGCAATGCGGGCCCATTCGACATCAAGTTCATACCAAAGAAACCATTTCAGAACATGAGTACCAATGCTCCGTTCAAACACAAATAACAGCATTTAATTCTGACCTGCCTAGTCATTCTTTTTCTGAGATTTATCGCGTATTGGCAGAAGATCAAGCCCGGAATCATTTAATTTTAAAAGATCTTCTAGAGGCTTATCAGTCAGGCCGTTATCCTTTATTGCTCACCTCTCGCCGTCAGCATTTGGATTGGTTTGAGGCTGAATTAAAAAATTTAGGCATCAACAAGGTTTTTATCTTTACGGGTGGACGCAGCAAGAAAACAAACACAGCCATGATTAAAGAACTTTCAGAGTCTCAAGAAAACCGGATTATTCTTGCAACAGGGCAATATATTGGCGAGGGATTTGATGATCCAAAACTGGACACGTTAATATTAGCCTTACCCATCTCTTGGCATGGGACTTTGCAGCAGTATGTGGGTCGCCTGCATCGCCAATACCAAGACAAAAAGAAAATTACGGTCTGTGATTACATCGATCAAAATTCAGCGGTTCTGATGAGCATGTATCAAAAAAGGCTGAAGAAATATCGAAGCATGGGGTATGCAGTTCAGTGATAAAAATAATACCTCATGCGCTCACTAAACACGCCA
>Ga0214919_10007069_pt1 | contig 15257 bp, 17 predicted proteins | sample LL1503_MetaG_FD_177994 | JGI IMG/M metagenome (GOLD analysis project Ga0214919, IMG submission 177994) | Freshwater microbial communities from Lake Lanier, Atlanta, Georgia, United States - LL-1503 | ecosystem: Environmental > Aquatic > Freshwater > Lake | place: USA: Georgia | collected... | reverse complement strand
GGTTCCACAATGGGTTCCACAATGGGTTCCACAATGGGTTCCACAATGGGTTCCACAATGGGTTCCACAATGGGTTCCACAATGGGTTCCACAATGGGTTCCACACTTTTGCTATATATGTACGTCGGAATACATTCATACATAACATCATCTTCTGCGAACAAATCAATATAATGTTCAATCAATTTCAAAGCGGACACATCAAACATATAAGGAAGTGGATCTACATAATTTATTACCGCCGTTGAACATGGTAGATTACTCGATTGTATAAATTTGTTATACCAAGATAATTCACAATTTGCGGGCGCAATTAGTTCTTCTATATAATAGACAGTACTACGCTCATACTTATCTACATATAATTCGCACGATTCTGTTAATATATAGGATGGTTTATCTAAATAAGTGCTTCGTCCGTATAATTTCATTAGGTCATAAAATGAAGAATTACAAATTTGTTGATTATACGGTTCCATGAATTAATATGCATATAGATTTTATTCCAATGCATTATACGAAAATGGGTATAACTCAAAAGGATTTAAAATGTCGGCTATATATTATTTAGACATTGTAAATGGCTGCTAAATCAAATGAACCCATTCTCGAGCCAAATGACGAGCGCTTTGTTATGTTCCCAATCCACCATCAAGATATATGGGATTTATACAAAAAACAGGTGGATTGTTTTTGGCGTGCAGAAGAAGTCGATTTATCCAAGGATCTGATCGACTGGGACAAATTAAACAACGACGAGCGCAAATTCATTTCTATGGTATTGGCGTTTTTCGCAGCGTCGGATGGAATTGTATTGGAAAATTTAGCGGTCCGCTTTATGAGTGATGTGCAAATCGCCGAAGCGCGCAGTTTTTATGGATTTCAAATTGCGATGGAGAATATTCATTCTGAAATGTACAGTTTGCTCATTGATACATATATAAAGGATAGCCAGGAAAAGGGCAAATTTTTCAACGCGATTGAACATTTTCCATGCATTGCAAAAAAAGCAGATTGGGCAAAAAAATGGATTGGCGACAACCGGTCTTCCTTCGCGGCACGCCTGGTTGCATTTGCGGCGATCGAGGGCATATTCTTTTCGTCTTCGTTCGCGTCGATTTACTGGATTAAGAAACGAGGTTTAATGCCCGGCCTTACTTTTTCCAATGAACTGATTAGTCGCGATGAAGCGCTTCATACGGAATTCGCCATTTTGCTCTATAGTAAATTGCAAAAGAAGTTGCCCAAGAAACGTATCCATGAAATCATTCAGGAAGCCGTCGAAATCGAAAAGGAATTTATCACAGAAGCAATTCCATGTAAAATGATCGGCATGAACGCAACTCTAATGACTCAATATATTGAGTTTGTCGCAGACCGTTTATGTGTTCAATTGGGATACGATAAAATTTTTCAGTCAAACAACCCGTTTGATTTTATGGAGCTTATCAGTGTCGAATCCAAAGTAAATTTTTTCGAACGAACCAACTCGGAATATGCTTTAGCAAACAAAACAATGGGGGACGATATATTCGAATTCAATACTGATTTCTGAACATTCTGACTTGATAACGCAGCAAATTGTTATGCATAATATTTGTATATTCATAACAAATCACGTTAGTTTCGATATATTTCCTTTCCCTTATACATATAAGGGAATGGATAAGTTTAGTGAAAAAAACGATTTGGGGGATTTGAAAAGGAAGGGGCGAAAACAGAAAAGACAATCCGAGAAGGAGTTAATGAATGAATATGGCGAAGAACCATTTTCGGCAAAGGAGCAAAAGTCTTTTTATTCAAACATGAACCATCTTTCTCAAAAAGAACGGGATCTGTTTGAGCAAAAATTTACCCAGCCAAAAACACGGAGTCAAGAAATATATGTATCTATGTTGCGATCCAAATCGAAGAAAATCGTAATCGCAACGGGTCCGGCAGGTACCGGGAAGACGATGTTTGCTACAGAATTCGGTGTTCGCAATTTTTTACTGGGTAAATGCGAAAAGCTTGTTTTTACGCGTCCCTCTGTATCTGTTGATGAAGAACTTGGTTTCCTCCCTGGAACGTTGGATGAAAAAATGGCCCCGTGGGTTCGCCCCATTTATGACGTCCTCTATCAATTTATGCACCCACGAGAGGTGGCTGAATTGATGGAAGAAAAAACCATCGAAATCGCACCTTTAGGATATATGCGCGGTCGTACGTTTAAGAATTGCTGGATTGTAGCAGACGAAATGCAAAACTCGACAATTTCGCAAATGAAAATGCTTTTAACTCGATTGGGAGATGGTAGCCGATTGGTAGTTACCGGCGACTTGGAGCAATTCGATAAAGTATCTATACAAAATGGTTTAGAAGATTTTTTAGATAAGTTTAAGGGCCGCCGGTCCGCAAGCATTAGCAGTTTTGAATTTGAACGAGGTGATATATTGCGAGAGGAAGTGGTAAAAGAAATCTTGGATATTTATGGAGGAGATAACATACCTGCAAATTATACCGACGATTTAAGCACAGAAGAGGTCGTCGAAAATGTAACCATTTTTGATGATGGCGAAGACACGTAAGCCAAGCACATTGCATGCGCCGACATAAGAATTACACCAATGAATATTTTAATTCTTCAATGGTTTAATAATCTCTTTACTAATTATATCATGTGGAAAAACATTGAACGTAGCATGGATTTTACGCATCTGTTAAAAAATAACATTGTTTTATATTTGCTGTTATTAATTTCATTGGTCAATATGTACTCGTATGTAGTGACGAATAATCAGTTATATATCGCATTTATGCTAATAATTGGGTTTTTGACCTCCTTTTTTAGTAAGAACATGATAGTTATCTTGTTTTTATCAATCGCTATACCAAATATCATACATTATGGTAGTGAAATACGCGTGAGAGAAGGGTTTGATACAACGCCCGAAACAGCCCACGTGGAAAAATTAACAGGAAGTGATATTAAAGACCTGACCGACATAAAGAGTGTGGATCCAAATGTGGCGCAATCCAAAATCGATAAAATATCGAATACTCTGAATACTATGCAAAAGCGCATCGATACCGCTTTAGCCACAACCGAAAAAATCAAGGATAAAGATAAAAAGGACAAGGTTAAAAGCGTTTTGCACAAGCAAAAGGCCCTCATGGACACACTTTCTGGTGTCGGTGAGAAATATAAAGAGATCATGACGGAATTGTCTCAAAGTACGCCCGAATTAAACAGTACGGATTTTAGTACGTAAAATCCGCCAATAATTACCATGTACCGTTTGTTGTCGGACAGTATGGGGCGCATGGCTACGAACGGGGACCCGCCCAACGGTTTTACGGGTATATATAATATACGAAATCTATATATACCCTAATAATTAAAATAATATGGCCGCTTTTATACTTATTCCAGAAGTGGCCGCAGAAATGGCGCTTAGTGCAGGGGCCGATATAGAAGGAGCCATTGCGGATGTGGAGGGTGGCGTTGCCGACGCCGAGGGAGCCGCCGCCGACGTAGAAGGCGTTATTGCCGATATAGAAGGCGGTGTCGCCGATGTGGAAGGGGGACTGTCCGATGTAGAGGGTCTCGTAAATATAATCGAAACCATGCTGGGATATTTACTGGTAATAACAATTATACTCACGTTAATGGTTACGGTCGCCGAATTATTTACGAATTTACGAACCGGTATTAATCAGCATGTATATTGTGCAAGCAGCGAATTCAACGGAGGGTTTGATAATTCATTGTTTATTACAGGTGTTCTTGCAGAATGCTCGTGGGATAAATTTGTGAAATTCTGGAATGGTGATTGCACGCGGTATTATTTAACCGATATGATTTTCGGATTGTTATACGGGATTATAATTGAATTGCCTATTGTATTAATTAACGCGATTTTCGGCATTGATTTACAGCCGGTAGTGAATTTCTTTTACGAAGCGGTCATTATACCCATTAATGAATTTATTTACGCCATTTCTGGGTTCTATATTATAAAATGGTCAGATCCCGTAATACAAAAGTGTTTTCGATGTAAAGGAACATACAACGTCAGCGGCCAAAGTATTATGTTAGATAAACCGATGAATGAATGGATGAGATTATACAAATGTTCTGGAAATCAAATGAAACAGGGGTTTATCCGATTTTTGGAAACGGTGATTCCCAGCAACAAATGGACATCCTGGTTGAACGGAGACAACTTGTCTGGCGGAGATTGGGACCCACCCTTCTTCTAATGGAACATTGTGTAACGTTATAATATAAATGGTTCACTCCGCCGGTAAGAAATGTATCCCGGGTCTATTTTGCATTGAAAATATGACGCTATTTTTGACCTTTGTCTTACTTATTACAGTCACATATATGTACTATACTAATATTGTACGACCCAATTTGCGACCACAGACGCAAATGGCTCCGCCAGTAACAATTATAGCGCCTCCGGTACAGGTACGTCCATCGGCTTTAGTCACAATGTCATCCAATGACGACCAGCCACTACAGAGCCTTTATGCGCCTCCCTTGAAATACGATAACGACTATGGCCTGCCCATCAACATAAAAACCCGCGGTTACGAGGCGGACTATGGCCAAATGGGCATTTTAACGCGGGAAAATGGGAGAGGAGAAATGATCTTGCCGTTGATGGGGCGTAAAGGTACGAATGCGCGGGATAAATATCAATACTATACCATGACGAATAGTGCGGGCAATATAAACACCAAATTGCCCGTCAGTGTAAATGGGCGAAGTTGTACAGCCGATTTAGGATGCGATGAAATTTCAAATGGCGATACGGTGTATGTTGAAGGTTATAGGGATACCTTCCGTGCGACAATCTACGAGAATGCGCTGTATTCATATATTCCGTGGTAATTTGCTATAGTGCATCGAAAAATATACACACATATTACAAATGTCTGATTTTAACATGAGCCAATTACAAGGATTTATGAGCGAATTAAACAAGGTCGTTCAGACGCTACCTGGATTTGAACCACGTTTGGCCACATTAACTCCTGTACAGAAACAAGTGCCCACGCAAGCACCGGCACAGGCGCAGGCGCAGGCTCAAGCACAAGTGCAAGCGCAATCAAATATAGCTGCTTCTTTTCAATCCGGTCCGGCAGCAGGACCTACAACAGTTCCGGTAGATATGATTACAACAAACGATGAACTCGCGAATCCAAATATAATCGTTGTCAGCGAAATTACCGTCCCTCGGTAGTTATTCACTACTACAAATCAAATTTCGAACATGATATATCAATATATTGTAAATATGAATTGTCCAATTTCGGCCGCATGTCGCAATTTGCCCGACATTGTAAGATGTCGCATTCGACAATATATGCCTCCAAATGATTTAGCACTAATGGCCGCGTTCAAGGCAGTATGGTTAGGCGACTTACTCCGCCATGCAACAGTGGATACGGGAATGGTATTTTATGGATATTGGAACGGAATCAGCCGGTGGGGCGACTTTAGAGACCCTTACGCGTATGACCCAATTGATAATTCAGACCAAAGATACGATTTTATTTCGTTCGAACAAGGGTTTGAAATAGCCAAAAATAGTGGTTACTATAACCACCGCGGTATGTGTAATCCAGTAAAAACATTATAATATAGTAATATATACTCCATTACTATATTATGACTACATGCACACCGGAAGGCTTTAATTTATCCCAAGCAACCGATTCTTCACAAAGTATTACTACGAATTACCTCCCGATGGGCCTTACCCAAATTATTCAAGATCCTGGATTGAATTGTATTTCGGCGATGTGTTCTCGCTCTGCATCATCAAATGTGACTTATACAGATAGCAATAATGTGACTACTGAATACAAGGCAAACAAACTATGGATTATTGGCGGTGCGCCCGGTTCGAATGATAAATTACACAATGTCCAAGGATGCCCAACCGGAGAATTAATTATCCAAAATTTCGATACCAACGGGGATAAAGTATTGTACGTGTGCTATTTACTCAATTTAGTCAGTGATGTACTCCCAGGGGGGCAAGTTGATAGTATTTTTCAAGCGGTCCAAGATAATGCTACCACTCTTACTGTGAATTTGAACAGCGATATTTACGCAAAATCGGCTCCCCAAGCAAAATATATTCAGTATGCGAGTGCTATTACAAACCCAGGGTCAATGGTCGTGATTTATACAAACCCAATTTCGATTTCTATGACCCAAATCATGACCTTGCAAAATAATATTGCGAGTTTCGATATGTACAACAAGATTTATTCGATTATTGGGCAAGGCACTCCCGGTCAGTGGATGGAATGTGACTACGTACCCATCGATTCGGAAGAAGTATCCTCGTTTAACTTACCACTTGCGAGTGGGATACTGGAAACGCAGGCTCAGCAAAGTTCATTCAAAACAATCATGATGTTTATCGTGTTTGCTTTGCTGGTTGCGATGGCGTATGCGATTATACCGAGTGCTTATTTATTCATAATCCATTTGGTATTTGGTAAAACATTTTTGACCGAGGAAGAGAAGACAGACCGCGTATATTATGTGGATCTTGCACTAACTATCTTGTTTGGAGCAATACCAGTGATTCTGGTATTAATTGGCGCGTTCGGCGATTTAAGCAATTCGGGGCAAATTTTATTGGTCGGTATTACCATGGGCATTTTATATACGATTGGCTATATTATTATACAGTCCAAGAAAATGGATAAAAAATTCATACCAGAGTTGGATGTAAAATAAACGGGCACATATGGGTAAAATATACATCATTACACAATGATGTATATGAATGGATACAAAACGGATATTGTATTTTATCGCTTTTTCCCATATTTTCTCTTGGTACGACGTTTGTTAGTAGAACTCTTTGTTCTTCCACCCAATGTGCGCTCACGCTTTAAATTTTGTCGTGGATCAACTTGTTCGACAACCGCTTGTCTAGCATCAACAATCATGCTCATAATATCATAATCAAGTTTATCTATTCCAATGACCCCCGGAGTCATGCCGCCATTATTGCGATCTAATATACCAGTTATAATCGTGTTTAATTGCGCAATTTTCTCACCAACCGAATTTAAACCAGCAATATAATTGTTTATCGCACCCGCCGCTTCTGGGTTCTTCTCAGTAAATAGCGTTACATATTCAACACATTCCGTCATATTCAACATACATTTATGCTTTAAATATTCACTAAAAATTGGAGTTAGTGGTATTTTACTGCCGTATAGTTCATATGAAAGTGTTAAAAACAAGTTTTCCATTTCCTTACGCAATGCTGTATATGCGTCAATTCGCATAAAATTTACTACAGATAAAAATTGGTATATGCCCTTTTCTCGTTTCGACCACGGAAAATATACGTTCGAATTTCCCAAATTAACTCCGACTAATATTTTACCAGCATTAATTCTTGGTGTAACATCAACGCCGTTCTGTTTAAACGTAATATATCCAAGTGTTTGAAATATCATACTGTAATCAATCGAACTAACTACATTTGTAGTACCTTGCCCATATTTCAAAGTATCCTGCAAACATACAGTAACATATGGAACAAGGTCACCTAACGACTTTAATATGGAGGCATTAAAATAATAGTTTGGTTGTTGTATTTGTTTTGTTACAATATCAGTAATGGTTGTAATAGATAAATTTGAAATGTTCGGAATGGTGACTGGTCCTGATGGTAATGCAGCCCCCGAAACCCTTTGTTTTTTACCAGATGATGCGACTGACGAGTATATTTGGGTTTTAAGAGCAGATCCGAGATCCGGATATATTGTTATATTATATGATTTCATATCAACAGACTCGATCCTTACCATTTGGGAATCAGTTGGGTGAAAAACATTAATAACCACAGGTTTTGCATTTTCAGTTGGTTGTGGCTTAGTTCCACTCTCAAGTTCCATTAATTGTTCAGTCCGTTCCATATGTTCTTTATAACCGATCATTGTTGGTGCAGAACCTGCGTCTAAATTTAAGAATGGATAGTTTGTCCCATTATTATTTTTTAATTGCTCTGCGCGCAATTGACTATATTCAACATTTGCGACATTGCTCGAATCTGATGTAACGCATACAAAATCACTATTCGCATAAACATCCGGAAATATTCCATGGCCAACCTCTTTGGCTCCAAGTTGTAGTTCCGTTTGACCGTGTTTTTGAATAACACGCGGCGATTGTTTCAAATTTAATAAATGTAAGCATAACTCAGTTGCGATTTCTTCGGTATATGAAACACGTTGTTCTTTTACATTAAAAAACATATTTTTCAGGTCTCTGTCTGTAACACCCGCTTGTATTTTAGAATCAATATACGCCAATGTGGTCTGTGGTAAATGTGCTAAATCATGTCGTATTTCTGTTTGTAACATAATTAAAAACCCAAGTTCTGTATATTTTAAATTAATTGTTAATAAGTCGGGGTTATCAATAATTTCCATGTTATATAGATAACTGCTGCCGGAATGCGATTCGTACCAAGCATTTAAATGCCCCTTTAAACCGTCAAGCACACTATCCTTCGCATCCTTTAATTTTTTATACGTTATATTGCAACTTTCAAAAAGCCAATTAATCAAAAATCCTAAAACATCGTCCTTGAATTTTTGGGTTAAACTTAATAATGCCGCCGAGCGTTTTCCGGCAATTAATGTGTTATAATTGGCTCCTGCACCATTAATATAGTTATTTAAGTCGGCAATCTTTTGACTGCGAACATCAGCCGCAAGCTGTGGCTCGGAATATAGTTTTATCAATCCATCCCAATCCGTGTTCAATATAGCGGTTAGTAAATCGATGGGCGAATCAATTTGATTTAGGTCATCAATTATTTCATCCAAATCCGGCGCGAATTCACTTGTTGTTTGCTCGTATGGGTTGTTAGCAGCAGAATTCGCAGCCATATATTTCGTATAATATGGAGACAGATTATTATATGCGTGCTCGTATATAATAATTTATTCGATATATCAGGTGAAATCTCAAGAAATCCAATTGTTTATTAGATCAAAGATGCAGATCCAATATTCGTCTGAACCGGTTGGAATGAAGTCTTCACCATAGTCAGAGATTCGCTCTTACCCACTGGCGCACGTTCCAATACAATCTGCTCTTCCAACGTTACTGGTTGGGGAGCATCTACATTCGCATTGCGCGGTTCCTCATTGGGTGGGGTTCCCCCCGCAATCTCTTGTTTAATCTCCACCGCGCGCTCGGTTTGCGTATTTGTATATTGAATGTAAGCGCTTTTGCTATGAACCACGGCACTTCTGCGCAAAAGGGTATATGCGACGAAAACATATAAAATGGCTAAAACCGGGTGGGAATATAGGAATAAGGCAATCGTGATGCAAAATATAGACACGAGCCCCAACGGAGATTCGATATACGGAGACATCCAGGATGGTGTGGATATCGGCAGCACTAAATACATCACAAACACCGCAAACACAATTGCTTCCGACAACTTCACGGATTTCAATCGCGACTGTAAATTCATTATATAGGATATTCTGATATTTTGTGCATGGATTAGTATGTGTCCTACGATACACCGATGAAAAATTAATGGTGAGATTCATTTATATAGCCAACGGTTACATTGAACGAAATAAATAGCATGCATAATGCGTGTCTTAGGATTTAAATATTCAATTGTGTAAAATTGAAAATTAGTTAAACATAGTACTGGATGATATATAGTCTAAACTATCCATTGTGCTGGATAAAATGAATAACCAATGGAAACGTCGCAAAATAATAGATGCGAAAAAAAAGGAAGTAGTCAAGGTGGCTGCATTGTCGGAAGAACTAAAGGAATCCATTCGTATGTCTGCCTATTTGGGAAAAAAAGGTTACACTATCCCTCGCGAAGTCCTCGGTGAGACGGAACTGGAATTCTTACATAAAGACCTATTTGTGAAACCCGTCACAATCGGTCCCGCGTACGGGGCTCCTGGCGCCCAAGATGAAGGCGCTTTTCCGGTTTATCGCGAAAATGAGAAAAAGATCTACATCCCACGTTTCTACGGAATTCAACGTTATGGAATGCCGAATCGTTCCGAAATTACTTCTGGCGACGCGATTTCCGTCGATTTTCCTAAACCTCTCCGCGATTATCAAGACAAAATTGTGGATGTTTATATGAAACATGTCGCGCAGCCGATATGCAGTGATTCTGTTCAACATGGCGGCGGAGGCATACTCGAGGTTCCGTGTGGCAGAGGCAAAACGGTCATGGGATTAAAACTCATCAGTCTTCTCAAAAAAAAGACGTTAATCATCGTGCATAAAGAGTTCTTGATGAACCAATGGATTGAACGCGCGAACGAATTCTTGCCTGGGGCCAAAATCGGGAAAATACAAGGCCCCATTTTCGATATAGAAGGCAAGGATTTGGTCATTGGGATGTTGCAAACATTGTACGACCGCGCACTCCCCGAAAATGCCTTTGATTCCTTCGGACTAACCATTGTGGATGAGGTGCATCGCATTGGGAGCGAACAGTTTTCAAAAACATTGTTGCGGGTATTGAGCCCGAACATGCTTGGTATCTCGGCAACCGTGGATCGCAAAGACAAACTCACGGATGTCTTATACATGTTCATTGGTCCAAAAATATATACGGAGCAGCGCGAAAGCGACGACCCCGTGTGTGTGCGCGCAATTGAGTACATCTCATCGGACCCGCAATTTAACGAAACGGAATACGATTTTCGAGGAAAAGCGAAATACAGCACTATGATTTCAAAACTGTCTGATTTTGGCCCTCGAAGTGATTTCATTGTGCGCGTGCTCGGCGATTTGATTAAGGAAAGTCAGTCAAAAGAGACAGACGCGCAAATTATGGTTCTATGTCATAATCGTTCCCTTTTGACTTATTTGTATGACGCTATTCGCCATCGCGGGTTTGCTACGGTTGGATATTATGTGGGCGGGATGAAACAGGTGGCTTTGCAGGAAACGGAGGGGAAACAAATCGTATTGGCTACGTATGCGATGGCGGCAGAAGCATTGGATATCAAAACATTGTCTATTTTGCTCATGGCTTCACCCAAGACCGATATTACCCAATCGGTGGGGCGCATATTGCGTGTTCGCCACGACAATCCCGTTGTGGTGGATATTGTTGATCGGCATGATATCTTTCAAAACCAATGGCGACAGCGCAAAACATTCTATCGAAAATGCAATTATCGGATACTATCCATGGATAGTGTTCGATATCAAGGAATGAGTTTAGATTGGAAAACGGATAAGACATGGACAAAGGTATTTGAGCCACGCGGGTCTGCTATCCACAAAAATGAAGACGATTGTGATCATCCAAGCTTGCAAAAGAAGTGCTTAATATCTATCAAGGATTTGGATATAGAAGACAATTAGGGGTTTTCAGAATTTATGACCGCGATAATCTTTATACACGTCCATTACATCCGTCTCATCAAAATATCGACAAATGCAATAACGCCCGCACGGAGAACCAAGGTGAATGTAAATGGATGCAAGTAGATGTCGATATCTTGGTTTTTTATGAATGAATAAATGCCTGTCGCGTCGAGAACAAATCGCGCGGTCTTTTTTATCAATATATTGGACCAAAATGGTGTAGTAATAGTAATCGTTCATGAATCTTGATTCTATATTAGATTCATATAATAATAGACATTATTATTATATGATAATAATAATGGTGTAAAATTGAATCCAATGTATAATATTGGATTCAATGTATCAAATTATTGTAGGCACCATGTTGGAAGATAAACTGTTGCAACCACGACGTACAAAGCGGGCAAAAGCATTGCGTACATTTCAATTGTACGGAAAATATACGGCAAAACACATTCGTATATTAGAGGCCGCATTTATTAGCCAACAACGTAAAATGCAGCGTCAAAACCCGAGCGCGACCCATTAGTTGCCCGTTATTTCTTGGTGCGGGTTTTTCTGTGTTTTTTTGCGGCATGCTTTTTATGATGCTTTTTTGATTTGGTGGAACGGCGGGTCTTTCGTTTTCTCGCGCCACTGATTCTTCCACCGGTAATTCCGCCACATGTAGATGGTAAGATTGATCCGGGATGACTGGTCCAGGCTGCGCCATAATCGCTTGCATTGTAAGTTCCTCGCGATAATGCACTAATTGGATCCGTTTGACTTGCGTATGGTGGTAAAACCATATCAGTTGATTGAATGAGCGCCATTATATATTATGCGCACATATTTTAAGGGAACCTCCACAGCCAGGTTCGATTAAAGCTGTTTAATATGCACAATCTGCCCACGCTGTCCTCGCACACTCTTCGTCGGTACCCATCGCTTAAACTTTGTGTTGAATATACATTCCATCGCAATTGTCTTTTTCAAATCAACATATTTATCGGCACGTATATCCTGAAAATCCGCCTCGTCGTCACTCTCTTCTAAACTATCCAAATTGCGGTTTTCCTTGATATTACGAAACAACTCATTCATAAAAAAGCTTGTTTTTACGCTGGGTACATACGCAATTCCACAATAGACGCGGTCGGAACCTTTCCCAAAAGCATACAGATGATAAATATCGTTTTGCAAATCGGCTTTTACTTCAAATATTGTGGTTGTTTTATATTGCGGTTTTCCAAAGTAAAACTGTGGTAATTGTGGAGGGATAAACAAGTATTCTTCCATGTTTTGAGCATTGCCCGTTTTCGATAGAGCCGGAAGAACGCTCCGCGACATGGAAATGTTAATATACGGCACAATGAATGTTAAAGAACGGTGTTGCAAATGATGTATTTGGTATGGGATTTTATTGGACAATGCATCCGGTACCATATCGTCTTCGATTTCCCACATGACTGGACAGACCACTGGAATGTCGGGATTATCCATAAAAAGGTCTCCATGATTCGACATTCGCGTTTTCAGAAATCCGAGCCTTTCCGCAAAAGATTGTTTTGCTAAAAAAATGCCCTCCGAATAAATAAGGTCTTCAATTACAAAATAATTCCCCCGATCCGGAATTTCACAAATCGACCCATATAAAATTGTACCATATGCCAGGCTAGTTGGTACATGTGGAACATTTAATATTCGTGCTGCGCTGACTTTCTTATCGCGATTCAATTCTAGCAGGAAGCATACATTGCGCTCTCTGTAAAAAGTAAACCATAAAAACGCCTTTTTACCATATGGAATGGCTAAAGTAATATGATATTCGGTGGAAACTTTCTTATGTGAAATTGTTTCATAGGAAAGTTCAAATGTTGGGAATCGGCCCATAAGCGCCGTAAGTTGATTTGAAGTGAGCGTGTTCATAATAGACTATAAATATTATAAAAAATAACATTTAAGTTGTTTCAATAAATATGTTTCGCTCATCACATGCTGAGATCATATCACATTTGATTGATTTGACGTTGAATAAAATCGGACAAATCCTCATTGATCGTTCGTAAATCAATTTCGGTTAAATCCGTTTTATCCTTTATTGTGGATTGCGTTTCTGCCTCGCTTAATTTGCGCAACCAATCGGCCTTTTCCTTTTCATTTGTTTCCTGCAATTCATCCATAATTGTTTGGTATTTTTGAATATGAAACCCAACCACGTCCTTGGTTTTTTTTGTCGTATAAGTGTCTTTAAAATAAGTGACTAAATTGTCTATGATAAATATGATAAGAAGTGAGGTAACTATTGTCCATACCCACATTATATATTTTGTATAGCAGTGGTCGAGAATTCATTTTTCGGTGTTAAACACATCATGCTCGGGGTTGGTGTTTGGTATGACGGCGGCGCGTTTTGCGATTTTTGCCCCCATAAGCCACATCCGATTTTTCCGGCGTTGAGCTCGCGGTGTTCATAACCGATTCTTCCAGTGATGGCGCGGCCTTCATCTCAGGTGCTTCTACAGATGAGCTCGCAGTGTCCATCTCAGATGCTTCCGGCGTTGAGGTCGCGGTGTCCATCTCAGATGCTTCCGGCATTGAGCTCGCGGTGTCCATCTCAGATGCTTCCGGCGTTGAGGTCGCGGTGTCGGCAGACGGCTGCTCTACTTTGGGTTCAACCGCCATTCCGCTTGCCCCAGTAACAATATTCGCATTCTTCATAGTCGATAGCGTTTCCAAATGTTTTTGCAATGCATCATTGACCTTATCCTTTTCTTGCTCCAATTGAACATGCAAATCCTCAATTTGTTGGGTTTTATTCTTGTTGTCCGCTTCCAACTCCTGAATTTTCGATTCCAATTCCTGGATTTTTGTTTCCAAATCATCATTTGTCGGCGATACTTGGGAAATATTCATAGAATCGACAGGAATAGTCGGCGCAGAGTCATCGGCACTGACCAATTCTTTTGCTTTATCGGCTTCTTCGACTGCGCTCTGTTTCGCCTCTCCCGCAGCGCCCACAATCACATCGCGCAGTGTAGCGAAAACACCCTTCGACTCTGGTTTTTCCTCTGGTTTTTCCGTTTCTTCGGGAGGAGAAATATCCATATCGGGCGATTCTATCGGATTCCCCTCACCGTCGGTCTGAACAGAACCACCATAAATTTTCGTGGGCATCTTATATCTGCGCCGCTTGGAAACACGATGGCTACCTTTTGGTTTATAAATAGAACGGTCGTTTTTACTATTCGTCATAGAATATATATTATGATAAGATTATACCAACGAAGAATTCAATCTACACAGCAGATTTACATCACTTTCCTGAACATTTACACCTTCCCCAAATATGTGAAACCGCAACCCGTTATACGTCCAAATAACTATATTGAAATCAATATAAACATTTGCTAAATATAGTTATTATCGGTCGAATATGCCCATTGCTATAATTATTGAAAAAAATGGTTCTCTCAAGGAGTTTGATTGTGATAAATGTGACGAAGCGGAGTTTTACAAGTTTGCGGGTCTGAAGCGCAAGAGTAAGGATTTCCGGAGACATACAACGTGGGAAGTTTTACTTAATGGGAATACGTATTTTGTGAAGTTATATGGTAAGGACACTGGGAGTGCCGGGCAGGAAAATAAATATGAATTGCCGCCGCCAGTTGATAATACCTTGTTTTTTGGGCCCTGTCTATTAATTAATACGAATAAGGATGGCGATATTATCAGTTTAAACCGAGCATTGTGGAAGACTATATATGACCATTTATTTGGCGGATTTGAGGATATCGGTGCAGAAGATAGTGAAGATGAAGAGGATGATGAGGATGATGATGTGTCTAAAACCAAGGAGGGCTAT
>Ga0214919_10007067_pt1 | contig 15259 bp, 14 predicted proteins | sample LL1503_MetaG_FD_177994 | JGI IMG/M metagenome (GOLD analysis project Ga0214919, IMG submission 177994) | Freshwater microbial communities from Lake Lanier, Atlanta, Georgia, United States - LL-1503 | ecosystem: Environmental > Aquatic > Freshwater > Lake | place: USA: Georgia | collected... | reverse complement strand
TTCCGGCTCGACGATGAAGCCCCCCAGGCAGTAGCGCTACTGCCTGGGGGGCTTTGTACTGTGTGTGTTGCTAGTTGGCGGGGACGGGGGAGTCGGGGTGGGCATTCCCGTGTTATTTTTGAGGGTTAGCATTCCCGGTGCCCTCTCGGTCCGCTCTCGGTCCGCTCTCGGTCCGCTCTCGGTCCTCTCTCTGTGCATGCATGCCTGATTCACGATCGCTGACGGGAGGAGCGCGTCTCGCTGCCGCGTTGGTTCGGTATGACGTGCGCACGCATTTTAGCACGCTCTTTACGCTCGCGGCGGTGTTGGTGGTGCTCGCGTGCAGCGGTGGGAGCAATACCACGCCAACGGCACCCGTGGTGCCGACGCTGGTGCCAGCCAAGTATCTCGTCACGAGTTCTGGTAGCGCTCCGACCGCGGGAGCGAGTGTCACACTCACGGCACAACTCGCGACGAGCAGCGGCGTGAGCGTTCCCACGAGCGGGCGCACGGTGAACTGGAGCGCGTCCGGCGCGGGCGGGAGCTTCGAGAGTTCCAGCTCAACGACTGACGCAACCGGAAAGGCCGCAGTGGTATTCACCACAGGCACAACCGCGGGGACGAGTTACACCTTCACGGCGACCGATAACTCGGCGATTACGGGGCAGTCCGCAGCAGTGACGACCGTGGCCGGCATCCCGTCGACGACCGCGAGTACGGTCTACGCAGGGGCGCAGAGCATTCCCGCGAACGGAACGAGTACGGTCGTGATCACGGTGCAGCTGCGGGACGCGGCAGGGACCGCGCTCCAGGCGTCTGGGGGCACCCTCACGATGTCGACCAGCAAGGGGACACTTTCGGTGGTGACCGACAGTGCGAATGGTCGATACATCGCCACGCTGCGATCGACCTTCGGGGGAGCGCAGACAGCAACGGTCACCGCGTCGCTCGGTGGGTCCGCACTCACGCAGACCGCTGCGGTGAACTTTAGTGTTGGAGCGGCCGCCCAGTATGTCGTGACGGCGGCGCCGATCGGGCCGGCCACCGCGCCGGTCATCGGGCAACCGATGACCGTCAGCGCGAGGTTGCTCGACGCGTACGGCGCGCCGGTCCTAACGGCGGGGCGCGTGGTGACCTGGACAAAGCTTCCTAACTCCGGCAGCTTTGCCGCGACGACGTCCACGACCGACGCGTCAGGCATTGCCACGGTGTTGTTCACCAGCGACTCCCTCGTCAACACGTATTCGTTTACCGCAACCGAGAGCGGCGGGGTGAAAGGCAGCACCCAGACCGCTATTCGAACAGTCGCGGGTCCCGGTGTGAGCTACACCGTTGCAACGACAGTGACCCAGTTGGTGGCCGGCGGTACGGCAGCGTTCACCGCGCAGTTGCGCGACGCGGCCGGGAACGCGGCACAGGGGATGGGGCTCAATAAGACCGTGACCTGGTCGACCACCAGTGTGGGGGGCAGCTTCTCGCCCGCGACATCACCGGTCGACAGTGGCGGCATTGCGCGCGTGACACTCACGGTGGGCGGAACGGTGGGCCAGAGCCTCACGGTCTCGGGGACCGACGCCCAGGGAATCACGGGACGCTCACCGTCGTTCACGGCGACGGTGGGGACTGTCACGACCGTGCGCCTCACGAGTCAACGCATCCTGCTACTTCCTGTGGGCACAACGGGTCCGACGACCACATTTCAAGCCCTCAATGAGTTTGGTCTCCAGCTCCCGGTGTCGTTCACGTATTCCGCGCGCGGGGGTGCGGCGACGGTGTCGTCCAGCGGCGTCGTGTCGGCCGTCGGATTGGGCCAGGCAATGATTGCGGCCTTCGATCCGTCGGGCTTGGTCGGTGATTCCGCACTCGTAGCGGTGGTCGATCCCGCAGGCACCTACGTGCACACCGACCTCACCGCCTTTGATCTCAAGAAAGACACGGTGCGCACGGTAACGGTTCTGGCGGACATGCGCGCTTCCGGTGAAAAACTGGGGGCGATCACACTGCAGGTGCTGTGGGATCCCACGGCGCTGACCTACGTGAGCGACGCGGAAGGGGCGAGTAGTGCTGGCGCCACCGTCAACGCCACGAACGCCGCGACTGGTTCGCTGAAAATCACCGTGGCATCGGCCAGCGGCCTTGCCGGCGCGACGGAGTTGCGGCGCATCACCTTCCGTGTGGCAAATGCCGCGAAACGGGGGACGTTACAACTGCTCGCGTCCGAGTTCGTGGGGGCTGGCACGTTCAATTCGTTGCTCGCCAAGGCGTTGGTGTTGTCGAATCCTTTCTACACGCGATAGGAGCCCTGAGTTGACCCCGATGCGCCATCGATTCCCCCTCACAATGGTTGGCGTCCTGCTCGTGCTCACGACCGCATGCGCGGACCGAAGTAGCGCCGTGATTACCGAACCGCCAACGGTGCAAGCGGCAAGCATAGCGGCCTACTTGTCCGTTTCACGCAGCGCGGTGCTCACGGGCGACGAACTCACGGTGAGCGGCAACGTGCGCCTCGGCACAGGCACGCCACGCGTCGGGAGTTATCTCGCGCGCATGGCGTACGATCCAACACAGTTGGAGTTCATCGGCGAGCTGCCCGTCGACGCTGGCGCACGTGCCGTGAATCCACAGCAGGGACAGATCACGGTGGCTGGCGCGTCGGCCGACGGCATCACGAGTGAACGCCTTTTTGCCATGCGCTTCAAGGTGATTGGCGCACATCCACTCACCGCGCTCCAGCTAGATGTGCAGGAGCTGAACGATGTGGCGTACGGCGCGCGCACGGCCTCGCTCCAACGGAAGTCCTCACTGTACCTCGACGCCCTGACCTCGCCGTGATGAGATCGATGCGATCGATGCGATCGATGCAACCCGCCGTCGCTGGGTTCGTGATGCTCGCCATGCTTGGCGCTCAGGACCTGAGCGCGCAGGCGGCATGCCCCACGACGGTACCGACCGGCCAACCGGCGCGCCTCTCGCTCGTGCCGGTCGCGCCGCTCGCGCCGGTCGCGGGAAAGGCACGCGATACACTCACCTTCGTCCGGTTGTGTCTGGCGCTCCCACCAAGCATTAAGGTGGGCAGCTTTCACCTGGAGATTACCTACGATTCACTTCGTGCTCGGGCCACCGTTGCACGACCGGCACCAAGCGGCACACAAGCCGCAAACGTGCTGGTGCCGGGAATGGTGGCGATTGCGGGGGCGGCGCCCTCAGGGTTCGCGCGCGGCACATTGAGCACGATTGTGTTTCGGCGCCGAGGAGGTGCCGTGGGAGGCATGCGGGTGACGTTGCTCGAGTTGAATGCCGTGGATGGCAGCAGCCTGCTGCCGCACGCGGTGGCCCAAGGACTCGGCGTGTTGACGCCCTCCCCCACGCTCACAACGGCGCCCGTGTTGGAGCGACTGGATCCTGCCAGCACCGCGATCGTGCCCGGCGGAGTCGCGCAGGTGATGATCCACGGGCGTGGGTTTACGAGCACGGGCAATGTGCTGATGTTCGGTTCGGCAGTGCTTGGCGATCTTCCCTCGAGTGATGGGAGCACGTTGCGCCTGCTGGTGCCGAATGCCTGGCCTTCGAGCGGAGAGGCGCCGCCGCGGGTGATAGACGCTGGGGTGTACTCAATTCGCGTGCGCAATACGCGCGGACTGAGCAATTCGATCTCTCTGACGCTGACGAGTCCATAATGCGTACACACTCACGATATGGTCCGTTGCCACAGATCGGGCGGCCGCGCCTCTGGTCGCGCGTGGCTCTGTTGTCGCTCTTGCTGCTGTCCGCCGTTCGGGTACTGCCGGCGCAAGACGACGATCCGATTCGGCGCGAGGGGTTTTTCTATCAACAGCGCGCCTTCCCTGGTGACCGGATTCCCGCGCAAGCGCTCAACACTGCGCTGGCGCAGATGTACACGCGCTGGCCACAAACACGCGCCGGACGTTCGTCGGGTGTGTTTTCGTCGCTCGTGAACTCGTTTTCAACGTGGACCTCGATCGGGCCTGCCCCGATTGGGCTCGGCACCGGGAGAGAGACCGTCGGACGAATCACGAGTATTGCGCTGGACCCGACGAATGCGCAGGTCCTGTATATCGGTGGCGCGACAGGGGGCGTCTGGAAGACGACCAACGGTGGCACGACCTGGACCCCGCTGTCGGACAACGAGTGCGGGCTGGCGACCGGGAGCCTCGCGATCGATCCCGTGAATCCGCAGATCGTGTATGCAGGCACGGGGGAGGAGAACTTCTCGTCGGACAGTTATCAGGGATGCGGCGTATTGCGCTCCACCAATGGTGGGGCGACGTGGACGCAACTCGGCGCCTCGAGTTTCATCCTGCCGAGCGGCTCCGCGAGTCGCATCGGAAAGCTCCTGATCGACGTCGCGTCGGCTGGCTCCGTGACGTCGACCGTCTTGTTGGCCGGGAGTCAGACCGGGCTGTGGAAGTCGGACAACAGCGGCTCGACCTGGAGCTTGTCGCTGGCGGGCATCATCACCGATCTCGTCGCGGATCCGACGGCGGCTGGGACGTATACGGCGGCAATCGGTGCGACGAGTGGTGGCACGAGCAATGGGATTTATCGCACGACAGATTTTGGCGCGAACTGGACGAAGCTCTCGGGCGGGCTCCCGACATCGAGCCTCGGGCGCATAGCGCTCGGCGTCGCACCGAGCGCCCCGAATGTGATGTACGCAGCAATCCAGACAACGTCGGTCAACACGATTCTAGGAATTTGGAAAACACTGGACAACGGCAACAGCTGGTCGAAACTCACCGCAACAAACGCGTCGTGCGGATCGCAGTGCTGGTATAATCTCGTCCTGACGGTTGATCCAACGCAGCCGGATCGGGTCATCTTCGGCGGGGTGTCGCTCTATGGTTCCACCGATGGGGGCACCACGTTCAGCACGATGGGCTCGGGCGTCGTGCATGTGGATCATCACGCCTTCCTGTTCGACCCAAAAACTCCGACCACGATGTACTCCGGCAACGACGGCGGAATCTTCCGATCCGTGGATGGTGGCGCGACGTGGGTGAGCCTGAACACAAATCTCGCGCTCACCCAGTTCTATCCCGGAATCTCCGTGCACCCCACCGATGCCAGCATTATCGTCGGGGGCGCACAGGATAACGGAACGCTTCAGTGGAGCGGCGTGGCGATGTGGGCGTCGTTGCCCATTGGCGGCGACGGTGGCTTTACGGCGACCGATTATCGCACGGGCAATACCACGTTCGGCAGTTGCCAGTGGCCTAGCTGCATTCCGTATCGCCGCGACTTTCCGTCGACGACATTCCGGACGAAGGGCACAGGGCTCGTCACGAGCGACCGCGGCGCCTTCATCCCGCCCATGGTCATGGACCCGGTGAATCCTACCGTGCTCTACTTCGGGACGTTCCGGTTGTACCGCACCGCGAACTCCGGGGATCTCTGGGCGCCGATCTCCGGGGACGTGACGAATGGGACCGGGACAATTCGCACGATCGCGGTCGCTCCGTCGGACACCGCGACGATCTACGTCGGGGCCTCCGATGGCGCCGTTCAGGTCTCCTCTGATGTCGGCGTCACGTGGACGAACATCTCAGCGGGGCTTCCCCTCAAGAGCATCACTTATATCGCGGTGGATCCTCGGGATCCGCGCACGGCCTACGTGACGCTGAGTGGCTATGGGACGGGGCATGTCTGGAAGACCACCAATCGCGGCGCCACGTGGACGGATATTTCCTATGACCTGCCGAATGTCCCCGTGAACACCGTCGTGCTGCAGCGCGGAAGTCGCGAGCTTGATATCGGCACTGATATCGGGGTCTTTGCCCTTCCCGAGGGGCTCACGACCTGGCAGCCACTTGCCGCGGGGCTCCCGAACACGGTGGTGCACGACTTGTTGTATGACGGCAAGCGTGGTCGTTTGATTGCCGCCACGCACGGACGCGGGATGTTCACGCTGGCGGTGGCCGGTGCTGCGCTCCGCGGGAATGTCACCGCGTCGGGGACGCTGAGCGCGCTCGACGCACAGGCGATCCTCTCATCCGTGGTTGGACTTCCCCTCCCCACCGGAGCCAAGCGCTTTCCAAACGGGGATGCGAACTGCGATGGCGATGTGACCGCGGTCGACGCACTGATTGTGTTGTCAAAACTGGTGGGGCTCCCGACGGGGACCGCATGCGTGGGGACCGTTCGCTAGCCTCTCCTTGTCCCGGCGGGGAGCGACGGGTACGTTTCATAGCTGAACGATCGTTCCGGCGCCGCGCCATGCGGCAGCTTCAACCGGTCCGAACAGCCCGATTGGGCGCGAGTAGCTCAGCTGGATAGAGCGTTGCCCTCCGAAGGCAAAGGTCGTGGGTTCGACTCCCTCCTCGCGCATGCAGTCCCCCCTCCCCTACGTTCGCAGCCGCCGGCTGCCTAACGTCCGCTGCCATACGCCCGCTGATATTCGCCAGCTTCGTGGACATCGCTGAACTCCGCCGCACACCGATTGCCGACCTGCAGACCATGGCCGAGGGGCTCCAGATTCCCGCGACCTCGGGCCTTCGCAAGCAGGAACTGATCTTCCGCATCGAGCAAATGCTGCTCGAGCAGGACGTCGCGCTTCGCGCGGAGGGCACCCTTGAAGTGACCTCGGAGGGGTTCGGCTTCCTCCGGTCCGCCGACTACAACTATCTGGCGGGGCCGGACGACGTCTACGTCTCGCAAACGCAGATTAAGCGCTTCAATATCCGCACCGGGGACACGATCCGCGGACGCGTGCGGCCGGCCAAGACGTGGGAGAAGTACCTCGCGCTACTCCAGGTGGAGACGATCAACGGGCTCCCCCCAGAGGCGATTCTCACGCGCGTCACGTTCGACAACCTGCGGCCGCGCTATCCCGACCAACGGCTCCGCCTCGAGGCGTCGACCGGCGATCTCTCGATGCGCGTGATGGACCTGATTGCGCCCATCGGGAAGGGACAGCGTGGCCTCATCGTCGCCCCTCCGCGCGCGGGCAAGACAATCCTCCTACAAAAGATGGCCAATGCCATCGCCGAGAATCATCCGGAAATCACCCTCATTGTGCTGCTCATTGATGAGCGGCCCGAGGAAGTCACGGATTTCATTGCGTCGGTGCCCAGCGCTGAGGTGGTGAGCTCGACCTTCGATGAGCATGCCTCGCGACATGTGCAGGTAGCCGATATGGTTATCGAAAAGGCCAAGCGGCTGGTCGAGGCCGGACAGGACGTGGTGATTTTGCTCGACTCGATCACGCGACTCGCGCGCGCGCACAATACGGTCACGCCGATGTCGGGAAAGATTCTATCCGGCGGTGTGGACGCCAAGGCCATGGAGAAGCCCAAGCGCTTTTTCGGCGCCGCGCGACGCATCGATGGCGGCGGGTCACTCACCATTGTCGCTACTGCCCTCGTCAACACCGGGTCGCGGATGGACGAAGTGATCTTCGAAGAGTTCAAGGGCACGGGCAATATGGAGCTCGTCTTGGACCGCGAGATCGCGAATCGCCGTGTGTTCCCGGCCATCGACATGCTCAAGTCGGGAACCCGCAAAGAAGAACTGCTGCTCTCCGAAACAGAAAAGAACCGCGCCTTCCTCATCCGCCACTTCCTGGGCGATATGGCCGCAGAAGATGCGATTGTGTTTCTGCTGCGTCGGATGGGGCGCACCAAGTCGAACGAAGAGTTTTTCGCTCGGATGGCGGAGGGCGAGTGACCGGATCCGGCGGCGCCTCCCAGACATTCGTGCGTGGTCGCTGGATGGCGATCGACCTCGGCGATCGACGGGTGGGCGTCGCGATCAGCGATCCCACGGGGACAATTGCCTCGCCGGCTGGGTTCATTGAGCGTCGTCCGGGCAAGCGTCCGCCTCTGATGGCACTCCTCGCACGGGCCGAGGAACTCGAAGCGCTGGCATTCGTGGTCGGACTCGCGCTCGACGGCAACGGCGATGACACGCCACGTGCGCTCGAAGCGCGCCGCATGGCAGAGGAGCTGCGTACCCGTACCGGACACCCCGCCTACTTGGTGGACGAGCGATTCACGACCGCGCAAGCGCTCCGCGCGATCGCCGAGATGGAAGGCTCAACCCGCGGTCGGAAGGGCGATGTCGACGCGCTCGCAGCGACGATGCTCCTGCAGCACGCGCTCCGCTCGCACGAACTGCAGGAAGCGGCTCTGGTCGCGACGCCCGATCCGGAGACGAATCCCGGTGCGTAACGCCGCCACACATGCCCAGCGTGCGACGCGCGCCCGCGTGGCCTACGTGGCCTACGTAGCGCTCGCGGCGGGGCTCGCGGCGGCGCTCGTGACCGTGCTCGCCGCGTGCGGCAACGATAGCGGGCCGACGGTACGCGTCACCATCCGAAAGGGGTCGAGTTTCCGCGAAGCTGCAGAATCGCTCTCGGCGCACGGCATCGTGAACTCGGCGCGAGTGTTTGGGTTGTATGCGCGCGCGCGCGGTGAGGACCGCAAGCTCCACTACGGCACCTACGTACTCCGCAGGAGCCTCTCGTGGGGGCAAATCCTCGACGCGGTGCGACTCGGCAAGGGGATCGTGCACCAGATCACGATTCCCGAAGGGTTCACGATCGCGCAGATCACGCCATTGCTGGTTGACGAGCTCGAGATTGTGCCCGATTCGATCGATGTGGCGGTGCGCGACCCTGCGTGGCGCGCGAAGCTCGGGATTCCGACCACGACGCTCGAGGGATACCTCTTCCCCGACACCTACACCTTTCCCGACAACGCGACGGCTCGGGATGCCGTGCGCGTGATGGTCGAGCGCTTTGAGAAGGTTTGGAAGCCGGAGTGGACGGCGCGTGCCGCCGAGGTCAAGATGAGCCGGCATGAGGTGCTCACGCTGGCGAGCATCGTGGAACGGGAGGTGTTCCGGAACGACGAGCGCCCCGTTGTTGCGGCTGTGTATCTGAACCGACTGAAGGCGCATATCCCGCTGCAGGCCGACCCGACCGTGCAGTACGCACTGGGGAAGAAGCCCGGGCGCGTGCTCTACCGGGATCTGCGGGTGGTATCGCCGTACAACACGTACCTAAATCCCGGACTCCCACCTGGTCCGATCGCCTCGCCCGGTGCGGCGAGCATTGAGGCGGCGTTGCACCCGGCGAAGGTCCCGTATCGGTTTTTTGTTGCGGCCCCCGATGGTCACCACGAGTTCCGACGCACCTTTGCTGAGCACGAAGCGGCGATTGCGATGGTACGTGCGCAGAAGGCTGCGATCACCGCGGCGGAAGGCCTCGCGGCGAGCCGTGCGGAGCGTACCCTGAAGACGGCACCAGACAGTACGGTGAAGACGCCGAAAGACAGCGCCACCAAACGGCCCTAGTTGCCCCGTAGAGGGCCAAACTCCCTCACGCGCAGATCCGACTACCCGTGGCGCGTCGATCAGTCTGAAACAAGATCCTGGCGCAAGAGCACCGCGTCGTGGAGATACGCATGACGCATCTCGTGGCGCTCGCGACGTGTTTCGACGTGTAGCAGCACGCGCAGGCAGCGCGGCAGCGATCCCGACACATCCAGCTCCTGCGCGCAGAGCAGCGGAATGTCGCTCCAGCCATAGGTGCGTGCGGCGTGCGCCGGGAACTCCGAGATGAGATCGGGGGTCGCCGTGAACACCGCGCTGATGATGTCCAGGGACGTCAGGTCATTGAGTTCCAAGAGCTCATCGAGCAACTCATGCACCGCCTGCCGGATGAGCAGGGGGGTATCTGAGGCCACGGTGGTGGCCCCCCGAACAGCGCGCACATTGTAACGTCCCATGCTGAAATTGTGCAGCACGACACACAGGCTGTCCACCCTCGGACACCGTGCGGTAGATTCCGGCATGTCTCGTGATGCTGCAATCGTCTCGCTGCGTGGCGCCAAGCGCTGGCAGCAGGGGCACCCGTGGATCTTCCGTAGCGATGTGTCGCAGCCTCCCGCCGGCCCGGCGGGCGCGGTTCGCGTGCGCGATGTGCGCGGGCATGCACTCGGCTGGGCCCTCTGGAGCCCAGGATCGGAGATTTCGCTGCGGCTGATCGACGCCGATCCTGACGCGGTGATTGACGGGGCCTGGTGGCATGCCCGGCTTGAGCAGGCGCTTGCGCGTCGGGCGCCTTTGGCCAGTCAGACGAACGCCTGTCGGCTCGTGCACGGTGAGGGCGATGGGCTCCCCTCGTTGGTCGTGGACCGCTTTGACCGCTGGCTGGTGGTGCAGTTGCTGTCGGCCGGACTCGAGGCGTTCCGCACAGAGATTGTCGACGCGCTCCGGTCGATTACTGGCGCCGAGGGGGCGCTCGCTCGGAATGACGCGGCGGTGCGCGATCGCGAGGGACTCGCGCGCGGTGTCGAGCTGCTCTGGGGGACTGTTCCCGACGAAATCGAGGTGTTGGAGCATGGGGTGCGGTATCTGGCCGCGCCGCGCACGGGGCAGAAGACCGGGGCATTTCTCGACCAGCGAGAAGCCCGGGTGCTCGTGGGCGGCGTCGCGCACGGGCGGGCGCTCGACCTATTCAGCTATCACGGGTCGTTCGCGTTGCACCTCGCGCGGCATGCCGATGCCGTGACCGCCGTCGACAGTTCGGGCCCCGCGCTTGCGCGCGCGGCGCAGAACGCCACGCTCAATGGCTTCACGAACGTGACCTGTGCGGAAGCAGACGCCTTTGAGTTTCTGCGCGAGGCCCTCCGGAATGGGGAGCGCTACGACACGATCGTCGTGGATCCGCCAGCGTTTGCCAAGAATCGGCCTTCGCTTCCGGCCGCCGTGCGCGCGTACCGCGACATCAACCTACACGCGATGAAGCTGCTGACGCCCGGCGGGCTCCTGTACTCCGCCAGTTGCAGTTATCACCTGACCAAGCCGCTCTTTTGGGAGATGCTGCAGGATGCGGCCGCGGGTGCTGGGCGTCGGATGGTGCTGCGCACACTCACCGGGCAGCCGCTGGATCATCCGGAGGTGCTCACGATTCCCGAGACCGGTTACCTCAAGGGCGCGCTGCTCGAAGCTGCGGACTGAGCGATTCCCACGCTGTCCCGCCCTGAACGCACGCGCGTCAGCGGCGCTGACAGCGCGGGCAGTAGCAGGTAGAGCGCCCGCCTTGGGTGAGGCGCCGCAGGGTTGTGCCGCACCGATCACAGGGTTCGCCTTCGCGGTCATACACGTGAAATTGGTCGGCGCGGTCACTGGTCCGATACCGCACCGCGCGAGCGACGCCATCGGCGAGGGCGTCACGCACACTCGCGAGCAATCGCGTGACCCGCGCGGCACTCAGTGAGTCGGCCGGCGCTTCCGGGCTGATCCGCGCGCGCCACAGTGCCTCTGCCGCGTAAATGTTTCCGATACCGGCCAAGAGCTTCTGATCCAGCAGCGCCCCCTTGATGGCCCCGCGTCGACGCGCGAGCCGAGCCCCAAAGAACCCCGCCGTGACGCCGGGGTCGTCGGCATCAGGGCCGATTTTCAGTGTGGGGGGATTCGCCGCCGTGTAGACGCGTACGATGCACAACGCACGCGGATCGGTGAGCGACACGCGGGTCCCGTCGTCGAGGACAATTTCCACCCGCGCGAAACGCGGGGGTGCGTCCGTAAGCAGCGTAAATGACCAGTCGCCATCGAGCAGAAAGTGCACGTGAATCGACGCTCCGTTCGCGAGCCGAATCAGCTGATGCTTCCCGCGACGGTCCACCGCGACAATCCCCTGCCCCTCCGCTTGCCTGCGCGACGCCGCGGGGAGCTGGCGGCGCTGCGACGGATGGAGCCCGGTAATCCGCATAATCGTGCGTCCCATCACGCGCTCCCGTAACCGCCGCGCGGCCTCGTCGACTTCTGGAAGTTCAGGCAAATGTCCCTCCCTGATTGACAGACCACCAACCCGCTGGTGAACATCCCATCGTGACCGCTCCGTCAACTCTCCCGTCCGCGACGCAACAACGCACCGCAGCGGTGCAGCGCACGCTTGCGGTCATCCTCGTCCTCAACGTCGTAGTAGTGGGAGTCAAAGTCGTCGTGGCAGCACGCACAGGGGCCCTCTCGGTGGTCGGTGCGACCGTTGAGTCGGCACTCGATGCGATGAACAATGTCATCGCGATCCTCCTGGTGGCACTAGCGGCCCGCGGGCCGGACGACGATCACCCCTACGGACACGACAAGTTCGAGACACTCGGCGCGCTCGTGATTGTGGGATTTCTGTCGATTTCGTGCTTCGAACTCGTGCGCAATGCGGTGACGACGCTCGTGCATCACGAGACCCCCGCCACGCCAACGTCTTTTGAGCTCACGCTCCTCGGCGCCACCGCGCTCATCAACATTCTGGTGGTGTGGTACGAGCAGAAGCGGGGCCGCGAACTTGGGAGCGCGCTGTTGCTCGCTGATGCGGCCCATACGGGAGGTGACATTTTTGTCACCGGGATCGCATTTCTCTCACTGTGGCTCGCCCGCTTGGGCTATCCGAAAGCTGATGCATGGCTCACGCTGATTGTTGCGGCGGTGATTGCGTACAGCGGCTATCGGATTTTGAAAGTCACCGTGCCAATCCTTGTTGATGAGCGCGGGGTTGACGCCGACGAGATCCGGCGTGTGGTCGCGGCGATTTCGGGAATTACAGGCGTTCCCATGGTGCGCTCGCGTACCACAGCCTCGGGCATGCTCTTCGCTGAAGTCACGATTCGCTGCGACGGCACACTGCCTGTGGCGACCGCGCACGAACTTGCGGATGCCGCCGAAGCCGCAATTCGTGCGTCGATCGGCGCGGCCGACATCACGGTGCACATCGAGCCGGCGTAAGACCACAGCGACCGCATGCGTGCGGCCCCTTGGCCGCCGTCCCTTGGCCGCCGTCACGCGCGCGATTCGTCGCAGGGGCTTGAGACCACGCGCAACTGCTATAGCTTGCGGACACGGGAACCTCCTCGTTATCTCCGATCTCCCTGAGCCGAATGAACCTTCGAGCGCAACGCTCGCTGCGTCACGAGTACTCGCTGTACGTTGATCGCGAGACCGAGCAGTACAAGGAGACCGTCGGCTACGCCAAGATGATGGATCTGGCGGCCGCGGCGAGCGCCGTGCTTGAGGGGGATCTGCAGATCGGCATCCGCGAGATGCTGCTCGCGGATGAAGTAAACCGACTGATTATGGGGCGCCTCAAGCTCCCGAGCTTTGAAGTCTGGCGGCGACGCCTGCTCCGGAACGCATCCGAACCAAAGAATCCAGAACACTGGGGGCTGCGCGCTGACACACCGCTCGCGTACGCGCTGACGACAGCCTCACTGAGTGCCACAGTTGTGGTCACGGGAGCGCGCGTGCAGGGGTCGGCGCTGTATCTCGCGGCGAATGGCTGTCAGGTGACCGCGCTGGAACCCGAGCAAGACATGGTGGAGCGCGTGTTGAGTGCCGCCGCCGAGGAAGGACTCGATGATCGCGTGCGCGGGGTGGCCACATCGCTGTGGCAGTGGGAACCCGACGGTCCACTCGACGCTGTCATCTGTACGCCCGCAGCGTTCGCTGGGTTGTCCGGGATCGAGCGTGCGCAGGTAATCGCGCTCCTGCAGTCCGCGACTTCGGACGGCGGGGTGCATCTGGTCGAAACAATTATTGCTGGCCAGGAGGCAATTTCCGAGGAGGAGCTGCGCGCATCTTATAAGAAGGGGTGGGACGTCTCCTTCCATAAGGAGGCGGGGGTGGCCCGGACCTTCCTTGCCAAGAAACACGTCGCGTAACGTATTGACACAAAACGAGAGGCGTCAAACGTGTCACTTTGCTACACATCGGCCGCTTCTCAGTCGGTGTGTTTTTCATAAGTAGATACCTGATAACGATTTACGCGATCGGAGACGATGGCACCACATATGCTCTGACTAGGAGGGAACAGCTTCCTCATCCTTCTATACAGGGAATCGAGGCGGCTCAGCCCTCGGAGGATCACATGGCACGGTCGCGCAAAGTGGAGATGGACCTCGAGCCGGTGGGAATTATCCTGTCCTTTGGCACGCCGGTTGAGGAATCGCCGCGGGTGTTGTCCTACGAGTGGGCTCCGGTTCCGCTCAGCGAGCTGGATCCGGCCGAGGCGATTTTAGCCGCCTGATTTCGACTCGATTGCACAAAGGGCGCGCCCACTGACTGGGCGCGCCCTTTTTTGCACGGGGGATTTTCGTTGGGGCAAAAAGAACAGAGGGGAGCCAGCTTTCGCTGGTTCCCCTCTGTGCTTTGGAGCAAAAACTACTTCTTCTTCGCGGCCTTCTTCTTCGGCGCGGCCTTCTTCTTTGCAGCCTTCTTCTTGGCAGCCATGGTGCAAGCTCCTTGAAAAGGATTGTGTTCCCCTGGCGATCCCCCGGTGGATCGCTGGGCTCGAAACCGCGATGACTTGCGGCCCCGCTTGTGACACGGCCTCAATCAGGCTCGTGTAGTTCTCGTCCTTCGTCATCAGTATCGGCACAACCATTGCGCCGCGAAAATTCTTTATCGTTTGTGCTTTCAATACTACAATCGTGCTTCATTCCTGTATAGACAATTGTACGAAGTTCGAGTTCGCGCAAGTACCACCGGCGAGTTACCGGAAATCCCCGGTCCCGCGCGGCGACGCGGCGATCGGCCGTTGGGGTGCATCGGCACAACGAAATAGAACTCGGCGAATCGACTGATTGATGATGCGTTTTCGTTGCGGCATCAGCTCACGCCTAACTTTATTCCGTAGAACATCCGCATCGCAATTGTGTTTTTCAGAGGGAAAACGCTGTGATTTATCGTTCGCACACATTGCAACGCATGACACGAATCGGTTTCAACACACATCACGTACCAACGATCGACACGAGGGTTTGCGTGTTGGTTTTTCCAGGCCGTGAGGATGACTTCGCGGTGGTTGACCCTGGCTGGATGACGAAAAATTTATGTCGCGCGAAAGGTGCGTCGCGAGCATTCCGGTTGCGTGCGGTTCCAAAAATCCGGTCGACTGACCACCTTCGATCATCGACCGATGAGCGCGCGGCCGGGCGCGGCCGGTTGAACAATTATAGCCTCGATGTCCGTTCTCACTTACGCCACGCCGCACCTCTTACCAGTTTTCATACCTATGAAAGCGCTCGTAAAAGAATCCCGCGCGCCGGGATTCGTCCTCAAGGAAGTGCCCGTGCCGACTATCCGGGCTGACGAAGTACTTATCAAGGTCCGTCGCGCCGGTGTGTGCGGCACGGACGTCCATATTCACGACTGGGACGCCTGGGCGAACGGCCGATGCAAGCCGCCGTTCACCGTCGGTCATGAGTTCGCGGGTGAGGTGGCCGAAGTCGGGTCGCTCGTCACGGACGTGAAGATTGGCGACCGC
>Ga0214919_10007066_pt1 | contig 15259 bp, 13 predicted proteins | sample LL1503_MetaG_FD_177994 | JGI IMG/M metagenome (GOLD analysis project Ga0214919, IMG submission 177994) | Freshwater microbial communities from Lake Lanier, Atlanta, Georgia, United States - LL-1503 | ecosystem: Environmental > Aquatic > Freshwater > Lake | place: USA: Georgia | collected... | reverse complement strand
GATTAGAGGCCATATTCACCGCATTGTCAACTAAATTACCGCAAAAAATGCGGTGATTTAGTCAAAAAATCACCGCATTGGGGTAGTTGCCATATTAAGTGCGGGGCAAATCGGAATTACCCCCCACCAACGGAACTACTCCACCGTAACGGAATGGGGTGGCAAGGGGGTAATTTTTATACAGCTATTCCCACTGTCAAATACATCGTAAAAATTAGCCATAAAGGTCTACTTTTCGGGGCATATTCAGACTACCAAAAAGAGCTATCTGACAAGGTCATAGACCTACGCGATCGGGGTGGGCTAATGTACCGAGAGATAGCTGATTTTCTCATTATGAAAGGATATCGCTCCCCTCGTGGATTTAATCTTGGCGCTGAAAGCATCTTTTCAATTTACAAGAAACGGAAGATTAGAGATGCACGGATGAACTACTCAATCAGAGTAGAAGTAGTGATTGTTGATATTAAAGGCGACTAAACTGATAAATGTTCGGGTCTTAATATGCGATTGAGACAACCAACCTTTGTAGAGGAGTCAAGATGTCCAAATGTCGTTTCTGCAATTCATCCTCTTACGGCCAATGCTCTACAAGCCCAAGCCAGAAGCACGAGCATATTGAAGACGAGAAGAAGTGCGAGTTCTGCGGCTCAAGCAGTTATGGGCAATGTTCAACTAGCCCCTTTGGCAAACATCGTCACGGCCACGGAGCGAATAAGTGCATCTGGTGTGGTTCAAGTTCTACAGGACATTGCTCAACAAGTCCCAGTAAAGTTCACGAGAAATAAAACCAGTAATTGATATGAGTGTTGGCAAACGCATCTTTGACAACTTTAAAGAGGCGAACGCCTATGCAAAATCAATTATCTTGAGTGGTCGAAAGTCGCCACTGGTTAAGCGTTCAGGGGCAAATTTTGAAGTTTACGGAGAAGGCGTTACACCGGACGATACGACCTCCACCAAGTTAGATTTGAACGAAGCAAAAGAGAGACTTAACGAAATACGTTCTTTGCTAGAAAACTCGACTCAAGAAACAGCAGTTAAAGCTGGGATTGAAGATTTCTTAACCCAATATGGCAATTCACGCGAAGTGGCAAATTCATTGGCAATGGTTGAGGATGCGTCACTGTATGAAAAACTGGAAGATATTCATCTCGCACTAGAAGAATTCTTAGAGCTGCTAGATGAGTCAGCCCCTAGGTCTAGTGAAGAGGCTGAGTACTACTCAAAACGTTTCTCCGCAATATCCAACCAACTGAAACCTTACAAAGTTGCGGCTCGTGCTCAAAAAGAAGCTCGTGAGTTCGCAGAAAAAGCCAAGAAGTTGCCTGTCACAATTTCCGGACAACAACAGTGGTTGCACAAAATATCAATCTTGAATGCCAGCGGTCCAATCTGCAGGCATTGCACTCATCTAGCCCGAATGCACATTGTTGGTGAAAGAGGTTCAGAGCTTTGGAAATGCAGTGCAAATAATCACGGCACTAGATTTTTAACTGGTGAACAACGAAAGTTTTTGGCAGATTAACTCTTGGCCCTCACAAAGTCAGCACCACCGTTACCTCTTTAGAGTTCAGGGACTGCGAATACGTGAACTGTTTGTTGGGCGACTTGCGAATCGCTTCCAGCAACTTCTCCTTGCTGATTGAGGTTCCCGCTTTCTCCGTGAGTTTGATTGCTTCGTTGCTCATCTTTTTTCCTCTTTCGTTTTGCTCGTAAGACCCACTCGGTAAAAGCCATCATCAGAACATTTCTTCACGTACACGTTTGAAGTTGGCTGGGTTATTGAAGTGCTCGTTGTGGAATCGCTTCAAGCAATAGCGAATCACCTCACTTCTGTTGTAGCCTAGTCGTTCGCATAGATCATCAAACTTGTTGATGAAGTCGACTGTGGCGCGTATTCCTAGTATCTGATTCCTCCCGACCTTGTTGTTCACTGAAAACTCCTTTTTTAGTGGTTTTTTTATTTAGTTGATTTTTTACGTGCGTAATATTTCACTACTTCACAGAGTCACTTAATGACCACTCAAGGGACACCTGCTTCGCAGGTGACTCGCTTCGCTCGTAGGTCCTAGATTAAATTTCTTGTTGAAGAACACTGCGGTAGCGTTTCTTTGGAATGCAATTTGCCTTGCAAAGACAAATTGCACACTCCGTCTGCGTCTAGCGAACTTCGTCAACAACTTACTAAGGAAAACCACTTTAAAGCGGTCGGGGCGGTTGGCCTGTCTCCCTTTACTATCCTGTTTATCCAGCGGCAACGAATCCAAGAGCCTAGTAAGCGACAAATGGTCGTTTGAGGGTTAATTGCTCCCTCTTCGTGTTCGGTAATCTTTTTTTAAAGCCTCGTTCCGACTTTGAGGCTTCTAATAATCTTTAGGTACCTTGGTCTTCGCTAACTTGACAACTTTTTGACAGCGCCGAATGGGGTTAGGGACTTGGGGCTTGTAATCACTATGTACATATTTATTTAGGAGAAATTTTCGTTCGTTTGACGAAAACTCAACTTTTTTTTGACGAAAAAAAACCTCGCGTTAGCGAGGTTTAGCGAGTGCTACTTGTCTATCCACCAAGTTCAAATTGCAAAGTTTTTATCATTTTTCTTATGTCCGGAAAGTTTGTTCGAACGATAACCTCAAGAGGCTTCTTTTCTACATCAGCGTACCCTTCGTACACAGCAATTGACCAAAGATGAATTACCAAATCTTCTAGGTATTCTTCGCTTAACAAAAAGTCAAAATTTACAGGGAGAAATCTTGACTTGATTGCAGCGCTTAGCCTGTCTGGTTCGTTTGCAGTCATAACAAAGTCGTTTGCGAGGGACAGCTGTTCAACTGCGCTTCGAAGCCCAGCTTGAGCCGCTTCCGTAAGGTAGTCAGCCTCATCAAGAATCACAGTACGTCTTTCACCCGTTAGAGTCATCGATGAACAAGTCCGTTCTAATTCCTTAACCATTGCTACTGAGTTGTTCAGAGTGCAATTTAGAAATAACGTGTTTTCAGGGTTGATGAGCTTTGCGATTGTTGTCTTACCCATCCCTGGTTTTCCATAAAACAACATCGACATCCCGCCCTTTGCCTTTGCAATTTTTCTAAGTCGTTCACCAATTCCATCGGGCAGGACCATATCGTCCATAGAAGTGGGACGGTACTTTTGCGACCAGTCACGCTCGTTACTCGTATTCATACTTATCCCCTTAGTCTGCAAAGAATGCATTCAGGGTCGAGCCAACCTCAAGTTGAAGATCGAACTTTTTTAGTTCAGATATCAATGACTTGATTTTTTGAGCTGTCTCAGCATCAGGGCTCTTGTTCAGTAGTACGCGGAAACCCAATCCATCCAAATTTCCATTTGGAATAGTCGAAGTAGTCGCTTCCTTTTTACCTTTACCCTTTTCCTTCACAGGCTTGCCCAGCGCAACATTCAAATCAGATGCAATCAATGAAGTGCAAACTACACCTCGGTCAATCAATTCCTCGATCTTTTCAGAAGTGAGCTTTGAAAGCTCATAGAGAGTAGTCCAGTTTGCAGGAAGCTTTTCAGCGTTTCCAATGAAGTATTCGTACTTCTCACCGATCTTGATTAACTTCTGTACTGTTGAGGACGAGCCAGACATTCCAACCAGTTCACAAAACTTGTAGAACTCAGAGTCCTTTAGCTTTTTAGCCTCGCAGATTACCTTAGACATTTCGAGCACACCTTCCGCAGTCTTACGTGCGAAAGTATTGAACTTTTCTACTAAAACTGTAATCTCTTTTGACTCAACAATAAGATTCAAATTGCTAACTACTGCTGTGCTCATATTTACCTTTCGTTTGTTTATAAGTCATTGATTTATATAGGTTTTAATCTATTAATCAATGGAATCAAGTGTATTTGAAAGGTCGATTAAAGTAAATTAAATACTTAAATGCTGCATTTAAGGTGATAACATTCCAAATGGAATGAATGAGCAAAAAACTACCCGAACCAGACACTTTCCGTACAAGCATCCCACTTTCGGATCGAAGCATCACCCTAAGCCCGCATCAGCTTGGGAAACTTCGGTTTACTTTTGGTGGTGGGCTTACTTGCGCCAGAACGAGCGCTACTTGGAATGCTGTCATTCGCTGGGTAAAGGCGATCTATCCCAGCTATACGAGATCTTTGGTGATGTTCGCGGTGAAGACTTCCGCGATTGGTGGAAACAACCTATCGAAGGAATTGAACGGGGAGCTTTTCTGTTTGCTGAGCCTGCTTCCAACACAATAAGACTAATGGAAGAAGGCGAGAGGGCTCCTGCACGCTCCGAAGCGATAACCCTAACCCTTCCCCTTAACTTACCTAAAAAACTTCTAGAGAGACGGTTTAAAGAGTTCCTCGATTCGAATCACAAAGGCGAGCGAGGTAAGCAACTCGCAAAATCGAGTAAAGCAATCTGCAAGATCAAAGGTCAGCCCAACATCCCAGCACTAGCGCTCGGTTTAAAAATGTATCTTCTTAGGAAGAGCAATCCTGCAATGCCTCTTTGGGAAATTGGTAACTCGATGCCAACAGTTTTAAGGACGCAGAAACTAAAGCCCTCAGACTCACCTGATCTCACTCTAATAAAGAAAAAAGCTTTGGCGGCGACGGTAAGTCGTATGTTGAAAACAGTTCAATTACGAATAGACAGAACCATTGAGGGACTCGGATATTTCCCTTAAAGCTTCGGGGCGACTTGATCGATCATCCAAGCAAAACGAGCCGAGGCTTCCTTGAAATTATCGAAGCCTTCGCCTCCAGCGCTAAGACCAATTTTTTCTCTGTCCTGCAATTCAGGACGTAACTCTTGAAGCGTTTTGAAATTAGGCAGAACATTAGGTGATCCTAAAACTAGGTATCTAATGCCAGACTCATCATCGCCATCAATTAGCAGGCATACAAGAGCATAAACATCGTTTTTTAAACGATAAGAAATATATCTGTCAAATACAACTCTTCCGGATTTTTGACGCCCGCCTGTTTTAGCGTTGCCTTTTGCATCAAGTAGCTTGTGAGGTATAAAACGTTTGACACCAGAAGATAGTGATCTTGCCTTTTCTACGCTGAAGTCGTAAGTGAGTGAAAGTTCTTTTGCTGAACCTACAAGCAATTCGCAAACATCTAATTCAAGTCTTTTGGTAACAGCAGTTCGCGTTACCTTAACAAAACCCTCTGGCAATGCGAAAGCTGCTTTAAGATTTGATTTTGGCTTGCGAGCAAGCAGTTCAGCTTCACACAAAGCAGTAACCTCAAGATTACCCCTTGCAGAAACGTTAACCATTAGACTTTTAAGATCTACCAGTGAAAGTGCTGCAATTTTTTCGACTGTCCAAAGCATCGGAGTTCCCTTAAACCATATTAAAAATTAGATCATTGATTATTAGCAACTTCATCGAAAAAACTTTAGTCGATTTGCTTTTGCAATCGATAGCTTAATCCATACTTCACCAGCTTACTTTTATCGTATAAGTTTTCGATTTTGATAAGGTATCTTGAATAGTGAATTTATGGTTTTCAATTATTCCGACAAGATCGTAAGGAATGCAGCTATGCAATTTGAAAATATCACCTTCAAAAAACCACCCATCTTTAGTGAGTGAAAAATCTAATCTCAACGAGGTTTTTCCATTTTCAGCGGCGCGCTCTAATTCTTTAAAAATACCATCCATAAGCCCCTGTCCGTTTTTATCAGTCAGCCAAGCTAACCCCTTGGAAGAAAATATTGACTCATTCAGAAAGATAAAACTAGATTTACCACCCCATTTGATTTTCAATGTATTTCGATCGGATGACGGTTTAAGTACTTCGCAGTCATCATCAGATTCCCCAAAGTAATACTCTCCTTCAATTAGCTCTTCTTTTGAGATTGTTTGGTCTTTATTTTCAACCTCATAGTCACACTCATCTTCAAGAGCATCAACATCAATCTTGATTTCGTTGCCCTCTAAAAGTTTTCTATAACTATTTAATTTCTCATTTATGAGCTCTATGTCACTGTAAAACTTGCTCGAAATACTAATAGGGACAACTTCAGAAAATATTTCATCTCCATAAAAATCTGACCACGGCCACTGAGAATTTAAGGCATCATATAAAGCCGCATAATGGGCTCCGTGAAGCCTAACGCGACTCCCATAATAACGTTTAGTGCTTTTATTTGATTTATCAATAAACTTATCTAGAGCAGAGAAAATTTCCGACTTTGCATCTTCAAAAACCTTTTTTGAGAAGCCGTATCCTCCATAAACCCTAACAGGTCTAGATTGTTTTTTAACATCTCCGCTTTCAATAACTTCAAATCCTAAATCTAAAAGATTTTTATAAAGAAAAATTGAATCACACTTAATCTCAGTCTGCGCATTGATAGCGGCTGTTATCAGTTTCATCCTCTGTGATTCAAAGCCTTCATTTATTGATGACTTTTTTTTAGCAAGCTCAATTTTTTTCTCTCGATCCAATTTCCTTTTCTGCTTAAGTTTTTCCTTGGCCTCATCGGATTTTTGGCGAGCGTCGCTTGCAGAAAATCTAGTCGCCATATTCAATCCTTTATTCGAATAAGGCTGGCCGTTTTAGTGTCGTAAGAATATTCAACGATTGACCCGTCCCTGAGATACTTCACGACTTGATCAATTACTTGCAAAGGAACAAGAAACCACTCTTTCGGTTTTACTGGCTTACCGAATCGATCGTGAATAACTAAATCGAGTTGAGCAGAAGAAAACATCCGATGGAACAGGTTCTCCAGTTTAGTGCGATTTATTCCAAAAAGCTTGTAGCTAGCAACGATTTCGACTTTTGCCAAAAGATAAGTTGCCTCAATTTCTGCATTTTGAATTCGCGTCTCAACTTTTCCGCCTGTAACTCCAATTTTGTGAACTAATTCGCGATGCTCAGCAATGAAGGGGTGATCGGAAAGGCTACGCAGCACGTAAATCGTTCCACTTTCAATGTCATCTTCCTCTACGGTCTCTTTAAACAATGGGCCAACATCAGGATCAGTTACTCGCCGACCTGCATCGTCTTTGTAGAGTGCTCGTTGAAGTGAACGGCGAAGCAAATTGCTCTCCGTACCGTTATCAAAAATCACTCGGAGTCTCGCATCATTTGCACCATTCGGAGCTTTAATTTCCTCTCCAACTTCAGCAACAAGAACCAATTGCCCGCTCAGAATGAAGAAGTTACCGATTTCAACGCTCGCCTCTTTGGCGAACGGACGAGTTTCACGAACGCCTGATTCAATTTCACGCTTTGCTTTCGCAAGAATCGGCTTGAAGACTTCAAAATCATTGCACCTTTCCCTATTTGCAATTTCCTCTGCAGCTTTAATTTCTGCCGTTGATCGAACGTGGCGAAGCTCGGTCAAGTCAGACTTACCACTCAACCCCTCAAGTTCAGCAAGTAACTCGTCATCACCAATCGATTGTTCAGCATCAGGTTTTTTGACTGAGTCACCATCGAGCAAACCTTGGCGATCAAGAGGCGCAACTATTGCTCTGCATATTTCATCGGCTCTAATTCGATCTAACCTTGTTGCATAAATTCGCTGAAAAATATCCTTATCTTCTCCGTGCATTGGAAGATGTCCTTCTCGCTCAACAAATCGTTGAATTTCCTCAAATCCAGCGATCACCCTTTCTTCAAACGCACTCTTACCGTCTTTCTTTGCTGGCTTGGCAAAGTCTTCTAACTCTGAACGTAGATCATCTAAATCAGTCATAGCGGCCTTCGTCCTTGAAGCGAACGAACGCAGCAGCACCTTCCGCCATTCGTTTCTCCCAAGCGTCAGTTGAGCTAATTTCAGGTAAACGACCGCGATCTTTCTTAAACTTCACCGCCCGAATTGCGAGCTCTTTTGCCTCATCAGGAGTTAAATTCGTTCGCTTTGCGCTGATAGCTGTCGCCACTTGCTTGAGACTATCTTCATTCATCGTTTTTGCCAAAATCGCATAAGCCTCACTGAACGGATTAATCCTATCAATCAGGTCTATATCCAATTCTCTGACATCCATTGCGAACTTACGAACGCCATCAATGAGTGCCGTATTAGTTGACGGTTCGCCCTCTTTACCAGCAAGTTCACTCAGGGCTATTTGGGTGGCTTGCTGAGTGATATTTAAGGCAGCAATTGCGTGCTGGCGAACGGCCTCTTGATCTTCTGCATCTAGCTCTGGAAACTTGTCCTTGATAATTTTCCCCATCCGTACTTGGGTCAATTCCTCAGGGATTAATTCACTGTCGAAAAGCCCTCGTTCAATGCTTGTTTTGTCTTGCACGAATGTGGCAATTACTTCATTCAAATCCTCTTTGCAAATGCGGGTTGCTTCGGAACTCTTGGGCTCGGCGAGTCCATTGATCTCAATTTGAAACTGACCTGTATGGTGATTAAAACCCACATTGCATTTATCAGGCTGGTATCCCGCGTCTCCGTAATCGAAACCTTCCATTGGTGTATTGTTGGGATTTTTCGGTTTGAATTCAAAACGAGGAGCAAGAACCTGCTCCATCAATAAACTGGCAGCAATGGCCTTGAGGGTGTCATTTACAGCCTCGCTAACAGCTTGTTCGCTGGCGTTTGGTTCGGCAATCAGATTAGTAAATCTTGCCTTCGACTTGTTAGGAGCGTCACGAGTGGCTCGTCCAATAATTTGCACGATTTCCGTCAGACTTGAACGGTACCCAACCGTAAGCGCGTGTTCGCACCAAATCCAATCAAAGCCTTCTTTCGCCATACCCAAGGCGATGATGATGTCAACGTAATCACGGTCGGTCTTGATCTTTGGAGAGCGCAGACTACCTTGAATCAATGCTTGGTTTTCAGGGTCAACCAAATCAGCAATTCGAAGGGTCTTACCTTCGGGCGTCTTAACGAGCTGAAAACCCGTGTCTTTGTCAACGCCCTGCCACTCTCCCAATTGGTGAATGATGTGCTCTACTTCCTTGATCTTGTCCTTTGTGCTTTCTCGCGAATTTACGTTTGGGATGTGAATGATTGTTTTTTCACTAGGATCAAGAACCTCAAGAATTTCGTCAGCATAGGAGCCTGAATAAAAAAAGTAGCCAATATCGAGCTCCTTCAGATACTCGTAGCCATTCAATTGCTCGTAATAGGTGTAGGTCACCGTATCGAATCTAGCTTCGTCCTGTGGTGTCAATACAGCCTCTGTATCACCACGGAAATATGAGCCAGTCATTGCAACGATATGAACTTTGTCTCTTGCAATCATTTGCCCGAGGTACGCACCTAGCTTATTTTCAGGATTCGCAGAGGCGTGATGGAATTCATCAACAGCAATCAGTCGATCATCAAAGGCCTCTATCCCAAATTTCTCAACGGCAAATCGAAACGTTGCGTGAGTACAAATCAGCGTCTTGTCTGAACTAGAAAGGAAAGCACCTACTGAATTGACTTTGCCGCCATCCTCTCCAGGTGCGTTACATAAATTCCACTTCGGTGCAACTATCCAATCAGTCCAAAAACCATATTTGCTCAAAGCCTCATTGCTAAAACTTGCCCCGATAGACTTTTCAGGAACAACCACAATCGCTTGTTTAATGCCTTGATTGTGAAGTTTATCTAGGGCAATAAACATCAACGCACGACTTTTTCCAGAAGCTGGCGGTGATTTAATGAGGAGGTATTGTTCGCCACGCCTCTCGTAGGCTCGCTCCTGCATAACTCGCATACCAAGGGCATTGGGTTTAGACGACTTCCCGTCTTGTGCATACGACACAGAAACTGAAGGAATATTTCGTTTTGCTGTCATAGCGGCACATCCGTTTTATCTTTAGCTGTTGATTTTTTTGAATTCATCTTTGTATAAAGTTCAAAGAGTTTTTCAAGTCGCTCTGTATCGTTGCGGAACCGACGGCCAATATAGATACGCTCAACAATTTCGTCATTTCGCTCGTGAGCCTCTCTCAGCTCCAGAGGCATTGTTTCTGGATCGTACAAGTCAGCAACAGTTGCAGGATAGTTAGCTTCGCGTGCGAGCAGAATATTTTGGGCACTTTGAGTTAAGTCCTGTTTGTTTTTTTCTGTTAACTCAGGAACTGCGAAAGTATTCCATCCAATTGTGTTCGAGTAGCGGTATCTTGTCTCAAGTTTTCCGCAAACTGTGGCAATCCATACGAGATGGAGGCGAGATACCAATAGAGAAAAGCTGTAAAGTGGGCTATCAAAAATTGCAAATGCCGCATTAGAAACCACCGAGCCTTCGGGCAACAATCCAATTGGAAGGTAAGGCCGAGACTCACTAGAGTGAATGGGAATTACTATTGCATTCACGCTAGGTATAGCCCCCCTATGTTGGAACCTATGTGGCACTGATGCAAGCTGCTCTCTAGTTTCTTTTTTTACGCTTTTCGCTCGTAACTCAGCGACAAGATTAAGTCGTCGATCGATTTCATTGATTTCTCTAGCACTCGCGACTTGTTCGTCTTCAATAACCAAGCAAGAACGAACGTGACCTTGAACAAAGTCCTCCGAACCTACAAATCTGTGGATGAATTCTCCTGCCTCAGGATGGTCATTTGTTAACTGGATGACCTCAGATACATCTAACAATAAATTTCCACCATCATTTGGAACGCTGCCAGTAAGCATATGAGGTAGGAATGCGACCATCGGCTTGGGCCGACTTTCGACGAACTGATCATTCCCATCAATAAGATATGCATTGATATTTGCGCACGCCCGAGAAAAATCTTCGCTATAGATTGTTTTCTTTAATTTTTTCTGCTTTGGTGCAATTCCGACAATGACACAGGTTACTCCTGCATTATTTGTTGCACTATTGGCCCACTTGAATGAATGGCGTGCAAACACGATTTCAATGTCACGCTCTAACACGTGAGGCCAAAGTTGAGGCAGCTGACGTCCTTGGCATACGGAGTTCGTTGCAACTAACGCAGCAGTTGCATTAGTTTTTCTGCAGTATTCAGCAGCCAAGATAAACCAACAACCTACAAAGTCAACATATCCATATTTTTTTGTTCTCGGTAAAAAAATGTGGTCCATATCTGCCAGATGAGTGGCATCTTTCTTTCCCTTACCAAGGTATGGCGGATTGCCGCATATAAATGTTTCGCCGCCCTCGTTCTCAAAATCAATTTCAGCTTGCTCGAGCGTTGATTCAAAGAGGTCGGTAGCCGTCAACTTAACACCTAGACCAGTTGGAGGGCAGACACTAAGCCAGTCGAGTCGAAGCGCATTGCTGCAAGTTATCCAGTTCTGAGAGTCAAGAGGCAAGAAAACAGCAAGCGCCTCTTTCTGGCCGCGGTACAAAAGATCACACTGATACTCGGCGATAACGAGTGCTAATCTGGCTATCTCTGCGGAAAAATCTCGAATTTCAATTCCGCGGAAATTTGTCAAAGGAATGTCACTCGCCCTACCTGCTTCGCCACGTCTTTCGTTAATCTGATTTTCAATCTCGCGCAGCTGCTTATATGCAATGACCAAGAAATTTCCAGAGCCACAAGCGGGGTCAAATACCCTAATTTTTGAGAGTCTCTTCCTCAGGTTTAGCAACATCCGAGGGTTATCACTTGCCTCTTCTAATCGTTCACGCAATTCATCAAGAAACAAAGGGTTGAGCACTTTGAGAATATTCGGAACACTGGTGTAGTGCATCCCAAGCTCTCCGCGCTCTTCATCATCAGCAACAGCTTGAATCATCGACCCGAAAATATCGGGGTTGATCTTGGTCCAATCAAGGCTACCGATGTGCAACAGGTAGGAGCGTGAGATCTTGCTAAACCTTGGGACGTCCACATTCCCAGAGAACAATCCCCCATTCACATATGGAAAAGCATCGGCCCAGCGAGGCAATTTAGCCTTTTCCCGATGATCAATTTTCGTGTCCATCGCACGAAAAATCTCGCCAATGACTTGATGCGTATTGGAGGAGTCACGCTCGCTCATCATTTCTACGGTCTTGGTGAACAATCGTTCTCCGCTGAATATGTCCGTATCCTCCGCAAAGAAACTGAAAATCAACCTAGCCATTAGATGATTCATTTCGTGGCGGCGTTCTGCTTTGCCCCACTCAGGGTTGTCTTTCAGTAATTCGACATAAAGTCTGTTCAGTCGGCTTGTTGCCCTTATGTCGAATGAACTTTCACGAATCTGTTTAACAGTCGAGATGCCAGCGAGGGGCAGAAAAAAACCAAAATGATCGGGGAAATCTTGGTAGGCACAAGCGACCGTTTCGCCTGTATCTAAATCCTCGGCCTCAAAGTCTGTACCGTCTGTTGTGACGATGAATCGGGCCTTCCCCTTGGCGGTAGCGGGGCTGTACTTAAGCCTAGCAAGACTTCTTGTGACTGAACCTGTGTCGGCTACTGCTATGTGAACGTTGTTTGCCTGGAGCACTCCGCCAACGTCTGACTTGTTTGAAGTGCCCGAACGAAGACGCTTAATCGTCGTTTCTTTGTTCCCAAAGGCCATCAGGAAGGCGTATGGGAACTCTTCTTTATCAAATGGAGTTAGCGCAAGCGTAGATACCGCTTCTTCAATTTCAATTGCGTTCATCTTGATGAGCTTAGCAGTCGTGAGACTTCAACAATGTTGTTGTGAGGCATTTATTCAATGCGAATTGATCATTTTCGCCGCGTCCCTCGTATGACTTGCTACAGCGAGCCGAACGACTGTAAAGTGCGCCTCGAGACGATCTTTACGGAAAGTCAAAAAAGTCCTTGATTTTAAAGAAGAAATTAACTATAATTGTTTCATAAATTGAGATTTATGGAGCGATTATGAATACCTATGGTTATGTTCGAGTCAGTACCCTTCAGCAAGCCAATGAAGGCGAAAGCCTAGAAACCCAGCTACGACAGATCAAGTCCTACTCGGAGCTAAAGGGTTACAGCATACCGAGTGAGAACCTCATCACCGAAAAAGGGGTCAGCGGGAGCCTTGAGTTTGAAAAGCGTCCAGAGGGGTCTAAGTTGTTCGCTAGTCTCGAACGTGGTGATGTTCTAGTCTTCTCTAAACTTGATCGAGCCTTTCGCAACACAAGAAACGCTCTCAATACGCTTCACGAACTTAAAGAGAGAGGCGTGTCAGTTCATTTCATTGATCTTGGCGGTGATGTCACTAACGATGGAATCGGTTCAGTGATCTTCACGATCCTTTCAGCTTTCGCAACTTTTGAGCGTGAGCGTATCGCCACTAGGATTCGTGAGGTTAAGCAAGTTCAAAAGACCGAAGGCAAGTTCCTTGGTGGTTTTACTCGATTCGGCTTCACAGTAGTTGATGAAAAACTAGAGAAAGATCCTGCCCAGCAAGCGATCATTAAAGAGATGAAAGTGATGAGGAGGAGAGGAATGAGTCTTCGCCGTATTTCAAAATGGGTTCATCGAACACACGGCGTGAAAATGTCTCACTCTACGGTAGCAACTTTTTTTTAAATATATTTAAATCCAAAACAAGGAGCAAATAGTGGCGACTAAGAAGACACCGAAGGGAAACAATCCTGCAACCACTCTTCATATCTACACACGTGTGTCCACTACTGCTCAAGCGGACAAAGGAACGTCGCTTGAAAGCCAGCTTCAAATCGGAACCAAAAGAGCGAAATTACTAAAGTTCTCGGTTGAACACTGGAACGAGGGTGGAAGAAGCTCGCACCACGATGACATTCAGGGGCGACCAAAACTTTATGAACTATTTCAAGCAATTAAGGCTGGTGAAGTAAAGCATCTCTGGATTTATGACCAGTCAAGACTTTCACGAAATGATCAAGTTGCCTCAATTCTTCGCTACGAATTCAATAAGCAAGGCGTAACGTTATACACGAAGGACGGTCAGTTCGATTTATCAAGCCCTTCAGACAAGCTTTTAAAGCAGATGCTTGATGCTGTTGCCGAGTTCGAAAACTCAGTACGAGCAGAACGATCTCGTATCGGTAAGGTTATGAGAGTTAAAGGGGGCTTTTGGCACGGCGGTGTTCCACCATTCGGCTATGAGATCAATCAAGGAAAACTTGCTGAAAATAAGACCGAGAGCAAATGGGTGAAGTTCATTTTCAAGCAAGCGCTGAAGGGAAACTCAGTCGCATCCATCAAAAAGGATCTTGATTCAAATGGGATTCTTGCGCGAAGAGGAGGCCTATGGACGCTTGGGTCTATTGAGTCTTTAATGACGAATACTCACTACCTAGGACGATACGTTTATACAGATGGCGTAACTAGCGAGCAGGTGGAGGTTAAGTGTCCTGCCATCGTTGATGAAGTAACTTGGACATCAGTTCATCTTGCTCGTAAGCGGAAATCGAACCGCAAAGACCAGCAGAACGCCACGGTTAAAAACTTCTATTTACTCCGTGACTTTATGGTTTGCGGTCACTGCGGTCGAAAGATGGCTGGGCGAATCAAACCCTCAAAGTCCGAGCAGATGTACTACTGTCCGAACAAAGAGCGTGTTTGGGCTAAGGAGGGTGAGAGCTCAACGCACTACCAAAGAGGAACAGGTTGTGGTTTTGATCGCGCAATGAATATTCAGATTACCGACAAGGTTGTCTTTGATACCGTAGTCAAACTTCACAGCAACTCAAGCATCCTTAAGGAAGAAGTTAAAAAGCGTGTTTATTCAGATCACGGAATTAAAAGCATTACTTCAGCTGAAGAGACAAAAGTTTTTGAGCGTCAGCTTCGCAAATACGAGTCACTTTTCCAAAGTCTTCAAGAGTCTATCGGCAACCTTGAAGCGAACCGAGTCTTGAAACGAATGGACGATAAAGCATACAAAACTGCGGTAGCTCGGATGAACGACGAAGCAGATCGACTCAAAACCGAAATCACGAACTTACGACTCAAGCTTAGGGGTGAAGCTGAGAAGAAGCAGTGGGTGGACTGGGTCGATCACTTTGGCAAAGAGATTGATGAAAAGACCAAACTTACCGACGAGCAGCGCCAGCTTTACCTAAAGGGTTTGATTGAAAAGATCGAAGCGAAGTTCAACCCTAAGACCCGTGAACACGAACTAGAAATCCACTTCCAGCACCCCATCGTAGGGGACGGAATCAAGTGGAAAGACCCAAAGAAAAAGGCCTTGGGTTACAAGGTCTTAAACGGCTCTAAAACGACCTCTCTACGGGTGGAAAAGAGGGACGGGAGGGGAAAGTAAATTACCCCCTAGCCACCTTACTCAACGGTAACCGACTTAGCCAAATTCCGAGGCTTATCCACATCAGTCCCTCTCGCACACGCTGTGTGATACGCCAGCAATTGCAGTGGCACCACATGCAAGATGGGC
>Ga0214919_10007064_pt1 | contig 15264 bp, 14 predicted proteins | sample LL1503_MetaG_FD_177994 | JGI IMG/M metagenome (GOLD analysis project Ga0214919, IMG submission 177994) | Freshwater microbial communities from Lake Lanier, Atlanta, Georgia, United States - LL-1503 | ecosystem: Environmental > Aquatic > Freshwater > Lake | place: USA: Georgia | collected... | reverse complement strand
ATAAGACTAGCTACACAAATCGGATCAGGTCTTATGGGGGTGCTATATGTTCTTGATGAACCATCTATCGGTCTTCATCAAAGAGATAACTCCAGACTAATAGCCACCCTAAAACATCTAAGAGATTTAGGAAACTGTGTTGTGGTTGTTGAACACGACGAAGAAACAATAAGAACTGCAGATCACCTTATAGATATTGGACCTGGTGCTGGTATTCACGGTGGTTATGTAGTTGCTGAAGGAAATCCTGAGCAAGTATCTAAAGTTAAAGAAAGTATTACTGCGCAGTATCTAAGCGGAGTAAGAGAAATAGCTGTTCCAAAGAAAAGAAGAAAAGGCAATGGAAAGAAATTAACTATTGTTGGAGCTAGTGAAAATAACTTAAAAAATATAACCGTAGATATTCCACTTGGTGAAATGGTTGTAGTCAGTGGTGTTTCTGGATCAGGTAAATCATCTTTAATTAATGATATTTTAGCTAAAGAACTACTAGCTAGACTACATAGAGCATCAACAGTTCCTGGTAAACACGAAGATATTCTCGGAATCGAAAACCTCGATAAAGCCATTATTATTGATCAGTCAGCAATAGGAAGAACTCCAAGATCTAACCCAGCTACATACACCGGTCTATTTACTCCAATTCGTGAACTTTATGCATCTCTTCCGGAAGCAAAACTAAGAGGATATAGCGCTGGAAGATTTAGTTTTAACGTTAAAGGTGGAAGATGTGAATATTGTAAGGGAGATGGAATCATTAAGATTGAAATGCATTTCCTTCCGGACGTTTATGTCCCTTGTGAAGAATGTAAAGGTAAGAGATATAACCGTGAAGCATTAGAAATTCACTACAAAGGTAAAGATATTTCTGAAGTTCTAGCATTAACAACTGAACAAGCTCTAGAATTTTTTAGTAATATCCCAAGTATTTCTAGAAAACTTGAAACATTAGTAGAAGTAGGTCTTGGATACATTGCTCTAGGCCAATCTGCTACAACATTGTCAGGTGGTGAAGCTCAAAGAATTAAGCTTGCGACTGAACTATCTAGAAGACCAACTGGAAGAACTTTATATATCCTAGATGAACCTACAACAGGATTACATTTTGAAGATGTTAATAAATTGCTTAAAGTTCTGCATGCTCTAGTTGATTCAGGTAACTCCATGATAGTAATTGAACACAATTTAGATGTTATTAAAAATGCTGACCATATTATAGATATAGGACCAGAAGGCGGTAATGGTGGTGGTCAAATAGTAGCTATGGGAACTCCAGAGGTAGTAGCTAAGGTAAGTGGTAGCTATACAGCCTCATATCTTAAAAAAGTTCTGTAAGAGCTTCATCGATAGATAGTTTACAAACTATCTCGCTAGTGTTAACTTATACCTAGCTTAATAAATAAAAAGGAATATAAAAATGAACCCTCAAAATAATATGGATGACACTAACCCTACTCCTAACGCGGAAGTAAATAACCAACCAATGCCTGTTGTGGATACGCCAAATGAACCTGTTGCGCCAACTCCAGTTCCAGATCCTACAATGCCTCAGCCAGAACCTATAGAGAATCCAACCAGTGAACCTGTTGCGCCAACTCCAGTTCCAGATCCTACAATGCCTCAGCCAGAACCTATAGAGAATCCAACCAGTGAACCTGTTGCGCCAACTCCAGATCAAACTCCTGCTTCAATGCCAGCTCAAAATCCAACCGATATGAGCGATCCAAAGAAAAGCTTTATGCAGAAGTTACTTCACCCATTCTCTAAGAACTAATATTACTTCTTAAGATTCTTTTTCTTCGAAGCGTGTAAGTGAATAAAGCTACTCGCAAAACTAGCTAGTGTAGCTAATATAATCCCAGGTATAAGATATTTATCTAAGTCAAAGAATTTACCGAGCACTCTACCTGCCCACCACCCAGCTGAAGTTGCTACTCCAACCCAAAGCAATGCACCGATAACGTTATATTTAGCAAATTTCTTTCTATCCATATTCGCAGCACCAGCAACAAGGGGAGCAAAAGTTCGAAGTAACGGAATAAATCTTGCTAGAAGTACTGTTTTACCACCATTCTTATCGTAAAACTTATGTGCTTCTTCTAAATATTCAGGCCTAAACATGACAGAGTTTTTCTTAACAAATAGTTTATGGAAACCACGTTTTCCTATCTCATAGCCGACAGTATTTCCAAGGATCGCTCCAATTAACATAGCTATAACGGCGTAAACAATATTAAGAGATTTTCCATTTGTGCTAGCTATAAAACCTGCTGCGAAAATTAAAGTATCTCCAGGTAAAAAGAATCCAAACAGTAAACCAGTTTCAGCAAATAGTATACCTAGTAGTGCCCAAACTCCACCAGATTTAATTAGGGTAGTAGGCTGAATATGCTTTGTGGATACATATAAGATACCCATAAGAACAACAACAATTATTGACCAATATATAATCGATTTTTTATCTTTACTCATGTCTTAGAGTTTAACATAAAGGGAAGTATAGTTTCTATAGAGATAAAATCTTAAAATTATGATATAATTGTTAAATCAAAATATTTATTTAAAGGAGAGATTAGGCAATATATGTCTCAAGACACGATTAATATCGAATTAACTCCAAGAGATGTTCTTGGAAAGAAAGTTAAACACTTAAGATCTAAAGGAACTGTTCCTGCTGTTATTCATGATCACGGAAAAGATTCAATCGTAGCTCAAGGAGACGCTATAGCTCTATTAAAAGTATTCAAAGAAGCTGGAAAGCATCACCCAGTGACTGTAAAAGTTGGAAGCAAAGAATTCCTAACTCTAATTAAGCAAGCAGATTTCGACCCAAGAAAAAGAAGATTATCTCACGTTGTATTCAATGCTGTTTCTAAGGACCAAAAAGTTGAAGCAGAAATTCCAGTACGACCTAAATACGCAGAAGGAAACGAAGCTTCTCCTGCTGAAAGATCTGGTCTTATTGTTCTGGGAAGTATTGAAAGTGTAACCGTTGAAGCGATTCCTGCAAACTTACCTGATGAATTATTCTATGATGCCGAAAAACTTGTTCTAGAAGGTGACCACGTAACTATTGCTGACCTAATTGTTCCTGCAAATGTAGTTGTAACTGACGATGCTACAAATACAATCGCTACAGTATTTGAACCATCTGCTCTAGCAGCTGCAAACGATGCTGTTGGTGGTGATGCTGAAGAAGTAACTGAAGTTGCTACTGAAGGCGAAGTTGCTACTGAAGGCGAAGTAAAACCAGCCAACGAAAAAACCGAATAATACCTATAAAAATATATTTCTCACTATAATCATTTAGGATATATACTTTAGATACATTTAACTTTTAAAAACTTATGGAAGAAAAACCTAAAAATTTAAATCCTGAACTCCTAGAAGATGACGAAGATGATTCTGAGGAAGAAGATAAAAAAAATAGAGTAGATCCTAAATCTAATTTCTTAAAGGAATTAGCTACTTTAATTAAAGGTCTTCAAGAAAAAGAGGAGAAGTTAGAAAAAGAAACTGAAAACAAAGATCTTAAAGTAGATATTAACCCTGAACTAGATAGCGAAGCTCCTGTAGAACACCTAAGTGAAGTAGAAATAGAAGATATATCTAGAACTTTAGCTCGTGAAAGAATGGATGAACTTGATGGTAGTGAAGAAAATCCAGAAAATGATAGCGCCAAGGAATTTTTAGACCAAGTAATTGAAACTGGTGACATTAGCTTTGCTGAGAGTGAAGTTATTGCAGACCCAATTTTGCCTGAGAGTGAAGTTATTGCAGACCCAATTTTGCCTGAGAGTGAAGTATTTAGAATTAATGACCCAACTTCTGTTGGCAGGGAATCTATTCCTACTAATATTTATCATGAAAATTCTAATGAAAAAAAGAAAGAAGCAAAGAGAAGTGAAAAACTTACAAGCGTAGGATTAATAGATTACTTAATAGATAGAAGAAAAGCTCGTATCGAAAAAAAGGCAGACAGCAAGAAAGATCTAGATAAAAAATTAGTTGAAGAAGTAGATAAATTAAGAATTAAACTCGCCGAAAGCGAAAGAAGAGTCCGAGTTGAAGCTTCTCTCATTGAAAGGAAAACTTCCAACAGTTCAGAAGATTATTCAACCACTGAACTTAAGATACTGCATAAATTAGAAAAAACAGAAGATCTTAAAGAATCTAGAAGTATAGAAAAACCGGTAGCCGTATTGAGCAAGAATGAACTTGTTAAAGTAGCCGAGAATATTAAAATAGACGGAACAACACTTAAGAAAATATTTGAATCTCATTTAATTTCTGAAAATGGTCTAAGACGAGTTATATCTACTTTTCTTAGAGGTGGAAATATTAAGAGAGCTTTAAATAGAGAGATTCTTCAAAGGCAAATAGATTTTGAAAAAGATCCAGTTCTAAGAGATTCGTTCGGTGAGCCTGAAGCTGAAAAACAAGAAGTAATTGTTAAGGAGTCCGTAAATTCCCTACTAGAAAAAAAGGGCATAAATTTTTCAAATCAGCCTTCTTTCTATCAACATAACGCAATTCCTAAGAAAAATAATATTGATTATTCAAAAAAGATTAAAAAAACTAAACCTGCAGACATTATTTTAGTTTTAGTTATCCTGAGTTTATTTACGCTTATGCTCGTAGTACTCCTTAATAAGTAGTAAAATAGACTAGTACAAAAAACAATTATGAAGAATAAAATCATCCTATATTATTGCTTTACGTCTCTATCTGACCCAGAGGCTATTAAACAATGGCAAAAATCTGTTTGTGACGCATTAAATTTGAAGGGTAGAATCTTAATTTCTGAACACGGAATAAACGGAACACTGGGTGGAGACATTGATAATCTTAAGAAATATATTAAGACTAATAAAACATACCTTCCTTTTAAACGCATCCAATACAAATGGAGTGAGGGAGGTGGTCAAGATTTTCCAAGACTTTCAGTAAAAGTTAGAGATGAAATTGTAGCTTTTAAAGCTGTAGACGAAATCAAGGTTAATGAAAATGGATTAGTCGGTGGTGGTGAACATATAAAACCTGAAGCTATAGAAAAACTAATTAAAGATAAAGGCGAAGATAACGTTATTTTCTTTGATGGACGTAATAAATACGAGGCTCAAATAGGTAAGTTTAAAAATGCCGTGGTTCCTGACGTGCGCACTACAAAAGATTTCATTCCAGAACTTGAAAGTGGTAAGTATGACGATATTAAAAATAAGACCGTAATCACATATTGTACTGGTGGAGTAAGATGCGAGATTCTTTCTGTCCTTATGAAGAATCGTGGATTTAAAGATGTCTACCAAATGGATGGTGGAATTGTAAAATACGGGGAAAAATTCAAAGATGACGGACTATGGGACGGAAGTTTATATATTTTCGATAATAGAATGACTCAAAAGTTTTCCGAAAAAAGTGAAGACATCGGAATCTGTATACACTGTGAAGGAAAAACTTCCAATTTTGAAAACTGTGCGAATGTTTCCTGTAATGACTTAGTGTTAATTTGTGAAGCATGCACAAAAGATAAGTCTAGGCTATATCATTCTGAAAATTGTCTTAAATTAGCGGTAGTATAAATTAGAAAGCCAATATGAATGATCAACTAAAAGCAAAACTCAAAACTTTGCCAACCACGCCGGGCGTATATTTTCACAAGGATAGCAAGAATCAAATTATTTATGTTGGTAAAGCAGCTAATTTAAAAAATAGGGTTAGATCCTATTTTCAAAATTCTAAAAATAGAGACCCTAAAACAGCAAGTCTAGTCAGTGAAATTCATGATACTGATTGGGTTGAGCTTGCTAGTGAAATGGAGGCCCTGTTCTTTGAAGGAGAAATGATAAGACGTTATCTTCCTAAATATAATATTCTGCTCAGAGACGACAAGTCCTTAGCTTATATTAGAATAGATCTTAAAAATGAATATCCTACTGTAACTACAACTAGAAGGCCATTAGATGATAAGGCTGAATACTTTGGACCATATTTAAGTTCGGTTTCAGTAAATAAAGCACTTAGATTATTAAGAAAAGTATTTCCTTTTGCAATTAAAAAAACATCTCAAACCAGAGCTTCGCTAGATTATTATCTTGGGCTAGATCCAGGGCTTGAAGAAAATAAAACAAGTTTAGAAGAATACAGAAAGAATCTAAAGAAATTAATTCAAGTCATTAAAGGAAATAGAAAAAAGATTGAAGCAGATATTGAAGAAGAAATGCTTAGCGCTGCAGCAAGTAAGAATTTTGAGTTAGCCAAGAAAAAAAGAAATCAGCTATACTCTCTAAAACAAATTACTAAACAAGTTATTTTCTCTCAAAATGAATTCTTAGAAATTTCAAAAGACCATGCATTAAATGAACTGGTTACTTTACTTGGTTTAGAAAAATTTCCTAAACGAATTGAAGGATATGATATCTCTCATCAACAAGGTACTGACGTAGTAGCAAGTATGGTGGTGTTTACAAATGGTATTACTGACAAAGGAAATTACCGTAAGTTTAAGACGTCACTAGATATTAACAATGACTTTAAGAATATGGCTGAAACATTGAGAAGAAGACTGTCGGATACAAACATAAAGAAATGGGGCAGAGCAGATTTGATTCTAATAGACGGTGGAAAAGGTCAGCTGGATTCAGCCATTAAATCGAGAGATGAACTTGGAGATAAGACCCCTATGATAGGTCTTGCTAAAAGAGAAGAACAAATCGTGATATACAAAGAAAAATCTCTAGTTAATCTAAATGATAAATACCTAGAAAAATTAAATGGATTTAAAACTGAAACAGATAATTTTATTCTACTTAATGTTCCACACACTACTAACTTAATAAAACTACTTCAAAGAATTAGAGACGAGAGTCATAGATTTGCAGTAAGCTATCATTCTAGTCTAAAAAGAAGCAGGCAAACTAAATCAGACATCCTAGACATTCCAGGCATTGGACCTAAAACAAGAAAAGATTTAATTAAGACTTATGGATCACTTAAATTAGCTCTAGAAAGAAATGAAGGTGAACTTGCTAAAATAGTTGGAGATAGTAAAGCTAAAATAATCAAAGGTTATTACAAAAATGACAAGTAAACTACCTAATAATTTCTATATCAAAAAAAGAAAAGAACTACTCAGTAAATCTAAAGCAGATTTGATTGTTATAGGTGCAAATGGACAAATTCAGATGAGCCTAGATCAGTCATATGATTTTATTCAGGAGTCTAATTTCCTGTATCTAACTGGAATAAATGACCCAGGTCTTATTTTGGTTTTAAGCAAAACTGAAACATTTTTAATTCTTCCTGAAACAAATGATTACCTAGAAACTTTCGACGGTGAACTTGATCTGGGAAATATTAAACATAAATCTGGAATTACAAAAGTATTTAAAAATGATCAAGGCTTAATCAAGCTTGGAAATATGCTTGGTAGCATAAAAGTAGTTCATACTCTTTTTGACGAAACAGATAAACTAAAAACTTACGCAATTACTGCACTTCCTTTTAGAGCTAACTTATTAAAATTACTCAAAGAATTAAATAAGAAAATTAAATTTATTAATATAGAGAAAGATCTTGCTAGACTCCGAATGATTAAATCCAGTGAAGAAATAGATTTAATTAAACAGGCTGCTAAGATCACAAAATCATCAATTGAAGACATAAAACTAACTAAGCTTACAAACACAAAAGAAGTAGCTTTAGAACTAGAAAGATTAATGGTGGAAAATGGAGCAAGTTCATGGGCGTTTAAACCAGTTATATCAACCGGTCAAGCTAGTACAGTAATTCATTATGTAGACCTAGATCAAAAGTTAAATAAGAACAATCTTCTTTTAGTAGATGTTGGCTGTAGATACTTAGATTATTGCTCAGATATAAGTAGAACCATCAGCGTAGGTAGTCCCACTAAAAGACAGGGTCTAGTTATGGCTGCAGTCAAAGAAGTTCAAGATGAATTAATCGGTTTCTTAAAACCTGGTATATCATTTAGGGAACTAGAGATAAAAACTGAACAACTAATTGGAAAAAAATTAATTGAACTTGGACTTATTAAGAAGGCTACAAATAAGAGTATTCGCAAATATTATCCTCATGCCGTTACTCATCATCTAGGAATAGACACTCACGACCTTGCAGATTATTCGAGTCCACTAGAAGAAAATATGGTTATAACTATTGAGCCAGGAATATATATAGAAAAAGAATCTATAGGTGTTAGATTCGAAGATGACGTTTTAATTACCGCTAACGGAGCTAAGGTTCTATAGATAATTATTTAAATCAATATGTTAAAATAGTATTAAGAAATGAATAAAAATTTATTAGGCTTTTTAACTCGTTGGTTTGTTTGTGTCCTTGGTCTATGGTTAGCATCAAGTTTTTTAAGCAACTATATATCCTATAGAGATGGATTCGGAACACTAGTTATGGCTGGATTAGTATTGGCTATAGTTAACTTCCTAATTAAGCCTATACTTATACTATTTTCTCTGCCTGCTATAGTGTTTACTCTAGGATTATTTATGGTGATTATAAACGGATTCATAGTATTCATAGTTTCTAAGCTTTATACTCCACTTCATGTCACTAACTTCTGGGCGGCTATATTTGCTGGAATGGTAATAGGACTGGTAAACTATCTAGTAACAACTGTAATGGAGTCTGCAAAAGAATGAATATTTACGGATATATAACAATTGGAACAATGCTACTGATGACTTTTCTTATTCTAATTCAAACTAGGGGAGCATCCTTAGGTGCTGGTCTTGGTGGTGCTGGAGATGTAAATACTACTCGAAGGGGTACTGATAAAACTATTTATCAGATCACAATTATCTTAGGTATAATCTTTGCTATTTCCTTAATCTTAGGTGAAACTCAGAAATAATAAACAAATAAAATGGCTGAAATAAAGAATAAGCCCTTAGCTAAGCAGATAAAAAAGCAGCTTATTGAATCTCAGAAGCAAGCTATTAATGCTACTTCTAATGCTGAAAGCCACATCGATAAGCATCTATTCCGTAGATTTCATAAACTCAGGAATGTTAAAAGGTTCTTGTCTTTCTGGATTCTAACAGTCGTAATCGTTATTCTGGGTCTCTTTTGGCAAATATTCGCACAATTCGATTATTATCAAAAGTTAGAACCAGTACCAGGTGGAATATATAACGAAGGATTATTGGGAAACTTTACCAATCTAAACCCAATTTTTGCAAATAACAAAGTAGACTCATCTTTATCTAGATTGATATTTGGAAGTCTTATTACTTTCGATAACAATAATAAGATAAGTTACGAGCTGGCAAGTTCTATGAAGGTCAACTCTACGGGAACTTCCTACTCGCTAACTCTAAGGCCTAACCTAAAATGGCAAGACGGAAAACCGCTTACTGCTGCAGACGTATTATTTACTTTTAGATTAATTCAAAACCCAGACGTGAATTCACCGCTTAGGTCATATTTTGATGGTGTAAGCTTTTCAGCAAAGGGTAACTTAATTACCTTTAATATCCCTAATCCATTAGCTTCATTCCCAGATTATTTAAACGTTGGGATACTTCCTCAGCATATTTTGTCTACTGTGCCAGTCAGTGAACTTAGATCGTCTAGTTTTAATACACAAAACCCTATAGGTAGTGGACCGTTCGAATTTAAATCTTTAGCAGTAAAGGGAAGCGATCCTAGTAATGCTGAGGTTCAAATAAACTTAGCTCCATACAAAAACTATGCACTAGGAGAGCCAAAGCTTAATGCCTTCATTGTGCATGCTTACGCATCTGTGAATCAGCTTGAGAAGGCACTTTTGTCTGGAAGTCTTAACGGAGCCGATGGAATAAGTGTTCCAAGTTCTAAAATAGTTAAAAATAAGAGTTTTAAAGAGAATAGTTTAATCCTAACAGCAGGAAGTTATGTCTTCTTTAGAACAAGTAACTCGGTACTATCTAATCAGAAAGTTCGATCTGCACTAGAACAGGCCGTAAATACAAATAAGATAATCTCTAGCCTTGGATATAAGACTACGGAAGTAGTTTCGCCATTCTTAAAGAACCAAGTCGAATACAATCCTCAATATGCTCAGGCGCAGTTTAATATGGATGCAGCAAATACAATTCTTACTCAAGACGGATGGATCATGGGCTCAAATGGTATTAGATCCAAAAAAGGACAAGAACTTAAATTTAACCTCACAATCCCTAATATTAAGGAATATGTAAACGTGGCTAATCTAATAAAGTCTGACTGGGCAACCATAGGTGCGCAGGCAGATATACTAGCTCTAGATGTTCAAGATTTTCCATCTGCTTTAAATTATCATCAATATGATGCAGTGCTGTACGGAATATCTATTGGAGCTAATCCAGATGTTTATGCATATTGGAATAGCGAAATGTTTAACCCTGCTACTTCTAGATGGACTAATTTAAGTGAATATAAGAACACGGAGGCTGATACGGCATTATCTGCAGGTAGAACAAGACTTGATCCAGTTCTTCGAAGAGTAAAATATGCACCATTCTTAGCCGCATGGCAGGCAGATGTGCCCGCTGTAGGGCTATATCAGCCTAGAGACCTATATATTACCAATGGAACAGTATTCGGCTTAACTACATCTAATATTAATTCTTCAGTAGACAGATATAACAATGTTAATAACTGGGAAATAGTAGAAGCTAAAGTTACCGAAAAATAAGTCTTATTTTTATGTTAAAATTATACTTAAGTTTAATTATTAATTAAGGGGGTTTTCTTTGAGTAAAATAGGCCATTATCTACAGGAACATCTTAGCGGAGAAGTGATGGATTCTATAGATGCTAGAAAATATTTTGCTAGTGATAGCAGTATATTATTTCAACCACCTGCGTTAGCGATATATCCTAGAAGTGAAAACGATATTCGAAAAGCAATAAGATTTTCTTGGCAACTTGCAGAAAGAGGAAGACTAATCCCCATATCTTCGAGAGGTCTTGGTTCAGATATTTCCGGAGCTGCATTAACTAAAGGCGTGCTGCTGGTCTTTTCTGCCCACATAAATAGAATCTTAGAATTAGATAACAAAGACGATTTTATAACTGTTGAGGCTGGAATAAATTTCGGAAAATTACAGCAAACACTTAATACCCATTCAAAGTTTATTCCTACTTATCCATCTAATCCTGACTATGCCACTATTGGAGGTGTAATCAGCAACAACACTATAGGTGAGAAATCCTTTAAATATGGAAGCATAGCTAAACAAATTAAGTCTATTCGTATTGTTTTGGCCAATGGTGAAGTAATTACCGTCAAGAAATTATCCAAACGAGAACTGAATAAGAAGATAGGATTAAATACTTTTGAGGGTGAAATATATAGAGGACTAAATAATTTACTTGAAGATAATAAAGAGCTAATTAGTAAGACTAAACTAGATGTTGAATTTAATAGTGCCGGATATAACCTTGCAGATATAACTAAGGATAAAGGTTTCGATTTAACTCCACTTTTCGTAGGTTCCCAATCGACTTTAGGAATAATAACGGAAGTAACTCTAAAAACGACTCCTAATCCTGATGATAAAACCTTACTAGTAGCAAGTCTTAATGATTTAAATACACTTCAAGGCTTAGTTAATGAGTTTATGAATATGAAGAATAGACCTAGTTCTTTCGAAGTTGTTAATAAGTCTCTTATTGATGCGGTTAAAAATATTAATTCAAATTATCTAAAAGACTCTCTTTCTAAAGACCCTAAAGAATACACGGTATTCATAGAATACGATGATACTAAGAGATCTAAATTAGTTAAAAGAGCCAAGAAAACAATTCTTAAATTTACTGAAGAAGTAGTTGTTCTTAAAGACCCAAGTGAACAGGAAAAATATTGGAAAATTAGAGAAGCATCTAGTGTATATATCGGACAGAATGACGGAAGTCTTAAAGCTTCGCCAATTATTGAAGATGCTGGAGTTAGTCCCTATAGATTATCTGATCTAGTTGACGGGGCACAGCAAATCTTTGATTCAGTCGGTATTAATAACCCGCCAATGTGGGGGCACCTTGGAACTGGTGTGATGCATTTCTATCCTAAGCTAAATCTTGCTAGCGTTGGAGATAAGCAAAAAGTATTCAAAATTATGGATGGTTACTACAAGCTAATAGTTTCACTTGGCGGAAGTATATCTTCAGAAAATAGTGATGGTAAACTTAAGGCTCCATATCTAGAAATGCAATATGGGTCGGAAGTATACGCGCTACTTAAAAAGGTCAAAGAAGTATTCGATCCGTATTCTATGTTTGCTCCAGGTGTTAAATTCGGAACAACTAAAGACGAACTTAAGGAAATAATAAAACCAGAGTTTGCTTTATATCAACAATTCAATCATCTACCTCGTAGTTAAGGTGTTATAATATATTTTAATGCGCGGGTGGCGAAATGGTAGACGCGCTACCTTGAGGTGGTAGTGGGAGCAATCCTGTGGAGGTTCAAATCCTCTTCCGCGCACCAATAGTGACAATCATCATAAGATATGATAGAATATTTGTTATTCGATCTAAAACTATGGGTAATTAGCTCAGTTGGCTAGAGCATCTCGTTTACACCGAGAGGGTCGGGGGTTCGAGTCCCTCATTACCCACCACCACATTATTATGACTAGAGAAGAATTCGAAAATCCACTAAAATTGTATATCGCTGGCGGCGATATTGCTTCTAATGACAAAGTTATTAATCTTGGTCTAGTAGTAATTAGTCCGTTAATTGAAACAGTTCTGCCACCTAGTAGAATTAAAGATCTAGAAGAAACAGGGTTATTACCAAGAAATAGATGGGCTACAAATAGTAATCACATGACAACTGTTTTCCGAGCTAAAGATGCATTAGATTACTCAGGCGAACAGGTTACGGATTCACGCGAAGCAGCTATGAATATAGGTTCAATTATATTTGCTATGATGGGTAGAGAAATAGATGTAAAAGTTTTAAATGGTCCTAATTCTTTAGTGGACATCTTATCTGTTGAAGATTAAATCTAACTTGAAAAGATACTAATTTTAGCGTAAAATTACCCCTGTTAGTTAATGGCGCTTTAGCTCAGTTGGTAGAGCAGCGGCCTGAAGAGCCGCGTGTCCCCAGTTCGAGTCTGGGAGGCGCCACCATTATACTGAAATCTTAATCCTACTTATTTTACTTAGATTATTGTGCTTTAATATATTTAGAGTGGCACCACAAAAAACAAAAATGAAATTCTCCAAAATTCTTATAGCAAGCTTAGTTATTATAAGTTCTTTATCTGTGGCCAGCGTTAGGGCAGAAGATACTTCTGTTTCCTGTTCAGATTTAGTTAATTCTGTAGTAAATATTGCCCCTCAAGATATGTCCGGGTCTGTTTATGTAAAGCTTCCTAAATATGCATCTGTCGATTCATCTAAAATTAACATATATAGATCGGTACCAACCCTTGGAGCGAGATGTAATCTTATTGCTAGTGTGAAAGCAAACAAGAATACCTGGTTAAAAATTGGAGATAACATAAAATTTAGTCAGGGAGATCAGATAACAATTGATGGTCAAGGGCTTGGTGCTGAAGTTTATGCAGCATCGGCTTACATACTAATTGTCCAATCCAATGCTTGTGCTCCTAGTGCTTATTGTGATTTTTCAGATAGCTTTGGTTCTGGATATCTTGAACCAAAGATTGTCTCTTCAGATACTGATCAGATAGCAATATATGTAGCCTCTCCGCTTCAAGGACTCAAGCCTACTAGTTTTAACTATTACGACAATGGAAAACTCCTGTACGTTCTAAATAACCTAAAAAGGTTTAATGTAAATTATCTATCTGGTGGTAAACATAATATAGATATACAAGCTAAATATTCTAATAACGAAAATCTTCATTACATATCTCAGATAGATACGGGTCAAGACTGGTCTAAGTGGCTTTTAATTAGAAGTACATACTACAAATTAAAAACCCCAGCCAAGATTATTGCTTTAGTAATTTCAGGAATATTAATCCTTCTTCTAATTCTTCTTATATATAGGATTGTTCGAAACAAGATTAAAGCTAGTCATGATCACGGAGTAGATAACTATACGCCAGAAGATCAGCCCCCTATTGATCCAGGTAATAGTATAATTACAGGTTAATAAAGAGTAATTTGGTTCAATGGCCAGATTCTTACCACAACTCGTCCAATAATATAGCTATCTGGAATAGCACCCATGCTAGATCTAGAGTCTATGCTAGCGCCTGAATTTCTGTTATCTCCCATTACATATATCTGTCCTGCTTTAGCATCACCATCGTAAGCTCCATCTGTATAGGGTAGATTTTTGCCGTAAGAAGCTTTATCTGGATATATGGTATTACCTTTGGTGGTTGTAACTTGAACTATTCCATTGGCAATGTGTAAGTGCTCATAAGGAAGTGCAATAACTCTCTTGATGTATTGAAGTCCGGAATTGCTAGTATCTCTTACAATAATTACATTAGATCTCGCAGGAATATAAGAGCTTCCTACTAGTTTTTGCCAAGTAACTGGTAATTTCCATACTAGCACAACATTATTAGTTTTAAATGTAGGACGCATTGAAATACCGTTTACTACTGTAAAACCCAGTACATAATTAATGCCAACCCATAGCAGAAGACCTAGTGCAGCTATAATTCCAACTAATTTATATAATCTCTTATTTTCTTTCTTCGTTATGTCTATTTTGGTCTCCTTATAACTTTCCGGTGCTTGAAATACTAAAGGTGCATTTGGCTGAATGGTTGGTGTTTGGTTATTATCTACTGGCTTTCCATTTGGCTGATAGGGCTCTAATGTAGGTGGTTTAGAATTATCCATATCTATATATTCTAAACGTAAACATTGTTTTAAAGAATACTTTATACAATCTATCTTGAAATATGCTACAATCTATACCTAATGCGGGTGTAGCTCAGTTGTTTAGAGCGCATCCTTGCCAAGGATGAGGCCACGGGTTAGAGTCCCGTCACCCGCACCAAATTTTTGTTTTTATTTAAGATTTATTTGATAGATGGGTTATAATTAAAAAAGTTTATAAAGTAACAATAAATTAAGAGGAGATAAATATGGTCACAGGATACTGCGTAAAATGTAAAGAAAAAGGCGTTGAATTAACAGCTCCAGAAATTCACCAAACTCAAAAAGGTGGTTTTATGGCCAAGGGTAAGCACGCGAAATGTGGAACAACTGTTTGTGCAATGATGTCTAAAGAGAATGCAGAAAAAGCAGTCGCAGACGGTGCTAAGA
>Ga0214919_10007063_pt1 | contig 15265 bp, 6 predicted proteins | sample LL1503_MetaG_FD_177994 | JGI IMG/M metagenome (GOLD analysis project Ga0214919, IMG submission 177994) | Freshwater microbial communities from Lake Lanier, Atlanta, Georgia, United States - LL-1503 | ecosystem: Environmental > Aquatic > Freshwater > Lake | place: USA: Georgia | collected 2015-03-15 | reverse complement strand
CTTTCTCGTATTGAGCTAAAACTGCGTCTAATGAATTTGTCGCCATAGTGTTTAAAATATTTAAAGGTTTATAAAAGTATAAGTGTCAGCCGTGTGTTTGTCAAATTGTTTGTGAAAATAAAACGGACTTTTTTAGTCCGTTTTATTTATCTTAGTTGTTGGAATGATGTTGGTTTACCTTCATCACCAAAATTTCTAAATGTTTTTTTAATTTCAACCGGTGAATAATCTTCAACATCATCTTGAGTTAAAATATATTCATTTTTTCCGGATTTTTCCATATCTTCTTCTTTATCATCAAAGAATTGACTTAATTTTTGGTTGAATGGTCCCGAATCTAAACTTCTAAGTTCTAATTTTTCTTGAGGTGTTTTTTCTCTATATTTTTCAACTTTCATTTCCAAGTCATTCAATTTACTCATAATACCATCCATTTCACCTAATTTACTTTCTAAATTATCTAAATGTTGGAATAAGTTTTCAAAATATTCTTCTTGTTTTTGTTCAACTTTTTTCTGAGATTTTACTAAATCGGTAATATCCATTTCTTCAGTTTTACCTTCGGAATCTCCTTCACCAACTTTTTCTACATCCGGGTCATTTTCTAAATCAACAGGTTGTGGTCCTGTAGGTGCTGCCGGAGCAGGTGCCGCAACATTTGGGTCAACAGGCGCCGGAGCTCCACCAGCCGGTGCAGCGTTTGGGTCTTCACCCGGAGGTGGTGGTAAAGTAGCGTCTTGTTCAACAATATAATTATTGATTGAATTATATCTAGCAATTTCTTCTAAAATTCTATTATCAATTTTTTTCATCTTATCCGTTTAATAATTGTTTTACACCGGTTGTTGTTTCAACCTGTATTTTTCTATTTTGACTCATTGTATTGTCAACTCTTTCAATTAAACCGTCTTTCATTCTAATTGTATAACAATCTCCTGAATCTAAATCGCAAACTTGCTTTGAACCGTTACCCATATCTTTTTCTGTAGTACGGGTTTTTTTACCTAAGTAATTTTCTAATAATGATTTTGTATCCATAATCTTTTTTATATATAAATATCTGTTAGTTAAGAAAAATTTAATTTAACAGGTTGTTCCATTTTTAGAACAAGGTTTTCCATCCCAAACAATTTGCATACCGGTATATGGTTTTGAATAACATTTACAACAAATATCATCACTTATTGCCTCCCACTCACCAACATTAATTATTTCACGATAGTTTAACCCTTCATCAGGACAATCTAATGGCATAATAACATAACTATCACTAAATACTAAATTAGAATATGTGTTAATTTTAACAACAAAAGTGGTTTTGTATGTATCCCTATTACGAACCATTTCTATCGCCTCAATAGCATTAGCATTAGTTATGAATGAACCTGTATTATTGTTATTAGTGTTTATTGTGAAACTTGCTAATTCAACTAAATCCATTTGACCCGGAAGATATAATTTAGCGGCGTATGGTTGACTTAAAATATTACCATTACTACGAATAGCAAAATCACCACTTAAAGACCCATTACTGTTAATTTTTAAATTGTTAAAGGAATAAGTCTTAAGTGCTAATGACGTTTCAAGAATCGCTTTATCATCAATAGTTGTTTGAGGAGCCGGAGTTGTTGCCGGTGGTGTTTGATTAGTATTATTTCCACTTGCAGGGTTATAAATATTAATAGCATTTTGAACATTACTTTCTATTGTTGTAATATCCGTTGGATTCATTGTGGTATAAACAGAATCTGTTTTTGATATATCCGCATTAGCATATAATATTAAAAATTTTGTAATGTCTTTTGCATTAATATTATTAATTGTACCGACCCTATCTTTATATCTTGAAATTAAGAAATCAATATTTTGATTTAAACTAGTAAAAGTAACGTATGGTGTGTTTGAATTACTACAATAGTATTTTTTTGTTTTAAAAAATTCGTCAATTGATGGTCCCCAATTTTGTTTCAAATCAGTATTACTATAATTATATGATTGTGATTGTAACTTATTATTTTGAGATGAACTTATAAACATTTTAGCAAAAACAACGTAACGTAATTTTTGGTCAATTTCTTTTGACTTTAAAATATCTATAACATCTTTATATTGTGCTTCGGTTGGTCGTTTATCATTTATTACCGTAAATTTATTATATTTTTCATTAGGTGTACAATTTTGACTATTACTTTGGTTTGTACCATCTTGTTTTGTATTTTCATCAACATTATCTTTAGTTTGTTTTTTAATATCAGTATTAGTAGTAGTCTCGGTCGTGGATTTAATTGCCTTTTCTTTTTCTTGTTTATCTTTTTTATTTTTTTCGATAATTGATTGTAACAATGTTGTTTTTAAAGATTGAATATAATTATCCACCTTAGGTAATGATGCTGTTGGTTGTCTGATACCCTCAAACGTTGTTTCAAAGTTACCCGGAGATATTGAATGATTAACTGTTTGAATCATATATGGACCACTAAACATAGGAACATATCTTAAATTAAAATACATTGTAGGTTGTATCATAGCATTACCCATCATAGTTACCTGACAAGAATAACTTCTATTTTTATATAAATTATATAATGAATTGTTTTGTGTCGCACCTCCTCTATTGTTTGATTGATTAGCCATTTGATTTAAAACTTCTAATGACTCAGCAGTTGCCTTTCCCGGATTTTGTGATACATTAAATCCTTTAAATATTGATTGATTTTGAGGTCCAATATCTACATTAAACCCAACAACTTTGTTTGACTTATCCCAATCGTTTTTACCTATTTGGTTTTCCACTAATGGATTATCAACACGTCTTAAATCAAACGCATCACTTCTATAACGATAATCAACATTCTCTTTTAAATCTAATTGTTCACTTGGTTTACCAGCATAAAAGCAAACCATTTTTGCCGATGAGTTTCTATAATCAACATTCATAAATGTACCAAATAATGAGTTCGCGAATTCTAACGTTCCCTCCGGTTTTGGTTTTGGATTTTTAACCGCATCTTGAACATTATAAAAATTAACATATGATGGTATATTCATCACAACAAAATTATTTTCAACTAATACTGTTTGGATGTACACTAACATAGTTGTTTTAACATTAATGTCAGTTAAATTATTTTTTAATTTTTGTACATCAACAAGAACCAAATTACCAACATCTCGACTTGCTCTATCCAATAATAAAACATCTTCAAATAATGTTTTTTCTTTAAAATCAGTTCCAGAAATCCATTTATCATTCGTAGCTTTAAATGACTCCCATAATTCTAGTTTACTTTGTTTACTTTCTAAAACAGTTTCAGGTTTAGGTTGAGATGTAAAATTAACATTTGGTAAAACCTTTTGTATTTTAGTAATAGTATTAGTAATAATTCTTTCATTAAACGAATCTAAATTATCTAAATAACCATCCATTAATTTAACAAACTTATCATAATTCAAAGTATTGTCTTTTAATTTTTGAGTAGCGTAAATTTTAATTATTGGAGCCAATTTTTCAATATTATAGACATCAAACGCAACATTACAATCAATAAAAAAATCAGTAATATATGAACCCCCATCTTTATAGGTTAATTGAGGTATCTCAGAAAACCCAACATAAGTATCCAAAGCCTTCCACTCTAACGGATACGTTGTAATTGAATTATTTAAGGTTGTTCCTGTTGGTAATGAATTTGGTGTAACATAGTTATAATAATCCCAAGTAACCGGTGTCGCCATATAATGTTTACTACCTTCAAGAGAATGATTACTTGCAAAAGTATAAAATAATTGTTTATTAAATGATGATGGATTACCTATTTTAAAATAACTGTTATAATTTAAAAATTGAGAAATTATATTTGAAACGTTTGTTAATTGTTTTGATTGAACTTCTTCAACCGATAAATTATTACTTAAATCAGTATTAGGAATTTTCATCATATTTCTCATTAATAATTGAAAATTTTTAAATGATTTTTCAGTATCTGTGTCTGTAGAGTTAGGGTCAACTTCATAATTATAGGCCGATATTGAGAAGTTTAAAAATTCATTTTCAAATTGGTCTAAAGCGTCTCTATCAAATACCGAAAAGATTTCACTCATTTTTGTGTAATCAATTGACTTCCCATTTATTGAGAAATTTTCTTGTGCAGATTGACCCGAAAATATTTCTTTTAAATAATGAATTGGCTCAGGTTTACTAACTTTAGCATTATCAAAATATCCGTAATTAGGTGCCGTCCAAAATAATCTAACAGACCCATTATACATAGAGGTATTACCCGACACATTTTCAATCATTTGGCCTAGAATGTTAAAACACTCACTTTGTGTTTGGTTAACCACACTTCCATTAGATGGAAATACAAATTTATATTGACCATAATCCCCATTGACCGATACCGACCAGGGTATTACTCGATTATTTATATTATATCCTGTCGGAATTCCTTGTACGTTATTGATAACCGCCTCCGGAACATACGTCATAACAAGACCATCAGTAAACGCTTTTTGAATACCACTATTGGTGTACCCTGTAAAAATATTATATCCTTGATAAAAAACATTAAAATCGTTAATTAATTTAGGATAAAATCCTGTATTAATTGTTGTATTATAACTTATCCCACCAACCGTTGTTGCAGTCAAATACTGTTCCAACACAATTGTTGTTGTACCAGTTTGTCCCGGAAGTATAACTGAATACGTCTTTGTTTTACTATTAGTTACCGGGTCAAAATTATTAACATAATCAAAATTCTTCCAACAATTAGTTAAGATATCAACATTAGTATTAACATATTTTTTATAACGATGCCAAATTGAACCTATTTTTAAAACCCAAGCATACGGAACCTTATGAACCGCAGCAAATTTTTTCATAGACGCAAATATGTAATCCAAACTTTCATCAGAATAGTTTGTTTCATTACCTGTATAATTTTTATATTTCTCTCTTAATGTTGATAGAGGTAAACTATTAATGAATAAATAAGCAGCACTAAGATACGGATTAGTAGCACCATTTTTATTACTCTCAACACCCTCCTGAATTGCATTTATAAAATACGGAGTATTAAAAATTGATGTTGTTTGATAGTTACTAACTAGTCCACTATAATTTAAATATTTAACATCACCTTCAGTTGGTAATTGATTTTCATATGTTCTAGTTGCGTAAAAGTTTCTAAAATCATTATTAATTATCTCAGGTGTTTTTATGTTTTTATAAACAAAATTAGTTATTGGTTTTTTAGTATCTTCAGATTGAGAATCATTAAAATTTGAAACAATTTTTTTAGTTGGATTATATAATAATGTTTTAGTTGTGTTAAATGCCAATGTTTCATCAGTAGCAACCCCATTAGCTAAACCTGTTTTAATCCAATTTTTATATGTAAACGGATAAGTGTCAGTAAAATCATATTTATTTGAAGTTGTAGATGTTGCAATGTAATCAACAATATCTTTTTCATTATTTAATGAAACTAAAGGTTGTGAAAGTGAACTATCTATCTCACTATTAGGTATAAACGCAAATGAAGCGTTCTCAACCGTATTTTTAATATAACCCGTATTAAAAATTCCTCGTATATAATTTTGCCAACTAGCTCCATTTCCTTCATTTGAAATATGTTTTAAAACCGCTTGGAAATTATTAAGATTATACTCCTTTAATGTCTTAATCAATTCAACATCACTATTATCAGATACACTATCTTGTATATTAATAGACTCTCCCTCACTAATAACATTTGAAACTTTATCCGCCTCCGATGTAAAATTAGTTGTTCTATCTAATTTTGAATAATGAGATGTTAATAAAGTTCTCTCATACATCTCATAAAGATATTTACTCACAACTTTATTTTCATAAATCTCATTGTTTACAGGAAATTCAATCGCCCCCAATGAAACTCTTTTTGGTTCTGTAGCAGAATTTGAAGATTTTGTTGGTGGAGGTGGGGGTGGTGTTTTTTGAGTCATACCATTAATAAATTCCTCAACAAACTGAATTTCAGGCCACACATCATATAAATAACCTTTTGTTTCTCCAATTATATCACTATCACCCGGATATCTTAATTCATATTTTTCTTGACCATTTTCACCCGGTGTTTGTTTAATTACTTGAGGCCAAGGATATACTGGTTGATTTTTATCATCACCTGAAGTTTTATTATCAGCACTCGCATTTGCAATTTCTTGATTAAAAATTACACCCTTTCTAATTTTACTATCTCTCTGTTCCCAAGCTTTAGTATGAACTTCATCCAATAAACGTAAAAACGCCTCACCATTTGCAAAAATAACCGCTAATACGTTTCTAATTGTTGGAACAAACCCAATCCCATTATCTTTATTTTCCAATAATGACGCAAGAGCTTTAGTTAACGCATCTTCAATTTCATTTCTCTTTGTTTTTAAGTCTTTATTCATTTTATCAGTTAAATCAATAAATGAATTAGTACCTTCAAAAACAAAGTATCGAGATACTGACTCTTTTGCCCCATTTTTAAGAGTTATTTCAAGATTTTGGAAAAGTTTTGCGTCGTCTAATTCCGCCTGAAATTTTTTTAAATCTTCAGGTGTAGGTTGACTATTTTTTCTTTGTAATTTATAAGTTTCGGTTAAATCAACATCATCAGATGTAATCTTTATTGGAAAAACTTTTTCATATGTTATACTGTTAGGTATTGAACATTTTGTGACTTTACCATTAATAGTATAACTACCTTTACCGTCAACATTACCACAAGTAACATTTTCATTAAGTAGTTTATTATACTTGTCAATAATACCTTTTAATTTTGAAATAGCATCATTTTTTTTCTGACCATCTAAATTTTTCTTAAATGTATATATTTTTTGACCTGTTTTATTTTTAATATAACAATTTTCACTATCCATAAACTCGTTAAACCACGAAGTTTTTAGGGTGTAAAATACTTCTTTTTGATAATCAAATAATTGGTTACCATATGTATCTAAATTGGTTAATGGGTCTAAATTTTGTTTAACAAATGAATCAAGAATATTTTTTATAAAATTATCTAATCTATCTTTCATTTGCATTAATGTAATCTCAGGAAAATCAGTAGGTATTAAACCTTTTGATTTATACTCACTATACATTTCTCTAATTTTTTGATAACCTCTTTCAACAACAACATTATTAGTTTTTGTTGTTTTACTTGGACCACCACTAGTTTGACTGATATTAAATCTTGATTGATACATATGGGGGGTAGCTAAAAGAGCTCCCATCGTTATATCACTTAGTACCGTATATTTGTATGTGTAAAATTTTAAATCAACAGTAAAGTTAGATGTTTCCGCATTATATGTTGTTGTAAAATTTTGTAACATTAACCCCAATCTAACTGCTTTACCAAAATATCCTTTAATTGTTAAATGAAATAATGGATATGGTAAATTAAAAAATGCAGCATATGGTGAATTATCACCGGCTTCAAATAAAGCACGACCTTTAACATCAACTAATCTAATATCAATAGTTGGTAAAAAATCTAAACCTTGTCTAATGTTAATTGATGTAATACCTAATAATCCGTTGTCTGTTGCTCCGGGTTTACCTCCTGAACTAATTGTTTGTTTCAGATAAAAATCATCACTATTATTTGGATTAACAACACTATTGAATTTAGGTTGATTAACACCATCACCTTTTATGGCACCTTTACCGGTTAACTCATCAGTATATGAATTATCTAAATAAGCCTTGTCTCCTGGTTTTAAAAAATTAATTTTAGCAATAGATATAGTTCTAATTGAGTCATTATTTGCTGTACCAATTGCCAATTTTGTTCTTGGTAATACACTACACTCAAGATTTGCATACATTACCAAGTCTTCTTGATTAACATACCTTTCCTTTACTTTATTATCACTATCAATAACTTTGTTTGGGTCAATAATTGTAATGTTGTTGTAGTCGAATTCGACTAATATATTTTCGGTTTTACCTACCATAATAATAGAAATGATTATCTAATTGTGATTTATATTCTTGTAATGATGATACTAAAGGAAACGGTATTGTCAATATAGCCGCATCCGGTATATTCCATTCAATACCTCCAAAGATTGGATTAGCTGCAAGAATCAACCACCCAAATGTTGGAGTTCCATAGTATTGTTGAGATATTTTATCCAATCTAGATTGACCAACTTTGTAAATATACCTCTTATCCGACGATTTACTTGAAATTGAAATATATGGAACAACACTTTGTTCTCCATTCATTAAAAATTCATTATATCTATTGTAGTTTTGTCTATTATTCATTTTTAATTAAATTGAGTTTTATCAGTCCAAATTGTTTTATCACCACCATTATTACCTTGATATAATAACAATAAGTTCTTAGTCTGTTCCTCATTTGAGGATGATGGTTCTGTAGTATAAGTAAACTTACGAACCTTTCCTTTATTATAAATGTTTTCTTTAGTCCAAGTAATATATTCATTAGATTTTTTAAGAAGTTTGATATTTTTTTCTTCAGATTCTAATTCTTCTAAAACTTTATCTCTAAAGTCATCAACTATCTTATTAAATTGTTTTGATAAACCATTATACGTATTATCTAATTCGTTGGTAATAATAGCCGATTTAAATGTATTGAAGTTACTTCTATTATTAAACACCTGTGCCATTACCATAAAAAATCTTTTATCTGATGGACTTTGAAAAACCGCTGACGTAAATCCTCCGGGACCGGAATAATCATCACTAATAATGTTATAATCAGTACTACTTAAAACTCTATTATAATCATCCATTCTATCAGCAACTAAATTATAGTCAAATACTAATTCTTGGAATGTATCACTTTGTATTTGTGCACCGGAAGTGTTAACTTCCTCTGTTGCGATTAATGTATAAATTTTAGGTTTATTATCAATAATAACACCATCGGATAATGTGGTAACATAATTAATTTTTCTAAAAACTTGAACCATATCCTGTTCTTGTTGGACTATGTTATTGCTAATTTCCTCAATACCATTACTAAAGTCAGCCTTTAATGTGTTAATGTAATTTGTTAAATTTGTTGTAACACTTCTAACCGCCTTTGTATCGGTAAATACATCATTCAACCCAACAATTATAAAATTAGTCCCACTTGAAATATCATCAAGTAATGTAGTAAATAAATCATCAACTTTATCTTGATAAACAGATTTACCATATATCGGAACTAATTTACTTGATGTTCCTAAATTGAATTCACCGTCAAGATATTGTCTTTCTTTAGACATTAATTCCCAAATACCACCATTATATGATTTAATTGTACTTTCACATTGGTTAACTATATTAACAAGATATCCTTGACTTACATCTAATAAATTGTCCATAATTTTCATATAGGTAATATCACCCGTTTGACCACTAGCACCATTAACGGTTGTTTGGATTTGTCCAATAGTTTCACCCGCAGTGTTTGTTTGTTGATTGTCAACCTGTGTTACGGTTGGTTGTTCATCAATTAATGATTGGAAATATTGTTTATCTAATTTTTTCCAACTATCATCAGTCCACACAGCTCTTTCATCATAAATTTCTGTATTACCATAGTAATTAAATGATAACGCGTTTTGTAATTGCTCAACCGGTTTTTCAAGACCCATACCACCAATAATATCAAAATTTAGAGATACATTAGCAATCATAGGTTGAATACCAATACCTTCCGGATTCATATCAAAAACTAATGGGTCATAACTAAATGAAACTGCTTTAGGTATTATTTTACAATTATAAAAATCACCAATTCGTAAAACTAAAACCGGTGGTGCACCAAATGATGTATTTAACGCATCATTTTGAACAATTTGTCCTTTGTCTCCAATAACCGGTATTGTCTCACCCGGTCTAACACATTGATTAAGAAATGTTAAACGAGCGTTTAAACCTTCAGGTGTCATAGAGTGAAACGCAGGATTAAAATATTTAATTTTTTCCTGAATAGAATCATATAACATTGGAACCTCTTTTTTAATAACATCAAAATAATCACATTCAGAAAGTAATTTTCTTAAAATTAATTTACTAATACCTTCTTTTATTGTTTTTTCTGTTCTAAATTCCGGTTTTGGTTTGATTGGTTCTTTTTGTTCAGAAATAGTTTGTATTGGTTTATCTTTTATGATAGGTTCAACAGGTTTATCTGAAGGTACATCTGTGACTTTAATTTTGCTAAAAACAACACGTCTACAAGCCATTGCCGCAACAGAATAAACTTGAGCCAATTTATTTGACGCTGTCGTATTTGTCGAAGATTTAATGTCTTGATGACAATCAACGGATGAACCAAAAAGCCCATTTGCACTTTTTGGAAATGAAATTGTTTCAATTTCACCATTAGTCGTATTACCTTCAAATGTTAATGTTTTTGTTTCATCAATAAATGGTTTTAATTTAGTTGTTTTTAAATATTCAATTACTGAATTTTTTCTTCTAACTGACAATGTAACATTATAATCATCCTGTGCCGGAGCTGAAGCTGAACTTGCTAATGAAATTTTAATAGTTCCTTTTTTTTCACTTAAAATTTTAAAAGCATCCTCAATAAAACCATCATTTATTTTAGTAAAATTATCTATAACTACATTAGTAAAAAATGGTTTAACATTAAGATTTGGAGAATTAGCAATAAATAACTTACTTGATTGATTAACATATGTATCTTGATTACTACTACTAGTATAACTATCGTAATCTGATTTATACGTAGAACTTGGAATTTCTGCGGTTTTATTACGTGGTCCCGGAACGTCATTGTCAAAATAAAACCCTAAATTCAAATAACCATCCAATAAACTAGCAACTGATGTTTCAGTATTGGACAATTGAGTAGAATTACCCGGAGTTTTTTCAGTTCCAATTGTTGGTGTTCCCTGTACGCTACTAATAACTTCTTTAGCCGTATTACTATCTAAATTAGGGTTATTTAATATTTGTTGATAAGTATATAAATCTTTGGTTGGAACCATATTAAACTTCTTAGCCAATTCATAAATGTCATATTTAACACATCCCGCAAAAAACGAATCAATTATTGAATTTATTCTTTCTTTGTTTTGTCCTTTTAATTGTTTTTCAACAAGAACATTCATAACTGAAGGGTGGTCAACAATTATTTTCCAACTTAATGTTCCAACTCTTCTTGTATCTTTATATGTGTAAATTGGTTCCGGTCTACCTAAAAATGATGTTTCAGTCCAGTTAGCATTACTATTATCATTAAATTTAATATCATACGGTGGAAACCACATAACTCTTCCACCATTTGGACCTTTTTCACAAACAGGAAGTTCATCGTAAGTATAACCTTGTTTACTTGATGTTCTCCAAGCCAAATTCTCAATTGAGAACATATATTTTTTAGCATATCCACCAATACCATTTGGTCCGTCAGCAATAATATTTGTTGAACCCGGATTTCTTGTTGGTGATATATTTAAATTGAAGGTATTATCAAATACAGAACCTGCAAATTGTCGACCACTTGTTGTAATACCGTCAACTTTTTGTAAATCATTATAAGTGTAATATGGTGTGTCTTTAGTAAAAACTCTACAGTATTCAATACCGGCCTCTCCTCCGGTTGTTTGGTCTGTATAAGACACAACTTGAGAACCTTTGGTCATTTCTTTATAACCATCGTGGAATACTTTACTAACTTGGTTAATTGCGTTACCAACGTGTTTTAATCTACTAATTCCTTGAACATTATCCGCAGAATTAACTAATCTTTGTGTTTCATCTAATATAGATGTCGATTTGAATGTAAAATTCGTTGATTCGTCTCTTGTGTAATTACTACTAATTAAGTTATATTCCGGGTCTGCAGAACCTGAACCACCTCCGGGTGTTGCTTTGAACCCCGCATTTGGTTTATATTTTGGTGATGTCCAAACAAATTGACCGTCAAGACCTCCTCCATCACTTAATGATTTTGCTGCAAGACCAAATTTAAGAGTATCTTGATTACCCTCAAATAGAATACCCATCTCAGAAGGACCATATACCGGTGATTGTTCTTGTTGACCAAAAGCATTAACCGGAACTTGATTAGGTGGTGATGTTATCGTAGATGGTTCCGCATTTCTACTACCAACATAATAACCACCCACTAAAGTACCATTAGCTGGGTCAATTAAATTAACAATTGCTTGCCCAACACCTAATATTCCACCAAAATCTTTTCTGTAACTTGGCTGATATCTATTGTATTCTAAATTTCTAAATAAAACAGACCTTTGACCATTTCCGGTATTCGCTAAAAATATTTCTGACGGATTTCTTTTACTATTTAATATTGGTCCTAAAAACCCACCTGTTAATTGATTAACAACATTTAAAGCGTTTGATGTTTGTTCTGTTTGACCATTTCTTGTGTTATCACTAAAATAATCACCCGGAATTGGTGATACCGGCCAATACGCACCACCTAATCTTGTTATTAAATCGGCAGCTGCGGTAATAGGGTCTTCAGGGGATGTAATTTTCCAATTTCGATAAACTAAAGGTTCTTGTCCGGATATAATTAAACTAGCTTCAAATGGGTCTGATAACGACTCCAAGTTAACTTGACCAACAGTATTAATAAAAATTTGTCTAGCAATTCTTTCTTGAAAAAGTTCATTTAATTTTTGACCTCCCAATCTCGCAAGAAAGGAATCCTGAGATAATAATCCATTAGTACCAACAGGGTCAGATGATAATAAAATTGCGTATGGTGAATATAATGAAGCAATAAAATTTGTTCCGTAAGGTTGATGTATTGGTTGACCTAATATTTGTGTTGTCACACCATACATATCATTGAACCCACCAACAGGGCCGTAGTAATTATCAAGATAAGCAGCATCAATAAAAAATTCATTAACTAAATCTAATACAGTATCGTTAGGACTATACTCACCCTGATTTGAATTTACAGGAAGTGGAGCTCCGTTATAATTAATATCTAAATTATAACCACCGTTAGGTCCGTATTCATTAAGAGGATAAAGTTGATTAGAAAAAATACCATTAGTAATTAATTCATTTGGAGAATCTATAACATTTGAAACATTTAAAACTGTTTCGTATGTTAAATTACTAACAGGTGGTGAATACACACCGGCAATGTTATATGGGGCTAAATTTCTAGCCATTAAAACATCTCTAAACGAAGACGATGATGCAAACGATAATGTACTATTTGACATATTTTTTTCTTTTATAATAAATAGGTTAACAACCTATTTTTAATGTAATTCATTTTTAACAAGATTATTTAACAGGATTCATTTTAGCCATACCTTCTGTAATAGCAACAGTTAACTTTTCCATAAACGCAGGGTTTGTTAATACACTTTCCATTTGTTTTGTATCAATATTTGGTGAAGTTGAATCCACTTTAACATTTAAATTAACATCCATAGTTGAATTTGACCCTTGAGTCCCACTTGAATTACCCGCACTATTAGTTCCAGCACTACCTCTTGGTATCTGAGCGTTTTTTGGAGTTCCTCCCGCAGCAACTTTACCAGCATCAGTTAATGCTTGAAGAAAAGAATTATCATTAACAAAGTTACTAGTTTGAGTTTTTAGATTCATAAAAGATTCTTTTAAATCTTTTTTAACAAAACCTGCAAAATCAAAAAAAGCATCGGCTAAGTGTTCAGCCCCTGTGCCCGTATTTGCATATTGTGTAAGAGCTCCCATTATTGTGTCTGAAAATTTATCAATTTCTTTTCCAATATTTTTTGAAGATAACCCTTCACTAGGAGTTTCCTTAATTACATTAGCACCTTTTTTAACAGTACTTAATATATTACCACCTGTTTTACTACCCGCTAAACCTAAACCTGTTCTATCACCTAAACTATTAATTGCCGCGGTCACATCTTGTGTTGCAGACAATTGTTCTATAGCTAACTCTTCCATTGATTTTGGTGCGGTATTAGCCATTTTTTCAATAGCCTCAACATCCTTATCACTTAATTCAGATACATTCTTTTCTTGTTGTTTACCTTCTGCGTCAGTAAATTTAATCTTATATTCACCACCCGCACCCATTTCTGACATATTGGCAATCATTTTCTTTTGGTCTTCAGTTGCGGAAGGAAATGAAATTTCTTTCATTTTCTTATCTAAATCCGCGCTACCTAACGCCATTTTAGTAAGTTGGTCATAAGAGATACCCATAGCTTGAGATATTTCTCTTAATTGACGTTTCGCTCCCGGCATAATTTCAAAATGTCCATCTTTTCCAAGTTGAACAAATTGTTGACTCATTTGAGCTATTTGATTTTGTAACTCAGCCGGGTCATTCTGAGATAAATCCATTAATTTTAATGGGTCTAATAATGAACTTTGAGAAACCCCTAATCTTTGCATTGCTGCAGCAACTTCTATAGCACCTTCAGGATTAAATACTTTTTCAGCAAACCCTAATGTCTGAGACATATCAATTCTTAATGATGTTGCCTGTGCTGCCATTTTAGCCAAACCTTCAACACCACCGGCAAAATTATATTTGTTAAGGGCGTTCATATTATCCAAAACTGTTTTAGAAACCGCTTGAGCATTTACGCCCGACTCTCTCGCAACATTAACAACTTTTAACATTTCTCCAGCCGCTTTTCCTGCACCAATACCCGCGTCAGCCATACCACCAACTATTTTACTTGTCTCTTGACCTGTAACCTTCATAGTTGCATATAAATCTTTAGTAGTTTCTTCAGTTAACACAACATTTCTACCTAATTCCCGAGCAGCATCTTTTTGAATTTCAAGAACATTCTCAATATCACCACCTAATTTTCTAACAGAAGTAACGGATTCGGACATACTCATACGTAATATGTCCGCCATAGCTTGACCTTGACCAAACTGCTTAAGCATTTCACTTGCAGCATTGTCAAGAGTAACAACTATTTTTGCAATATCTGTAGGGTTAAAATTTGACCATACAGCATCCTCTAATCCTTTATTTGCTTTACCTCCTGTTGAATTATTATCCGGTGTTCCTGGTGTTGCCATAATTAAATGTGTTTCTAAATAAATACACCAAACATAGTTTTTGATTAACTAGTCTGGTGTGTTATTATCTATTAATTTATTTATAATGTATTTTCTAACATATGTCGGCATTGAATGGAAATCCGAATATGATATATGAAGTGATTGAGCCAAATACATATATTCCTCAATCATTACTTGTCTGTAATTAGAAGAAAGGAC
>Ga0214919_10007062_pt1 | contig 15265 bp, 14 predicted proteins | sample LL1503_MetaG_FD_177994 | JGI IMG/M metagenome (GOLD analysis project Ga0214919, IMG submission 177994) | Freshwater microbial communities from Lake Lanier, Atlanta, Georgia, United States - LL-1503 | ecosystem: Environmental > Aquatic > Freshwater > Lake | place: USA: Georgia | collected... | reverse complement strand
GATGAGCTCCTTAAGCTTTCATTGCAGCAGAACCCTGCTGCACGGCTTTGACAATGTTTTGGTAACCGGTGCAACGGCACAGATTGCCTTCGAGCAATTCGCGAATTTCGGTTTCGCTGGCCTTGGGGTGGCGGTTGGCAATGTCAACCGCGCTCATGACCATGCCGGTGGTGCAAAAACCGCATTGCAAACCATGGCATTCTTTGAAGGCTGCTTGCATGGGGTGCATGGTGCCATCGGCGTGTGCCAAGCCTTCAATGGTGGTCACTTCGGCACCTTGAGCTTGGGCGGTGAGCATGTTGCATGACTTGACGGCACGGCCGTTGACATGAACCGTACAAGCGCCACATTGGGCGGTGTCGCAACCGACGTGGGTGCCAGTGAGTTTGAGGTGCTCGCGCAAGGCGTTGACGAGCAATGTATTGGGGGCTGCGTCAACGGACACTGATTTGCCGTTGACCTTCATTTGAACCTGCATGCGTGACTCCTGAGGGGTGAATTCGTCCTCCAGTAGATCACGGCCTAGCAGTTCAGCTTTTAAGGACTTTCCCTTATGAATCAAGCAAAGATGATTAAGGTCAACTTAGACCATTTGGGATCTGCGCCATTGGTTCACTGCCATGGGTATGACCAATGCAACACCCACCAGGGTGGCCGTCAAACTGGGTGCAATCATGAGCAAGGCAGCAAACAGGCAGGACAGTTGCTCCCAACGTTTCATTTCGACCAGCATGAATTTACTCAAAGCCGCCGCCATGAGGGTAATGCCCATGATGCAACCGGTGAAGGTGATGATGAAGCTTTCCCAAGTAAAGCCTTTTGCAACCAAAAGCAAAGAGGGGGAAAACACAAACACGAAGGGCACCAAGGCTTTGGCCAAGCCCAAACGGAAGGCCGTGTTGCCGGTTTTGAAGGGGTCGCTACCCGCCATGCCAGCTGCCGCATAAGCCGCTAAGGCCACGGGTGGCGTGATATCTGCTAACACCCCGTAATAAAACACAAAAAAGTGGGCGACCAGAGGTTCAACACCCAAGCCAACCAAGGTGGGTGCCGCCACTGTCACCATGATGATGTAAGTGGCCGTGGTGGGAACGCCGCAGCCCATCAAGATACACACCAAGCCGGTCATGATGAGGGCGGCCAAAAGGGTCAGGGTGTTCAATGAGGCCCAGTCGGCAGGAATCCAGCCACTTATAAACGCAGAAATGGTTTGTGCAGCTTGCGTGATGATGTAGCTGATTTTGAAACCCACGCCGGTGAGGGTCACCACGCCAATCACGATGCCCACAGTGGCCGCCGCAGCACCCACCGCCAGCGCATATTTGGCGCCCGTTTCGAGGGCCTCAACCAAAACATGAGGTTCAATGCGCCCCCGAACGCCGGCCCATACATAAGCCGCAGCACCCACCGCAAGCGCCAATGCAAACAGGACCAGTTTGATGGTGCTGTTGTGGTTGCCAAAATCAGAAAAGGCAAGCGTCATCAAAATGACATGCATCAAAACCATGAGGCTCCAGTTTTTGAATTGGTTACCACTGACTTGCGTGGTCATTCCCACAATGGCGCAGGAACTGATGCCTACGAATGCGGCCAAGTAGGGTGTGCGGCCAGAGACCAAAATACTGATAAGAAGGGCCAGGGGTATGAGCGTTGGCCAGCGCATTTTGAGAGACTCTGCCAAGCGCGGCATCTCTTCTTCTGTCAGTCCGCGCAGGCCATACCTTTTGGCTTCAAAGTGAACTTGCATAAACACACCAAAGAAGTGCATGAAGGCGGGCACAATGGAAGCGGCAATGATGGTTTGGTAGGGAACGTTCAAAAACTCAATCATCAAGAACGCTGCAGCACCTAGAACAGGGGGCGTAATTTGGCCGCCTGTGGATGAGGCTGCCTCAACCGCAGCAGCAAAGTGTTTTTTGTAGCCCACGCGAATCATGGCGGGAATGGTGAGTGAACCCACAGTGACGGCATTGGCCACCGACGAGCCACTGAGCATGCCAAACAAAGCTGAGCCAAACACGCTGACCTTGGCAGGGCCACCTGCGTAGCGGCCCGCAATGCTGGAGGCAAGGTCTAGGAACAATTGACCCAAACCAATGCGTGTAGCCATCACGCCAAACAACACAAAGTGAAACACATAGGTTGCAACCACACCCACCGCCACACCATAAATGCCTTGGCTGGTGAGGTACTGGTGGTTGATCATCATGGACCAATTGGCACCTGCATGCTTGAGCAATCCTGGGAAGTAGGGGCCAAGCAATGCATAGACGGTAAAGCCAATGGCAATCAGAGGCAAGGGCCAGCCCATAGAGCGCCGAGTGGCTTCTAGCAAGCTCACGAACAAAATACTGCCCATGATGACATCCATGTTGCTGGGGTTGCCCACGCGAAACATCAGGTCATCAAAGACATAAGGAATGTAGAGCACACTGATGGCGCAGGCACCGGCCAACAGCCAGTCCACCAGCGGAACGCCGCCCGGACTTAACAGAGAACTTTTAACGCTTCGATCTGCAGATGAGGCGCTGAATGCAAAGACCAAAAAAATCATGCCCAGCACAAAAGCCAAGTGCACGCCGCGGTGCGTGATTTCTTGCAGCAAACCAAAACCAGCGGTGTAGTAGTGGAAGCAAGACAAGGCAATCAAGAGCCATTTCACAATTTGCGTTGCAGGCGGCATCGTGGGCCGAAAGCGCATCTCCGGATCAAACTGCTCTTCGAGTTCTTGTAGTTTTTGATCGTCGGGTAGCAGGGTGGCAGCGGTCATGTGAATACTCTGAAAACTTCAAATAATAACGGGCGAGTTAACCTTGAGTTAACTCGCCCGTTGGCATGTAACGAAAGTTAAATTATTTCAATACACCTGCTTCGCGGTAGTACTTTTCAGCACCTGGGTGGAAAGGAATGCCAGCACCTTGAACAGCATTTTTCAGAGTAATGAGCTTGCCTTTGGCATGGCCAGCGGCCAGTGCTTTTTGGGTGGACTCGCTGTACAAGGCTTTGGTGATTTGGTAGATGGTTTCAGTATCTGCTTTGGCGCTGGTGACCCACTGGGCACCCACAGACAATGTGTTCACTGCGTCGACATCTTTGTAGGTTGCCGCAGGTACGTTGTCATTGGCAAAGAAACTGCTGGTGTTGCGCAAGGCCTGTGCTTGTGCGCCATCAATGGGCAACAAAGCAATGCCGCCGCCGCTAGAAGCCAACTCAGCAATGGCGCCTGCAGGTGCACCACCCACAAAGAAGAAAGCATCCAAAGCGCCATCTTTCATTTTGTCAGCGGCTTGGTTGGGCTTGATGTACTCAGGTTTGATTTCAGATTCTTTGATGTTGTAGGCAGCCAAGATGAGGCGTGCATTGACCAAAGTGCCAGAGCCTGGCTCGTCCAAGGCAACGCGTTTGCCTTTGAGTTCTGAGATGCTCTTGATGCCAGAGGATTTCTTGACGACCACGTGAATGGTTTCAGGGTACAGGTTGGCAATGAGGCGCAAATCTGGAATGTTGGGCTTGCCTTCGTAAATGCCAGTGCCTTTTTGGGCCCATGTGGCCACGTCAGACTGTGAGAAACCAGATTCCATGGCGCCGCTGGCCACGCCATTGACGTTGGCCACAGAGCCGTTGGTGGCTTGGGCCGTGGCAATCAATTTGCCAGGAATAGAAACTGCATTGGCAATCATGCCGCCCACCGGGTAATAGGTGCCTGCGGTGCCGCCGGTGCCAATGCGGAAAAATGCTTGCGCTTGTGCGTTGGTGCCGAGCGTGAGGGTCATGGGCAATGCCACAGCCATGCCCATGGCCAAACGGCGTGCAACTCGATTCAGGTTCATAAATACTCCAGTTAAATCTGATTGAAAGAATGTTTCAGTAGACCGCAGTCCCATGATTTAGGGAATAGGATTAACACTGATCAATTTGACAGTGTAAAGCCCAAAATAGGTCAAAACAAGCGATCCGGTTAAATGCAGGCTGGCTGTTCCTAATGCCAGGAGCAATCGACCTTGTTGAAGCATGCCCACCACTTCAGCAGAAAAAGTGGAAAAGGTGGTGAGGGCACCTAGAAAGCCTGTGATGCACAAAAGTCGCCATTCGGGATCGAGTTGGGGTAAGTTCTGAAAAATGCCTACGCACAAGCCTATCAAGTAGCCGCCAATGAGGTTAGCGGCCAAGGTGCCCCAGGGGAAAAGGCCTTCTTCCGGTGAAGTGGGGTTGAGCCATAAACCCAGTTGCCAGCGCGCCAGAGCGCCCAAGCATGCGCCCACACAAATGGCCATCACTGAAAGCATGTCAACATCCTTGACTTAAAAGGGTGGGCCTTGCGCATGGCTTGCAGCTTCTGCAAACACATTTTCTCCGCCCAACGCATCAATCATATCCTTGAGCATAGGGCCCAACAGGCCCGTGCTCAGCACCACGTCGGTATCAAATTTGTCTTCGCCCTCTGCGCTGAGGGCGTCTGGTTCAGTGACATCTAGAAAAGTCACTTTTTTGAGTTGCAAACTTTCAGTTAGAACGAAGCTGGCTTTGCCTTCCCAACTGAGCGCCAATTGGGTGGGCAGTTTGCCCTCTCGCACATGTTTGCGCACTTCTTCGGTGCTGAGAATGTGACGTGTGTACTTCACCATCGGCTGATCTTCTGAGCCAGACTTCAAGACACACTCTTTTTCAACACTCAAAGAATGGGGAACTTCGTCTGGGTCTGTGGCTAAGAGCCATGCTGCCATACCGGTTTGGGGAGATGTGGCGGTTTGCAACAAGTTCAAGTCGAGGCCTGGCAATGCACGCACCAATTGCGTGATCACCTCATCTGCCTTGCTTGTGCTGCCAGCATCGATGGCCATCAAACGCTCTTTAGGATTGATCCAGACCATGACTGAGCCTTGCTTGGCAAAGGCTTGCGGCAAAAGGCTGTGCAAAATGTCTTCGCGCATTTCGCGGGTTTCTTTCTTGCCAGGTTTGCGGCCCGTCTTGGCCTCGATGTCTTGGGCTAGCAGTTCTGCTTTGCGTTTGACCACGGAAGAGGGGACAGCTTTGGTCTCTATCAGAAGTTTGGCAATCCACTGACCGCCGATGGACTCTAGCAAAGGCCCGTTGGCAACATTGCGTGGCTCTGTCCAGCCAACTGATTTGTCTTGTCCGGGTGTGCACTCTGTAAATCGGTTGGCAGACAGCGCTGCTTCAATTTCTGGTACGGTAGCGTTCCAGTTGGGCCCTATTCGGTAGGCCATGACATTTTTAAACACGAAATTCCTTTGGATATCCTTTGACATTGCGTCAAATCACTAGACATCATAGAGGATGTTTTTGTTTCATAACTGCAGGTGAGAACAGAACTTCACATGAGCTTAGCAACGATTGTTCAAACGGGTTCTAAACCCTGGGGTGTTCTGATGCTGGATACTCAGTTTCCGCGTTGGAAGGGCGATATTGGTTGCCCTGATGGATGGCCTGTTGAATTGCGCTATCAAAAAGTTAAGGGCATGTTTCCAAAGGAAATAGTCAGGAGTTCGGAAACACTGCAGCAACACAATGTGCTGCCTTTGTTTCTACAAGCCGCAGAAGACTTATTGACACAAGGTGTTGGTGGTATCACAACAAGTTGTGGTTTTTTAGTCATGCTTCAAAATGAATTGCAGTCTCGTTTGCCAGTGCCCGTCATTACATCTAGTTTGTTGATGCTGCCACTGTTGCTTGCAGAAAATGCAACAGTTGGTGTGTTGACCATGGATGAAAATGCGCTGGGCGATGCGCATTTTCTTGCTGCTGGCGTCTTACACAAAGACCTGCCCAGACTCAGAATACAAGGTGTTGCTCGCGAGGAAGAATTTGCAAGTGCCATCATGGAAAATCGCTTGCACATGAATTTTGAAGCGGCGCAGAGAAGTGTTGTTTCAGCAGCGGTTTTGCTTCATCAAAAAGCCCCTGAATTGCGGCATGTGGTTTTGGAATGTACCAACATGCCGCCCTACGCCAAGGCCATCGAGGCCGCTACAGGCTGGCAGTTGCACAGCCTGCATCAACTGCTCACAGCTTCATCTGCTGAGGCATCCAAGTGACAATGCCAGGAAAGAAATAAATCAACAAGACGGCCACCACCATCAGGAAGAACATGGGCAGTGTGGCTTTGGCAATCCATAGCAAATCTTTGCCAGTCATGCCTTGCAGCACAAACAGATTGAAGCCGACGGGAGGTGTTATTTGCGCCATCTCAACGACCAAGACAATGAAAATGCCAAACCACAAGGGATCGATGCCCGCTTTTTGAACGGTGGGCATGATGACGCCCATGGTCAGAACGACCATGGAGATGCCATCTAAAAAGCATCCAAGAACGACATAGAAGATGGTCAACGCCACAATGAGTTCGAATTGACTGAGACCTAGGGTTGCGATCCATTCCGCCAAGTGCCTGGGCAGTCCAATGTAGCCCATCGACAAAGTTAAGAAAGATGCGCCTGCCAATATCAGGGCAATCATGCAGTAAAGCCGAGTTGCACCCATCAAGGCTTCTTTGAAACTAGACCTGTTGAGAGAGCCTTGAACTGCAGACAAAACCATGGCGCCAACCACGCCGACTGCGGCCGCTTCGGTGGCGGTTGCAATGCCGGCATAAATGGAGCCGAGTACTGCAGCGATCAGGCATACCACAGGAATTAAACTGCCCGACTCGCGAACTTTTTCCATGAAGGTGTATTGGCGATCATTGGCAGGCACTTGATCGGGATGGCGCAAAGCCCAGTAAATGATGTAGCCAGAAAACAAACCAGCCAACATGAGGCCAGGCAAGATGCCGGCGATGAAAAGTTTGGCAATTGAAACATCGGCGGTGACGCCATACACGATCATGATGATCGAGGGCGGAATGAGTAGGCCTAATGTGCCAGCGCCAGCCAAGGTGCCTATGACCATGTTCTCCGGATAACCTCTTTTGGAGAGTTCAGGCAAGGTCATTTTGCCAATGGTGGCGCAAGTGGCTGCCGATGAACCCGAGACGGCAGCAAAGATGGTACAGCCAGCGACGTTGGTGTGAAGCAAACGCCCAGGAAGCGCCTGCAACCAGGGCGCTAAGCCTTTGAACATGTCTTGACTCAGGCGGGTTCGGAAAAGAATCTCACCCATCCAGATGAACAAGGGCAAGGCTGTGAGAGTCCAGCTTGATGAGGAGCCCCAGATGGTGACCGACATGGCATCACCTGCAGGACGGCTGCTGAACAATTGCATGGCAATCCAAGCAACACCTGACAAAGACAGACCGATCCAAACACCGCTGCCTAAAATGACAAACAGCGTGACAACCAGCAAAGCAGTGATGAGAAGATCATTCATGTTTATTCGTTGTGAAGCGCCGTATCTGATTGCGCAGATTCGCGTTTGCCTAAGCACTCCAAGATGAACTCATCTACAAAGGCCAGCGCCAGTATCAGGGTGCCAAGCGCCATGGTAATTTGTGGAATCCACAATGGCGTGGCATCGTTGCTGGTAGAGATGTCGTGAAATGTGTAGGACTGCCAAGAAAGTCTGATGCTGTAGTAGGCCAACAAACAAGCTAAGAGGGTGGCCATGCCAAGTGCCCAAAGCTCAATGCCTTTGAGCCAGCCGCCTTTAAAGCGACTGATTAAAACAGTGACGCGAATGTGTTCTCCGCGCTTCAAAGTGTGAGCGAGTGCTAAAAATCCACTGGCAGCCATGCAGTAGCCAGCGTAGGCATCGGTGCCTCTGATGTGAAAGTTAAATTCACGCCCAATGATGGACAACAAAACCATGACGAGCATGGCGCACATGAAAAGCGCCGCCAAAGCGGCGGCGCTGTCATAGATGCGATTGAGGAGAACGCGCATTGCTATCAGGGTTTGTTGTAGGCGTCTACCAAGGCTTTGCCTTCAGCACCGGCTTTTTCAAGCCATTCCTTGAGCATCACATCGCCGACTTTTTTCATGTCAGCTTTGAGTTGAGCAGATGGGGCCATAATGTTCATGCCATTTTTCTTGAGCAAATCAATGTATTCGCCGTTTTTGGCTTGTGACAATTTCCAGCCGCGGGCATCGGCATCTGCACCGGCCTTGAGCACCGCTTGTTTGGTGCTGGCATCTAGCGCATCAAAAGCAGCTTTGTTCATGATCACGGCATTTTTAGGCAACCACGCTTGGGTGTCATACCAGTATTTGATGTGCTCGTAGGTTTTGGTGTCGTAACCGGTCGAGCCTGAAGACATGTAGCTCTCGATCACACCAGTCGCCATGGCTTGTGACAATTCAGCCGCTTGCACCGTGACGGGCTGCGCACCCACCAACTCTGCAATGCGCGCTGTCGAGGGGCTGTAGGCGCGCCACTTCACGCCTTTCAAATCGGCCGCGGAGGAAATAGGTTTTTTGACATAAATGCCTTGGGGTGGCCAGGCCACAGCATAAAGCAGCATCATGCCTTGCTCACCAAGCTTCTTCTCAAGAAAAGGACGTTGAACTTTGTAGAGTTTGAATGATTCTTCATAGCTGTCTGCTAAAAAAGGCAGGCCATCTGCACCAAACAATTGCCATTCGTTTTGAAAATTGGCAAGCAAAATTTCACCAATTTGTGCCTGACCACCTTGAACAGCGCGTTTGATCTCTGGCGCTTTGAACAGGGAGGCATTGGCGTGCACTGTAATTTTCAGCTTGCCACCGGTTGCTTTGTCGACGTCATTGGCAAATTGAACCAAGTTCTCTGTGTGGAAATTGTTGGCGGGGTAAGCCGCTGGCAAGTCCCACTTGGTTTGGGCTTGGGCAGATGTCAAGCCTGAAAAGGCGAGGACAGCAGAGGCCAGTGCCAGCGAAAGATTGCGACGTTTCATGGGAGCTCCAATTAGAAAGTTGAGAAGAATTGAGTCAAACACATGCCAGTTAAGGCCTCCAAGCAGCTGCAAGTAGGCAGTGAGTTGACTGTATGCAAATTCATTCCACTTGGGATTGGTAATTTCCCTATATGTCAACAAATTGTTGATAATTTGTCAATGTACTGGGTAGACTCTCTTCCATTGTTATCTTTGGAGGGCTGAGGCCATGCCGCGTAAATCAAGCACTGCCGCTTCACCGGTCCCAACAGCTGCGCCCGCTTCCAGGGCTGCCAACAAGCAGCCAGCTATGCCCATTGTTTCATCGGCCCATTTGGTTTCGCCTGAGAGTGCCGAAATGAGCGAGTTTGAGTTTGGCTTGATTGTGGCGGGCAACGCCTTTCACCGATGGGTCGTGCACTGCATGTCGGCTGCGGGGTTGAAAGATTTGACGCCCTTGGATGTTTTGGTGCTGCACCATGTCAGTCACCGCGCGCGCGACAAGCGCTTGGCCGACATTTGTTTCATCATGAACATTGAGGACACCCACTTGATCAACTATGCCTTGAAAAAATTGCAAAGTTTGGGCGTCGTGGCCTCACATAAAAGTGGCAAAGAAGTGACCTATGCCGCCACCGACAGCGGCCGCAATGCGGTGCAGCGCTACAGAAAAATCCGTGAAAGCTGTTTGATCGACGCTTTGCAGGCAGATGATGGTTTGAACAAAGACATTGGCGACTTGGCCCGGCTGCTGCGCGTGTTGTCCGGCATGTACGACCAAGCCGCGCGCGCTGCCGCTTCACTTTGAAGGAATACCGCCGTGAGCATTCAAAGCACAGCTGTTGTCAAAGACCTCGTCAATCGCAGGGAGGACAGTTCCAGCCAAGCCCTGACGTCAAGCCAGAAGTGGCAATTTTGGATTGACCGAGGCGGCACTTTCACCGATGTGGTGGGTAAAAACCCAGAGGGTCAATTGTTCACGCACAAGCTCTTGTCAGAAAACCCAGGCCAATACAAAGACGCTGCTGTCGCGGGCATTCGGTATTTACTGGGCTTGACGGCAAATCATGCCGTCACACCCGAGATGGTCAGCTGCGTCAAGATGGGTACGACGGTGGCCACCAACGCGCTGCTCGAGCGTAAAGGCGAGCGCACCTTGCTGGTCACCACCCGGGGCTTTCGCGATGCTCTGCGCATTGCCTACCAAAATCGACCTCGATTGTTTGATCGGCACATTGTCTTGCCAGAGTTGTTGTACAGCCAAGTGATCGAAGCGCGCGAACGCATGTCGGCCCAAGGCCAAGTGATCGAGCCCTTGGACTTGGCCCATTTGAAAGCGCAACTGCAAACGCAATGGGATGCAGGCTTTCGCAGCGTAGCCATCGTTTTCATGCACGCCTACCGTTACACCGCGCATGAACAAGCCGCCGCCAACATGGCGCAAGAAATGGGGTTCAGTCAAATAAGCACTTCGCATCAAACCAGCCCTTTGATGAAGTTTGTGAGTCGCGGTGACACCACCGTGGTCGATGCCTATTTGTCACCCATCTTGCGTCGCTATGTCGATCAAGTGGCCGGCGAAATGCCGGGCGTCAAATTGATGTTCATGCAGTCCTCTGGTGGCTTGACCGATGCGCATGTCTTTGCGGGCAAGGATGCCATTTTGAGTGGCCCAGCTGGCGGCATTGTAGGCATGGCGCGCACTGCTGAAGGCGCTGGGCACGACAAAGTCATTGGCTTCGACATGGGCGGCACCTCCACCGATGTGTCGCATTACGCAGGGCAATTTGAGCGTGAGTTTGAAACGCAAGTGGCGGGCATTCGAATGCGTGCACCCATGATGAGCATTCACACGGTGGCAGCTGGTGGCGGCTCCTTGTTGCAGTTTGATGGTGCCAGACTGCGCGTGGGGCCGCAAAGTGCTGGCGCCAATCCAGGGCCTGCCAGTTACAGACGCGGCGGCCCATTGGCTGTGACGGATGCCAATGTTTTGGTGGGCAAAGTCCAGCCTGATTTTTTTCCAGCGGTCTTTGGAGCTGATGGCCATCAAAAACTAGATGCTGAGGCCGTGGCTGCTAAGTTCGGTTCTTTGTCTGCTCAAATGAATCGTTCACCTGAATCAATCGCGGATGGTTTTTTGCGAATTGCGGTTCAGCAAATGGCCAATGCCATTAAGAAAATATCAGTGGCCCGTGGTTATGACGTGACGCGCTACACCCTTCAATGCTTTGGGGGTGCCGGTGGCCAGCACGCTTGCTTGGTGGCCGATGCTTTGGGCATGAAACAAGTTTATGTGCATCCCTTGGCTGGGGTGTTGTCAGCCTATGGCATGGGCTTGGCCGATCAAAGTTTGATTCGTGAGCAGGCAGTGGAGTTGCGCTTAACGCCACAGAGCATGCCTGCGTTGTTATCGCCCTTGAAGGCTTTAAGTGAAACTGCACGCTTGGCTTTGTCTCGGCAAGCTTTGGGCGATGCCATTGAATTGCATGAGCGAGTTCACGTTCGGTATGAAGGCAGTGACTCGGCGCTCATGGTGCCCATGGGGTCCTTGGCTGAAATCACGCAAGGATTTGAAGCGGCTTACCGCCAACGTTTTGCTTTTTTGATGACAGGCAAGGCCTTGATGGTGGAAGCGGTTTCTGTAGAGGCCGTCATCAAGGGCGATACACCTGTTGAATGGCCTCAACCCGTGAATGCAGTTCGCGATGTGCCCAAGCGTGCCACCGTGCGGATGTTCACTGCGGGATCGGATGGCGAATCTCGCTGGTGGGATGCGGGTTTGTTTGTGCGCGAAGATTTGCGCATCGGTGATCAAATCTCTGGCCCCGCCATCATTGCAGAAAAAAATGCCACCACCGTGGTAGAGCCTGGTTGGCAAGCGCAAGTCACACCGCTTGATCATTTGTTGTTAAGCCGCATTCAAGCGCGGCAAACCAAGTACGCTGCAGGCACCACGGTTGACCCTGTGTTGCTGGAAGTTTTCAATAACTTGTTCATGAACATTGCCGAACAAATGGGCTTGCAACTTCAGAACACCGCTTACTCCGTCAACATCAAAGAGCGCTTGGATTTTTCTTGCGCCTTGTTCAGCGCCGAGGGGCATCTGATTGCCAATGCACCGCACATGCCCGTCCATTTGGGCAGCATGGGTGAGAGCATTAAAACCGTCATTCGCGAAAACAAAGACCACATGCAACGCGGCGATGTGTTTGTCTTGAACGATCCTTACCATGGTGGCACCCACTTGCCCGATGTGACGGTCATCACGCCTGTGTTTTTAGAAGGCGCAGAAAAGCCTGAGTTTTATGTCGGCTCGCGCGGCCACCATGCCGACATCGGTGGCACCACACCCGGCTCGATGCCACCGTTTTCTACCACCATTCAAGAAGAAGGCGTGCAGATCAATAATGTGAAGTTGGTGGCACAAGGTGTGTTGCAAGAGCAAACCATGCTGGACCTGCTGTCGAGCGGCCAATACCCCAGTCGCAATCCGCAACAAAACATGGCGGACTTGCGTGCGCAATTGGCGGCCAATGAGAAGGGCGTGCAAGAGCTTCGCAAGATGGTCCACGAGTTTGGCTTAGACGTGGTGCAGGCCTACATGCGCCATGTACAAGACAATGCCGAGGAGTCTGTGCGCCGTGTTATCACACGTTTGAAAGATGGCCAATTCACATTGCCTTTGGACAACGGAGCGCAAATCAAAGTGGCGGTTCGAGTGAATGCTCAAAATCGAAGTGCAGAGATTGATTTCACGGGCACCAGTGCACAGCAGGCTAACAACTTCAATGCGCCCACCGCTGTTTGTATGGCAGCCGTTTTGTATGTGTTCAGAAGCTTGGTGAACGACGACATTCCTTTGAATGCGGGTTGCTTGAAGCCCCTGAAAGTCATCATTCCAGAGGGTTGCATGCTCAACCCCAATTTTCCAGCCTCGGTGGTGGCGGGTAATGTGGAAACATCGAGCTGCATGACCAATGCCTTGTTTGGCGCCTTGGGTGTGATGGCGGGCAGTCAGCCCACCATGAACAACTTCACCTTTGGCAATGCCAAGTACCAGTACTACGAAACCATTTCGGGTGGCAGTGGTGCCGGTGTGATGGTGGATGACTCGGGCCAGGTGACTTCTGGTTTCAATGGCACCTCGGTGGTGCAAACCCACATGACCAATTCGCGTTTGACGGACCCAGAAATTTTGGAATTCCGATTCCCAGTGCGACTAGACAGCTATGCGCTGCGTGAAGGCTCGGGCGGGCAAGGGAAGTGGTCGGGTGGCATGGGTGGTGTGCGGTGCATTCGTTTCCTAGAACCCATGACGGCCAGTATCTTGTCCAATGGCCGAGTCCATCCCGCCTTTGGTGTGGCAGGAGGGCAGCCGGGTTTGGCGGGCATCAACCAAGTGCGACGTGCAGATGGCCGTATTGAGGTGTTGGAGCACATTGGTCAGGTGGAAATGGCACCTGGCGATGTGTTTGAAATTCACACGCCAGGCGGTGGTGCTTATGGCACCCCAGAAGCTTGAAACTGCCAACTTCTGAGGCTGGCTGCAAAATTAAGATTTGCCCGATTTTGACTTTTCGGGTTGTGCTACTTTAGCGGGCTCACTCGTGCTGCTGCCTTGATAGCCCGAGCCATTCACAGTCAGCCCTTGTGCTGAAAATTTGGCCGAGCTTTTCTCGCCCATGCCGCTGACGCGTTGCATGAGATCGGGCCAGTCTTTGAAATTGCCTTTGTTGCGCTCTTTCAAAATTTTGCCAGACAGGGAAGGACCGATGCCTTTGATGCCGTCAAGTTCTGCCGCGCTGGCTTTGTTGACATCGACAGCAGCAAAACTGGACAAAGAAAACAGCAAGGCTGTGAGGGTTAAGATTTTCTTCAACATGTTCAATTCCTAAAGATCGCACCACCCCGGCGGTGATGCAGTCTCGATTCAACTGCTGATTGCGTCAGAAAAGTGATGTTTGCAAGCGAAGGACAGGGGATGCAATGCACTGAAACTGAACGCTTCACAAGTGCTTACTTTTTTGTAGCTTAGAGCTCTTCAACTCTGCGGGGGGGGTAGCTGTCCCAGGCTTGGCAACCCGGGCAGTGCCAGAAATGTTCTTTGGCTTCAAAACCACAAGCCGCACACCGGTATCGCGCCAGCGGCCTGGATGCTTGCTCTAGCGCTTTTTGCACAGGATCACGGGTTTCAGCGCCACCTAAATCAGCGCCGGCCAACCAGCGCGATGCGGCCAACAGGGAGGGTTGTTTTTGCAGATGCTCGATGTAGCGTTGGCGTGTTTGTGCTTCACCTTCGATAGTAGATTTTTCAAGGCTCACAATGGCATCCATCACATCGATGCAGGGACTTTGAGCATAGTGTGACTTTAGCAAGCTCAAGGTTTGAGGCACACGTTGAGAGGTTTGCGCGGCCATGACCAAGCTGGGTGCGGCCAAAGGTGCTGCAACCGAAGACGATTCAAACAGTTGGCTCAAGGTGTCGCAGGCTTGTGCGGCTTGGTTCATGTTCAATTGAAGTTGCCCCAGCAGCAAGCGGGGACGAGGCGCTTCGGGTGCTTCTTGAATGGCATTGAGCAGCAATTGGGACGCACCGGTGCTGTCACCTTTTGCATTGAGTTCGCGCGCTTGTTCACACAGGTAATGAGCTTTGCGGACAGAAAAACTCACTTCGCCAGAGCCTTCTAATTGCTCTGCCACCTGACGAGCTTGCGGCCATTCGCGGGAGCGCTCGTAAATGGCCAGGCGTGCCAACCGGGCTTGTCCTTCAAATGCGGTGCCCTCCAACTTTCGCAGGGCGTCTTCTGCGCGGTCTAGCAAGCCAGCTTTGACAAAATCTTTGGCCAAGGCATTTTGCGCGCGCTGCCTGTCTGCGGTGCTGAGATCGCCGCGTGACAGCAAATGTTCGTGCACGCGAACAGCGCGCTCGTATTCGCCGCGTCGGCGAAATAAATTGCCCAATGCAAAGTGCAATTCTGAAGTGTCTGGATCGTTTTGAACGGCTTCAATGAAAGCGTCAATGGCTTTGTCTTGTTGCTCGTTCAATAAAAAATTCAGACCCTTGAAATACGCGCGAGGCGCTTGTCGGTTGTCGATGCGAAGTTGGCGTAAATCGAGTCTAGACGCCAGCCAGCCCAAACCAAAAGCAGCCGGCAAGCCCACCAAAATCCAAATGAGATCAAGTTCCATGAGGTGCTTCCGATGGCTCTAAATGGGTAGCCGAACTCGTGTTGGGCTGCACTGATTTGGCCGCTTGTTTTTGTCGCCACCAGCGTGGCACCATGCCTAAAACGCCCACGACCAAACCTAACGCAAAGGCCGTTAAAACAATCAGAACCATGGGCGAGCGCCATTGGGTACCAAAGAAAAAGTAAACCTTGGCCTCGTGCTGGTTGTTCAGCGCGAAGGCAAACAAAGTAAAGAAGACAGCGGCATTCAGCGTCCACTGAAGCAGCTTGA
>Ga0214919_10007061_pt1 | contig 15266 bp, 8 predicted proteins | sample LL1503_MetaG_FD_177994 | JGI IMG/M metagenome (GOLD analysis project Ga0214919, IMG submission 177994) | Freshwater microbial communities from Lake Lanier, Atlanta, Georgia, United States - LL-1503 | ecosystem: Environmental > Aquatic > Freshwater > Lake | place: USA: Georgia | collected 2015-03-15 | reverse complement strand
TTTTGAAATATATACGGCCATAACATTGCAACCTGCTCGCCTTGACATATTGAGTTTGTTGAAACAAATACATATTTATTAACAGTGTTATGTATGTAATCTGTAGCTAATTTAAACCAACATGAAATATAATCTAGGCGTTTAACATTTCCTAGTGCTTCAAATACAATCTCCATATCTTCGTTTGAACTACCTAATTTATTTCTCTCATTAAACCCCAAATACGGGGGATTACCCAACACATAAATCTCATCATCTGGAGTTTTGGGACAAACTGTCTCCCAGTTGATACGGCACGCATTAGCACAGACAATATTACCACTATCTTTGAGAGGTAAAGCTGGTAGTGTTCTGCCAAATTCTTTTTCAAAGCATAGATTCATCTGATGTTCAGCCAGCCATAATGATAATTTGGCTATTTCATGGGAAAAATCATCGATTTCAATCCCATAGAAACTACTCAAATGGATTTGTGAAAACATCATTGATGGTTTACCAGTTAGCTCATCAATGCGCTGCATGATGGCTATTTCAAGATTACGTAATTCTTTATAGGCGATAATCAAGAAGTTACCCGAACCACAAGCAGGGTCAAAAATCTTGATCTTGGCGATTCTGGCAAGTAGTTTTTCTAGTTTAGATTTGCTATCTTGTGATTTCTCAAATTCTTCTTTGAGATCATTGAGAAATAACGGCTCAATAACTTTCATGATATTGGGTACCGAGGTATAGTGCATCCCAAGACCACTACGCTGTGCGCTATCCACTACCGCCTGCATCATTGAACCAAATATATCAGGATTAATTACCGACCAATCAAGATCACCATTTTCAAGGAGTAATTGGCGTGATTTGAAGCTAAACTGCGGTACTGGGTGATTATTTCTAAATAAGCCACCATTGACATAGGGAAATTTGCCGATATAGTCAGGTAACTCATTGCGCTCTTTTTGGTTCATTACTACAAAAATTTTAGCGAGGTACTCATGTAAATCTGAGCCATCGGGCTGAGTATAATTTTTTAGCGCATTGGTGAACTGTTTGGCTTCAAATATCCCGGTATCTTCGGCAAAAAAACAGAATAGTAACCGTGATAAAAATACATTTAGACTATGCAGTTGTTCTTTGCTGGTGAGTGTGGGATTATCTTTGCGTATCTCATCAAAGAGTTTTGCCATTTTTTCGGCAGCTTTAACATCCGCAGGGTTTTCACCTTGATAAGTAGCTTTTTCCATCCCCGCCCACGGCAAAAAGAAATCAAAGCATTTATCCAGCTCAGTGATTTTGCTATCAAGAGTTTCAAAGGTTTTAGTATCGATGGCTAGTAGCTGCTGATAATCGCTTATGATAATAAATCGTGGATCGTGTTTGATTAAATCAGGTTGATTTTTATAGCTATCGGTAGTGCTATAGAGCTCATCTGTCGTTACTACTTTAAAAAACAGCTTCTTTTTCCAGAGTATTTCAGCTTCATTTTTAGAGAGGTTCAGACTACCTTTTTGCAGACGGCTGATTGATGCTTTAGGTAATCCGTATGCCAGTAGTAGGTCATAGATAAATGTATCTTGATTAAAGCTTTCAAGTAATTTTTTGATATTGTGTTCGATTTGAGTGATATTCATAGCCACCATTGTTTTATAAATAGATTTTATTGGTAAATTTTACCATATTTACGGTATTTTCTTTACACCAACGCCACTCAAGTCTGAAACGTATAATCCGATATTGCGCACTTTGTAATTTCTGCCTGTAATCAACACAACACTACAAAAGAAGCGGGAATCCATGTGCTATAACCATCTGTTTTTATATTATAGATAGATCCCCGCATAGGCGAGGATGACATGTTTATGGTTATATGCACAATATAAATTAGTTACACTTATGCCTTATTACTAATTTCATTGGGGCTAATGTAGATTGAACGTTGCGCAGCGGTTTCCAATGCTTTATGGGCTATGCTTTGGGTCTGTTCTTGTGCCTGTTGCAACTTGTTATTTAGAGCCTCAACTACCTTGGCTTGCTCGGTATTTTTTTGCTCTAAGAGCTCAATTTTCTGCTGTAATAATTCTACATTACGTTTATTTTGCTCTTCAGTCAGTGCTTGTGTATATTTAAACTCAGTTTGCAGCGTTTTAGTTGTGACTGCTTCAGCTTCCGCAACTCTAACATTAATTTCTTGCTCTAAATTAGTTACACGCTGTTGCAATGAGATAAACTCTTGCTCTTTAGTAGCTAGTTCTTTTTCCCGAGTATCAAGCTCCTGCTTTTTAAGCGTAATCTCTTGCAGTGCAATTTGTTTTTGCTGCTCGTATTTATCTTTATCTATTTTACGTGTTTGATTTAAATTATAGGTATACTCCTCCTCTTCACGCTTGCGCTGTTTATCCAATTCCGCTTTATGCTCTTTGTAGTCATTTTCTAATTGACTGAGTTTATTGCGCCCAGCAATCTCATCATCTAACATTTTTGATTTAAAATCATCTTTTTCTTTTTGATGGGCAAGCATTATCGCAGACAAGGTATCGGACTCTGTTTTTATACTATATAAGGAATCTAAATGTTGTTGCTCCAAATTAATCGCAGCTTCCAATTTGTTAAACCGCTCAAACTCACGACCGATAGTTTGCATAAATTCGTCAATCGAATTGGTGCAGCTAGCTTTTAATTCGCCTAGCTGATTAACGATTTGTTCATAACCAGTTGATTTTACCTCATCAACCTGCTTTTGTTTTTCCTGCTTAGTTTGTAGCTGTGCAGGTGTTTCCTGACTTTTTTTCTTTACCAATTCCAAAGCTTCATTATATGCAGCTAGTATTTGTTCTTTAGTATTTTTTAATGAAATTTGAGATTTATCATTCATAACTTGCTCCTAAAACAATAATTATTTATCAATCAACTTAGTATATTAGCATAAAAGCCTGTCTAAATTCCACTAGGTTTATTTTATGATTAGCTGGCATTGCTAACCTCATATAAAACATAATAGGTCTTGGGCCCGCTACCTTTACGTGAGATAATTTTTTGCGAAACCATAGTCATTAGCAATCTTCTTGCTCTAGCCTCTTTAACCAGCAAAATAGATTCTACACCCTTTGATGTAATTCGGTTATTACTACGCAAATAGTTAATAATTAACTGCTCTTGTTCGTTGTGATTATCGGCTTCCGATACTATACCATTAAACCCGATACTATCCGATACTTTCTTAGTATCGGATAGTATCGGGTTTAATGGACGATAGATTTCAACATCAACAAAATCCCCACTCTCAACTATTTGTGGTATAAATAAACCATGCTCCAAGCAACTGGATTTAATCCGTTTAATTCCGCTCCCCCATTGCTCAATCAAGCCCAAGGTTTTAAAAACATTGGCAACTACCTTGTTGCGTGCTTCGCTGCGTCCAGCTTCAATATCACTAGCCGTAATCGTATTTGGAAAACCACCCGGTGTCACAATATTCACAATATCATCATAAACACCAACTTTAATATCACGCCCACCATTGGTATAATCACGGTGTATCAGCGCGTTAATCAATGCTTCGCGTAGTGCAACAGGTGGTATTTCATAAGTATCTTTACGATACAGACTGCTTATTTCACCGCGCAAATTAATATGATTTAAAATAAAATTTTGTGTATACTCCAAAATAGAAAACATATCACCACTATATTCTTTTTTATCGATGAATACATCCATCGTCGTACCCTTAAAGCGGGCACATTTGACTTGACAATGCTCGAATTTACCGAGCAGGATTAAAAGCGCATTTGTTGGATACAATACATTATTTTCCTCTTTTGCCAACTTTAAGCTAAACAATTTTTGCTCATCTAGGCTCTTATCCTGCTCTTTAAATACTTTCGCCAGTGGCGCTAAATCCAAACTTGAAAATTCCACATCGTAATTAATTTCTTCATCATAAGCTAAATTAAGCCGTTGCCGCTCTAGATCAATAATATTTTCTAAGCTCGCTCTGCGATTCGTTGCGCCAATCCGTATATAAGTACCATTATTTTTACCATCTTTTTTAAGATAATAGGGTAACAAATTACCACGAAATGCTTCGATAACCAGCAATAACCTATCTTCATGATTAATTGTATAAATTTCAGGTAAAATATTTGGATGACAGCCATCAAAAATCATAGAAGTAATTTTATCTTGCAACGCAAAAATATCATCGGTGGCAATACCAATAATTTGCCGCTGATCATCAACACCGATCACCAGCTTACCACCACTGGTATTCGCAAAGGCAAGTATAGTTCTCGCAATTTGTTCTGAACTTGGTAACTCCTGTTTTAATTCCAAGGTCTTACTTTCACCTAGTGCAATTTGCTCAATTAAACTCATATCCAACGAACCTCACAATATCATAAGCAATTAATTTTTAATCTATTCATCTTCTTTTTGCAAAACAAAATAAATACATCTTAGCTCCCTAGAGTTTCATCAGATTAATTAAATCATCTTCGCTTAATTTTCCAGCCACATCCTGACCAGATAATAAATCACCAGCCAAATCACGCTTATCTTTATGCATATGAATAATTTTTTCTTCAATTGAATTTTTCATAATCAAGCGATAAACGGTAACCGGACGTTGTTGCCCCATCCGGTGCGCCCGATCAGCCGCCTGATCCTCAACCGCCGGATTCCACCATGGATCAAGGATAATCACATAGTCCGCCGCAGTAAGATTAAGCCCGGTACCACCAGCTTTAAGACTAATTAAAAAGACATCGCCACCTTTACCGCTTTGGAATTCTGCCACGGCAGTTTTACGTTGATTAATCGCTGTTGAACCATCAATATACTGATAGTCAATCTTATTATCACGTAGCGTTTGCTGGACGATTTCTAGATAACGCACATATTGACTAAATACCAAGACCTTATGTTTATTTTCGATTAATTCCTGCACTAATTCTAAAAAGGCGGTGAGTTTACTATTTTCTAATTTTATATTTTCATCAACCAGTGATGAGTGGCAGCAAGCCTGACGTAAGCGGGTAATCTCTGCCAAAATACTGAAGCGTTTATTTTCATCGGCATTTAAGTTGGCAATATTAGCCAATGCTCTTTGCCTTACCACTTCATAAAATGCCATTTCTTCATTGCTTGGCTCAACATAAATCGACTGTTCAATTTTTGGTGGTAACTCACTCAATACTTGAGTTTTCGTCCGGCGTAACACATACGGTTGAATCAAATTTTTTAGCGTTTGTTTGGCAATCTTATTTTTATTACTAATTGGGGTAATAAACTTCTTCTGAAATTTATCTAAACTACCTAATAGGCCCGGATTTAAAAATCTAAATAAACTCCACAATTCACCCAGATGATTTTCAATCGGCGTACCAGATAGAGCAATTCGGCGTTTGGCATTTAGTTCACAGGCTGCTTTAAAACGCTTGGTGGTGTGATTTTTAATATTTTGGGCTTCATCAAGAACCAATAAATTCCACTCTTGGGATTGCAGGGGTGTACTTTCATATTGTAAAAGATTATAGCTACAGACCAGCACATCACCAGCAGTGACCCCAGCAATTGATTGTTCGCGTTGATTCTCATTATGAAGTAGTGAAACATTTAGACTTGGAGCAAATTTATTCAGCTCATCCACCCAATTAAAACACACTGAAGTTGGCGCAATTACCAAACTTGGACCATATTCTGCTTGTTCCAACAATAAGGCAATTGCCTGCACCGTCTTACCCAATCCCATATCATCGGCTAAACAAGCACCAATATTCCAGTTAGTCAAGCGCGATAAATAATTAAATCCTTCTAATTGATAATCGCGAAGTTCAGCTTGCAAAGTAGTTGGAAGAACTGGCGTAAACTGGCTTCTTGCCCGAACATTTTTAATATGCTCTTGCCACTTTTTATCAACTTTAGCCTCATTTGCCTCACTCGCCAAATCATCCAAAACTCCGCTACCTAAGTTAAAGACTTTATCACCCTCACTAATCGTTTTTAATTCTGCTAATTGCAGTCTAAAACTCTCAGTAAGCGCCACGAATTGCCCATCTTCTAACTTAACAAAACGACTACCATTGTCTCCATCCAGTAAGCTTAATAATGTTTTTAAATTTAGCACCTCATTGTCATTAATCTCAATTTCGCCATCATATTCAAACCATTGTTGCTGACTCTTAATCTTGATTTTCAAACCTTGAGTAGATAAATTTCCCTTGAATTTCAGTGATTCACCTTTTGGCCACTCGATATTTAGTGCATGCCCCTGTTGTTTATATGTATGAAGCTCAGATAATAGCTGTAAAGCTTGCTCAAGGTCATCAAAGTCCCATTCATAATTACTTAGCTGAGCTAAATTTAGAATTGGGCAACCATCAACTAGCTCATTATATTGGCTAGTTTCTAGCTTAAATTTACGCACTAATTTAACTGGCTTACCATTATTATCCTGCGTTACTTGCGCGCTCAAACCTTGCGCTGGTAAATAATAGCCACCTTTAGTTCCAAACGGACGCATAAACACATTAAGTAACAACCCTTCCCCACTCGGAGTTAATTGGACATGCAGCGTACTATTAGCATCAGCCGTCGGTAAATTTTCATCGACAATATCCGCATTAATTTTTAGATTTGGGTTCGTTTTACACACAATATCCAATAAACGATCTTTGGCTACCACTGGAAGTGTAACCCCTTTATTGATCAATTGCCCAAGATTAACCATTTGCTCATCAAACTCAATCAATTTATATTTACTCGCGCTAATTTTTTCAATGCCAATCCCACTTTGTTTAGCAATATGTGAAAGCTGTAATTTAAATCCATCTTTAGTTGATTTAACAATCAATTCCGGATTATCTTTGATTAACTCAAGCTGAAGCTCATGATTATTATAGTCAAACAAATTAGGATGCCCCACCAAATTTAGTAATAGGCGTGAGTAGTTCCAAATATAACTATTCTTACGGTACGGGTCTGGCTCGAGCGCAAAAATCCCCGCATTATCTTGCGGTGTAATATACTCAAGATCGGTTCGCTTGGCTAGGCGTGTAGTAGTAACATTTTTTCCACCAGTCCAGCCACCATTTTTTTTGGCTTGCTGTTCTAATACCACAACCTCACTTTTGAGTGGATCTAACAGCCAAATTAACCGCTTATCCGCGCCTGCAATCTTCTTAGCCTTAGCATCGTCATTAGTTGCAAGTAATGCAGCTAATTTATCAACCGTATATTCCCATTCTTTTTTTATCGAAACTAGTTCTAATAAATTCAAACCATTATATGGAGAGTGTTTTAATGCTTCTTGCGCAGCCGTGTTATCAGGCTCATGATTTAAAATTAGTTCGCTATAGATAGTTTTAGCTAATGGGGAATTTTGCTCCTGACATATTTTGAAATAATGTTTAACTGTATCCCATTTAAGCTCCGCTGGCGTCACTAATAAACATAGCCAACTGTAAAGTGCGTATTCGGTAATATTACGTAAGTTAGTACTTGCCAAATTTAGAAAAAATGGTCGAGCTATTGCAATATAATGTTTGGCAGCTTCCAGATCATTATTAACCAGCGAATTTATCCCCGCAAATATGATAGTAAGCACCTGCAAATGTGGTTGCTTATCCAGACGGTTAACAATTGTTGACGCAATTTTACTTACCTTGCCACTACGAATTAAGCCAATCATATATAAAATGCTCGCATCGCTTAGCCAAAACCAATGATCACGCGGCGCGAATGTACTAAATTCACGAATTGATAACTCAAATTTCTTAACTGCATCAATAGCTTCACCCAAGATTAATGACTCACGAGCAGCACTAAAATTTTTTGCCCATTGATTGCTAGTCTCTTGCCCCACGATAATTGAATAATTCGCATAATGAATATTTAGTTGATTTAATTGCGCACTTAATAGTGGAAAGTTTTTGCGCTCTTTGGGCTGTGGTAGTGTTAAAAATAATTTAACCCAACAATCATAATCTTTTACCTGATCTGCAGCATAACCAACGTCGCTAGTTAATTTAACCACGCACAAAATCTGTTGATAAATCGCCAAACGTGATTTTACCCATTCATCATCTAGCGTAACCCGATAAAATAAATGACGAAACATAGTTAAAACCTGAAGCTGTTGCATTTCATTCCAAGTCGCTTCAAAAATTTTCACATCATTGGTATGAATTGCAATGTTCAAGAGTCGCATATCATCATGTGAGACTGTGGTTTCATCGTAGAGATTAAATTTATGCCAACTATTAAATTTAACTTTTGAGTTGAAACTCATATTCTCGCTAATCAAAGGAAGCGACTGTTTAATATTTTCAGGACTTAGAGCTTCTTTACACAAATAAAACACAAAATTAATCTCACAATCACCATGACGGTTTAATAAAAATTTCTCTTTTATCAAGCTATTTATTAATAGCTTATACTCTTTTTCAGTAACGACTTTACCTTTGTTATCGACTGACAATTGTGTTAATAATGATTTTAGAAATAGACCATGAGAATTTACTATATCAAAACCATAATAATAACGTTCAGTTGGTACACGATAAGCTAATGCAACCACCTGTAAAATTCGTTTACGTAATGGATCTAAATTCTGATATGCAGAAATCAATTCATTTTGTGCCATAAGTTAAAACCTCAATTTTTTTATAAAAAGAATAACGCATAATTATACTATACTCGGACAGGCTCGAAACTCTAAGAAAAGATAATCATGGGGCTGCTTGTTTAAATTAGACTTTAGAGATGGTTTTTAATAAAGAGTACTTTCAATTTGTCCCATTTTAGTGCTATGGTGCAGATTAAAGTCGCACATAAATTTACTCACATGCTAAAATTACGTCTCTATGGGGTGTTAGCTCAGTTGGTAGAGCAGCGGACTCTTAATCCGTTGGTCGTCGGTTCGAATCCGACACGCCCCACCATACATCAAATAAAACCCAAATAAAATAAGATCAGCTTCGAATCTAATAAAGAAACACCCAAACATGAATAAGACAATTTTACTTATCGACGGATCATCATTTATCTTTCGCGCATTCTACGCCGTTAAAAACCTAAGCGCACCGAATGGAATGCCAACCAATGCAATTTATGGCATTGTTAACATGCTTAAACAAATGCAGAAGAAATATACCACCACCAACTGGGTCTGTGTTTTTGATGCCAAAGGTAAAACTTTTCGAGACGAAATTTATCCTGAATACAAAGCCAACCGCCGCGAAACGCCAGATGAGCTCAAAGTTCAATTCCCATATATCCATGAATTAATCGCAGATCTGGGGATTCCGGTAATTATCCAAGATGGCGTCGAAGCCGATGATGTAATTGCAACTATTGCTAAAAAATACGCAGCATTAGGTTACCAGATTTTAATTGCAACTGGCGATAAGGATTTTGCACAGATTGTCGATGATAAGATTATTTTGGTAAATACCATGACTAATGAAATCTTGGATCATCATGGAGTTATTGACAAATTTGGCGTGCGCCCTGATCAAATAATTGACTACCTCTCGCTGATTGGCGATAGTGTTGATAATGTGCCAGGTGTACATAAATGCGGCCCTAAAACTGCACAAAAATGGTTAACAGAATTTGACTCAATCGCTAACTTAATCATCAATCAAGAGAAACTATCCGGAGTGGTTGGCGAAAATTTCCGTCAGGCAATTGAATGGCTACCAACCGCACAAAAACTAATTACAATTGACTGTCAGGTTAACATTGATAGTTATGATATTAATAGACTTGAAAATCTCCGGTTAAAATCAGCGAATTGGAGTAAACTTGCTGAGGTTTACCGTGAATTAAATTTCCGCACCTGGTTAAAAGAAGCAGAAGCACAACTTGCAACAATTACACCAGCGACTGCTTCCCTCGTTAGTAACTCAAGTAGCATAGTAAGCACTACCAGCGACTCAATAGAAGAAGATAGCGATCTATTTTCGAGTAATGCGAACAGTGATTACCAGCAAAACATAGCGCCTGCACCACAAAATAAGCATATTGCTAAGATACAAACCGTAGCCGAACTACAAAGCGTGATTAGCATGCTGATTGCTGAAGCTAAAGAAACTGCGTTTAATATTTATCTTGATGATAATAGCAACACAAGCTCACAACTGTGTGCCGTCGCAATCATCAGCAACACTACCCTTTATCTAATTGAGCTGTCTAATACAAATACTCAAGAATTACTTTTTGCAGATGATAGCGAAACTCAACAAAAGTTATTAATTTTAGCTAAATACTGGCAAAGTGAATTACCCAAAATCTGTTTTGATTATAAAAAACAACTTTATATCTTAGCACAATATAATATCAGTCTAAATTCAGTAACTGGAGATCTGCAACTTGCTAGTTATATTCAAAACTCACTACAAACTAATGATTTAGCCTCAATCATTAACCGTATTATTCCTCAAGCTCAATGTCAAAGTTATGCTGAATTTTTAGGTAAAGGCGCCAAACGAATTAACTTTAGTACTCTCGGAGCACAAGAAAAGCTAACTTTTATCACCGCTAACTCACAAAACATATTGGAAGTGCACCAGAATATTCTTTTATCTTTAAGCCAAGAAGAACAAAAGCTTTATTTACAAGTGGAATTACCACTTGCCGGACTATTATTTCAGCTGGAAAAAGTCGGGATGAAAATTGATATTACTCGTTTAAAGCTTTTATCACAGGAAATGCATGATAAATTGCGTAAGTTGGAAGATTCAATTCAAATGCAGGCAAAGTGCGTCTTTAATGTCAATTCACCTAAGCAGCTTCAGGATATTTTATTCAATCAATTAAAACTACCTACCAATGGAATTAAAAAAAATACCAGTGGCTATTCTACGGATGAAGAATCATTATCCATTTTAGCAGCTGCTGGTTTTAGCATTGCGGATGAATTGCTGGAATACCGCTATCTAAATAAACTCCTTAATACCTATATTGATAGACTCCCGGAATATGCAGATAGCGAGCAATTAGTTCATACTTCACTTGAGCAGACTATTGTAACCTCCGGCAGACTATCTTCCAAGGATCCCAATTTACAAAATATTCCAGTACGGAGTGACTATGGGCAAGCAATTCGTGAGTGTTTTATTGTACCAGATGGCTGTCAGCTAATTTGTGCCGACTATTCACAGATAGAACTTAGAATATTAGCCCACATCAGTCAGGATAAAAACTTGATTGCTGCGTTTAATAGCGGAGCTGATATTCATTTAGCCACAGCTAGCCAAATCTTTCATAAACCCATTGAAGAGATTAGCAAAGATGAACGGCGCTATGCCAAATCAATTAATTTTGGTTTAATCTATGGTAAATCAGTTTTTGGTTTGGCTAAAGAATTAAAAATTGAACGTGCTGCAGCTAAGCTATACATTGATAACTACTTTGCTCAGTACCCTAGCGTGAGTGCCTTTATGGAAAACATCAAAAAATTTGCCCATCGTGATGGCTATGTAGAAACCATCTATGGTCGTAAAATCTATCTGGCAAACATTAATTCTGGTAATAATATCCTGCGCCAGGCTGAAGAACGTTTAGCACTCAATGCACCGATGCAAGGCTCTGCTGCTGATATTATTAAAATCGCTATGCTCAATGTTAATCAATGGTTAGCTCAGGAAGATTTACAAACTAAAATGATATTGCAAGTACATGATGAATTAATCTTTCAGGTACCAAATAATGAAGTTGAGATTGTTATGGCCAATCTAGCACGCTTAATGAATGAAAAAACGCAATTAGCCGTTCCGCTGGAAGTTGAAGTTAAAGCCGCAAATAATTGGGGTGCCGCTCATTGATTAATTTTGCAAAAAGATTATGGCTTTATTTGATCTGGTCAGAATAATGAACAACTGAATATAGTCCTCGCGTTGTTTCTGAGTGTTGTTTCTGCCAGATTAAACCATCATGTGAAGTGGCAATCAAACCATGGGCACCAACCACAATAAACTGGTTATCCGCGTAGATAATAGAACGCAAGGTGGTATTTTTGGCTAGTTTATGTCTTACAATTGACCAATTTTTACCATCTTCAGAACTTAAAATAGTTGAGTTTTCACCAACAATAGTATAGCGACCGGCTCCATAGCTAATACCATAAAGCCAAGCTTTGGTTGGAGAAGATAAAAGCTGCCATGATTCACCCGTAGCGGAGCTTAATATTGTACCGCTTGAACCAAGTACCAAAAATTTATTATTCACAAACCGAACTGTACTTAGCCATTCTTGTGTAGGAGAACTTTCAAGCTGCCAAGCCAAGCCATCCTGTGATTTAAGTAATGTACCATTAGCGCCACTAATAATAAAAGAACCACTACCATAACTGACACTGGTTAACCATGATTTAGAATTAGTCTTGGCTTGCTGCCAATCATGTAAATTAGTAGAACTAACAACCATGCCACCCATACCTACCGCAACATAGCGTTTATTAGCAAAAATAACATCATAAAGCCAAACCCGGTGATCATGGCTATACACATCTGACCAATTGATTGCATCTGCTGAATAGCTAACCGCGCCATTCATACCAACTGCGATAAACTGTCCATTGGCAATATTTAAAGAATTCCAAAGATTACTTTCACTTGAGTTATCGTTAGTCCAAATATGTCCATCATCAGACATTTTGATTACGCCATTATCTCCAATTACCACATATTTACTCGTAACTAAAGACTTTGTTACAGTCTTAGTACCCAGTAAACTACATGAAGATAATAAAAGTGCGAGAAAACCCGCACTTAGAATCGACAAGCGTCGTGAAGCAGCCATCATAATTCTCTAGATTAACCGTGATCCAGATAACGCTCAGCATCTAATGCAGCCATACATCCAGTTGCTGAAGAAGTTACCGCTTGTTTATAAATCATATCTTGCACATCGCCAGCGGCGAATACCCCCTCAACTGAAGTTGCGGTAGCGAATCCTGTACGTCCTGATTTAGTCACGATATAACCATGCTCTAATTCAAGTTTTCCTTCAAATATATCGGTATTTGGTTTATGCCCAATCGCAATAAATACACCACTTAACGCCAACTCTTCGCTCTTACCATCATTAAACTTAAGTCTCATTCCAGTTACGCCTTTAGCATCACCTAGAACTTCATCAAGCACCGCATTAGTTTTAAGCACGATTTTACCATCAGCGACTTTAGCCATCAGACGATCTATCAGAATTTTTTCAGATTTAAAAGTATCACGGCGATGCACCAAGGTCACTTTAGAGCAAATATTAGCCAAGTATAGCGCTTCTTCAACCGCAGTATTACCACCGCCAATAACAGCAACCTCTTGATTTTTATAGAAGAAACCATCACAAGTTGCACAACCAGAGACACCCTTACCCATAAATTTTTGCTCAGACTCCAGACCAAGATATTTAGCTGACGCACCAGTTGCAACGATTAGGGCATCACAGCTATACTCACCCATATCACCGATTAGCTTAAATGGTTTCGTCGCTAACTCAACCGTATGAATCTGATCAAACAATATTTCGGTACCAAACTTAGTTGCATGATCTAAAAAACGCTGCATCAAATCTGGTCCCTGTACTTCGCCATGTAGCTCAGCAGGCCAATTTTCAACGTCAGTAGTTGTCATTAGTTGTCCACCTTGTTGCATCCCAGTAATAATGACTGGTTTTAAATTTGCCCGTGCCGCATAAATTGCTGCCGTATATCCCGCAGGACCTGAACCAAGAATAATTAATTGATGATGTTGAACTGTCATTTATTTTCTTCCTTTTCCGGTAATGTTACGTTAATTTCCAATAGCTCCAGATTATCACGCTTTTCCAAATGCACTTTAAGTGCGTCTTGATCAATTTTAATATATTTAGCAACCACTGCCACTAATTCTTTTTGCAAGTCAGGTAGCCACTCAGGTGCATGATTTGTTTCACCACTAGAATTAAGTGTTGAGCGCTCATGAGCTAGTATGATCTGCAGACGTTCTTTGGCAACTGATGCAGTAGATTTCTTTTTCCCAAAGAGAAGATCGAGTAAAGACATGCTAGTTTCCTCCAAAGATGCGTTTCAACAATCCTTTTTTTTCAGCCGTAGTATAACGCATCGGCTTATCCTCACCCAAAAATCGTGCGACCAAATCAAAATAAGCTTCAGAAACATTCGTTCCTCTTAAATTGATTGCAGGAGAGCCAGTATTTGAGGCTTGTAAAACATCCTTTGATTCCGGAACTACACCCAAAACTGGGATTCGTAGAATATCCTGAATATCAGTAATTGAGAGCATATCACCATTTTCGACGCGCTCTGGATTATAACGCGTAATAATCAAATGCTCTTTAACTTTTTCACGCCCATCAACTGCCCGCTTAGCCTTCGAAGCTAAAATCCCCAATATGCGATCAGAATCACGTACTGAAGATACTTCGGGATTAGTTACTACCAATGCTTCATCGGCAAAATATAATGCCATAAACGCACCCATTTCAATCCCTGCCGGTGAATCACAAACAATGAATTCAAAATCTTTTTTAAGCTCTTCCAATACTTTTTCAACGCCATCTTGCGTTAACGCTTCTTTATCTTTAGTTTGTGAAGCAGCCAACACGTACAAATTATCGCAGTTTTTATCTTTAATTAGTGCTTGATGGAGTGTTGCTTCACCATTTATGACATTGACAAAATCATAAACCACTCGCCGTTCACAGCCCATAATCAAATCAAGATTACGAAGACCAATATCAAAATCAATTACCACCGTTTTATGCCCTTTTAGAGCTAAACCAGTCGCAAAACTGGCGGAAGTAGTTGTTTTACCTACTCCACCCTTACCTGATGTGACTACAACAATTCTTGCCAATTTAGCCATACTTGCTCCTAAAAATTGCATTTTATGGCGATTAGTACCGCCACGCATCTTTATACTCATTAATTATCATAACTTCAAAAAATTTGTCTATTTTTTTATTACACGGCTAAAGGTATTACATTTAGCCGTTCTTTTTCATCTAAAAATATCTGAACTGCTTTATTATGTAGATTATCGGGTAATTTATCTTCAATAACCCGATAAATTCCTGCAATCGAAATTAACTCAGCATTAAAACGCGCAATGAAAATTTTGGCTTTTTTATTACCACCGTTACCCGCTAATACCCGCCCTCGGCAATCACCATATACATGAATATTACCACTAGCGATTATCTCCGCATTGTGTGAAACTAAAGTAGTAATAATTACGTCACCATTATTTTCAACTTTGATTCCACTACGTACAGGT
>Ga0214919_10007059_pt1 | contig 15269 bp, 15 predicted proteins | sample LL1503_MetaG_FD_177994 | JGI IMG/M metagenome (GOLD analysis project Ga0214919, IMG submission 177994) | Freshwater microbial communities from Lake Lanier, Atlanta, Georgia, United States - LL-1503 | ecosystem: Environmental > Aquatic > Freshwater > Lake | place: USA: Georgia | collected... | reverse complement strand
TGAGGAATGGATCAGGCAAATCATCTAGTGACGGCACCATGAAATGCTTGGCTTGGTCAAACGTTAAAATCCCTCGATTCACCATCAAAGAAAGGAAGTAGGGATTTTTAGTCGTTTTTAACTCCTCTTGCAATTGGGCGATGGCTTCGGGATTCGGGGGAGGCAAAAACTTCCAGTTCTTTTTGGCTTGTAGCATTTTGATGGGGTGAGCCAAATTCTTTGGCTTTATGGGATATAATTATAAATCTTTAGCTTTTATCGAAGTATGAATTAAGCCAAAACTATGGCCTTCATTCTTTTTTCTGGACGCTAATTTAGAAAGTACTTGTGGATTGATTGACATCTCTAACAAAATGATCAGTCTATTGAACTATTACCTGTTACTTATACCTAATACCTAAAAAAACCTATTACCTAAATTCCCCTCTTACCTAATACCTATTACTTAATACCTATTACCTCTTACCTAATACCTATTACCTAATGTTAATGCTTCACCCCATCCCCCTTCACCACCTTCCACAGCGTCAACAAAATTATTTTCACGTCAAACAGAAATGATTTTTTTTGGAGGTATTCAGCATCCAACGCTACTTTTTGTTGGGAAGGCAGCTCATCACGGCCATTGACCTGAGCCCAACCCGTCAGCCCTGGCAAGAGTAAATGCACCCCAGCTGCGGTCCTGGCATCGTTTAAATCAGATTGACTTTCCAAAGAGGGGCGAGGACCCACGAATGACATTTCGCCTTTTAAAATACACCACAATTGGGGCAATTCGTCCAAACTACTTTTGCGCAAAAATGAACCGATGGGCGTCAAGAATGACTGAGCATCTGGAAGTAAATGGGTGGGCAATACCGGGGTGTCTGTGCGCATGGTCCGGAATTTTGGCATATTAAAAACGACATGATTTCTGCCTAGTCGGCGCGACCAGTAGAGGATGGGGCCTTTGGAGCTTAGGGCGACCGCTAGGCCGACGAACATCATCGGAATGAGGAAGATTATTCCGGCGATGAGGGAAACGAAAATATCAAAAACTCTTTTTAACATGTTACACAGATAACGCTTGGTCTAGGTCCTCCCATAAGTCATCCACATGTTCTAAACCGATCGACAAACGTACTAAATTACCGGGAGTTTTACTATCGGGTCCCTCGATGGACTTGCGATGTTCTGCCAAAGATTCCACTCCACCCAGGCTGGTGGCTTGTTGGAATATTTTCAAACTTGATGCCACCTTACGAGCATTTGCTTCATTTCCTTTAATTTGAATCGAGATCATGCCTGAAAATCCGTTGGGCATTTGGCGTTTAGCGAGCTCATGCTGGGGATGAGAAGCTAAACCAGGATAATGCACCCGCTCGATGGCTGAATGATTTTCTAGTCGTTGGGCCAGAGCCAACGCGGAGGCGGAATGTTCGCGCATCCGCAGAGGAAGGGTTTTAAGGCCACGGGCTAATAGGTAACAATCCATGGGGCTTTGGGTGGCACCCATCAGAATTTGCACTCTTTTTAAGCGTTCTGACCAGTCGTTTTCTTCTCGAACAATGATGGCTCCCCCGAGCACATCCGAATGTCCACCGATGTATTTGGTGGTGGCATGCATGACGATGTCGGCGCCTAAAGAAATGGGATTTTGTAAAATGGGGGTGGCGATGGTATTGTCTGCGCCAACGAATATTCCATGCGAATGGGCTAGCGTGCATATGGCTTGGATGTCGGAAATTCCTAGGAGGGGATTGGCAGGCGTTTCGACCCAAATGAGTTTTGTATTGGGTTGGATCGCTGCCTTAATCGCATCTAAATCTTCCATGTCTACTTGGCTCATCTGCAAACCCCAAGGACCCATGATTTCATAGGCTAATTTCATCGAGGCATAATAACCGACAGCAGGCATGAGGACATGGTCGCCAGATTTCAAACATTGGAAAACGGCAGAAACCGCCGCTAGACCTGAAGCAAAAGCAAAGGCTTTGGCTCCCCCTTCCAGGACAGCTAATCCTTTTTCAAGGGCATCCCGATTAGGGTTTGAATTCCGGGAATACATGTGTCCTTTGGGATAGCTCCCATCGGCATCACGGGTGAAGGTGGTTGTTAAGAAAATCGGTGTGGCAATCGCTCCAGCGGTCTCGTCCACTAGATTAGTCGCATGAATCGCTTGAGTTTCTTTTTTCATTTTTATCGGTAACGAATTCAAATTGTCTCAATACTTGAAAGTTTAGAACCCTTTAATTTACGATTTTCACTTTTAAAATCATAAAGCGCCTTTAAGATAAAATAAATATTTTTCAATAGGCCTTTTCTTAGTCTATTTAGAATAATTAATAAGATGCCTATATATATGAATATATGATTTTTGAATTTTGGGTAATATTTATGAGTATAAATTAATTTACTTTTTGTGTGGTGATATTCAGTTAAATAGTTCTTTGAATAAAATTGGCTTTTGATGTTTTTATTTAAAGATTCAACGAAGTGTACGCTAGCGCCACCTTTATGATAGATTAAACTATCATTACTATAACCTAAGGAAAATTTATTTGCCCTTGCTTTTTGTGACCAATCCAACTCTTCAAAATATAAAAAATATTCTGTTGCCAAAAAGCCTACATTTAAAATAAAATTTCTTGACACAAACATGGAAGCCCCAATGATGTAATCGATTTTATCGGCGTCAACCTGAGAAATTTCATGGCTATTTTTATCTAAACCGATGGATTTTGAAAACCCCCAAACCTTATTGTAAGAACCTGCAACGGCTTGAATTTTGTCTTGATCAAAGTAATTTAAAAGTTTACTTCCAAGAATCCCCAAGTTATTTCCATTTTTAATTTCAGAATCAAAAAAGTTTACTTGATTCGTCAAAGAATCAATATCTACAATGGTATCATTATTTAATATCCAGATGTACTCACAATGTGTGTATTTCATTGAAATGTCAATTCCAATATTATTCCCACTGGAATATCCATTATTTTCATTGGATCTAGTTAAATACAATTGACAGCTTTCGTCGAAAATATAGGTTTCATTTGCGTCCAATAATTGATAATTATATGAAGGACTATTTTCTTTTAAAAATTTAAAATGGTTTTTTAAATGATCAAATGAGTTGTTTGTTGATGCATTGTCTATTACAATTAAATTATAATTCGTATAATTCAATTGTAAAATACTATTAATGCATTCAATGGTATCTTGATAATTATTATAATTTAGAACGATTATGGTTACTTTTTTAGAGTTCATTTATTTTTGAATATTGAAATGTATTTGAGCTTTTAAAAACATTTTTCTTGGAAAGTCTTTCAACAACTAATTCCAAAGGAATTTCTGAAGCGGGCCTCTCATAATGGATTATATCTGCGTTTTCAGTTAATTCGAAATTGCCAGAATATGGCATGTATGAGTTGAAATGACTGTATTTCCCTAATAATATCAGTGAGGGAGTATTAAATGCATTGGCTATATGTGCAAAAGAGCTATCAATTGAAATGAAAAACAGGGCATTTTTTAGAATATAGGCACTATCAAAAAAAGAGATATGTCCACAATGTTTATTATAACAATTCGTTTTGGGAGCCAATTTGGAGGATAGCCCCAGCTCGACAAACATGATATTAGGGTAGGTATCAATTAAATTATTCCATTTTTCAATTTCCCAATTTCTTGAGCGCTCCCTTGACTCCGTATGTATGCACACATAATTTTGAAAGGGGACCTTATTTTCGTCCGATATTTGATAGTTTACAGGGAAGTAAAATATTGGGGTGTCATTCAAAATAGGGATAGAGGCGGTAAGACAAAACACGGCCAATAAGTTTCCAAAATTATAATAATTATGAATTGATATCCCTGCTGGATTCGGATTGTTAATCGTCAGAAAATATTTATTACAACGATTCTGGTCAACATGCAAATCAACTATTTTAATTTTGAATAGATTTAAAAACCTTTTTAAATAGGTCCATTCTGACATGGAATCAACGCAAATTAAATGATCAATTGTAGGTTTATGCTTGACAAAGTCGGAATATTTTCTATTAACTACCCAAACAATTTTATCGTTAAAATTATTTTTAAAATAACGGCTAATGGGCTCACTTGCAATTATATCACCGATGTGTTCAGTTAAAGAAATGACGATTACTCCATCTGTGTTTTTATTTTTCGTCCAAATTTTGAGAAAATTATTTAAGGCACTTATAAATAAAAAATAGGAGACTATTTTTAAGAAAAAAAAGTAAATTTTTTTACAAACTTGAAACATTAATTTAGAACGGGTATGCCAATTTTATAAAAAATGATTTATTTAAAGGGTTAAAAGTATAAATATGATTTTGAATATTTAGTCTTTTCTTACTATTATTTTCAATAATTTTATAGCTTAAAAAAAATACATGTTCTGGATTAAAAAAGGGATTATCTATGATGAATTTCATGCACAAGTCCCTGTTGTCGATACACATCATAATGGATTTTGGAGAATCTATTATTCACAAAGGGAGAATAGGGGTCCAAGTTTGCCTTATTACTTGGATGTTGAACCAGGAAATCCCTCCAATATTCTTTCAAAATCTTCAGAGCCAATATTGAAATTAGGAGCAAAGGGCTTCTTCGATTGGGCAGGAATTATGCCCACAGAAATTATTCAAGTCGGGGAGCTGAAATACTTGTATTATATTGGTTGGTCTAATCGAATGGATGTCCCATACCACAATAACCTAGGGCTTGCGATTAGTAATGATCATGGAGAAACTTGGACCAAGTATTCAGATGGTCCCATTTTTGCCACCTCTTACTTGGAGCCAGGATTTATAGGAACGATATCCATCATTCAGCAAAACACATTGTTTTATGGCTTTTATTTATCTTGTCGAAAATGGATAGAATCCGAAGGTAATATGGAGCCGATATATGACATTAAAATAGCAACTTCAGAAAACCTAATCGATTGGAAGCCGTTAAATCAAATGGCAATTTCACTTGAAAACAACGAAGGAGGAATTTCAAAGGCATCTGTCATGAAGATTAATGACAAATTTTATCTGTGGTTTTCTGTTCGGAATGCGACGGATTACAGGGAAAATGTGACAAATAGTTACCGTATAAAATGTGCTCAAAGTACGGATTTATTAAATTGGGAGCGTACTACGGATTTAGGTTTGGATGTAGACTCGAATAATTCTTGGGAGGATATGATGGTCGAATATCCACATGTCTTCCCATATAAATCTGACATTTTTATGTTTTATAATGGGAATGGTTTTGGCGAATCAGGCTTTGGCTATGCTATATTATCCAAATAAAATCATGAATTCATACGATGTTGTTGACTTATATGGCAAGCCTAAAATAATCAGTGCTCCAAAAGTTAGCGTTTGTATCATAACCTACCGGCATGCCAATTTTATCGAAAAATGTCTCGAAAGTATCGTAAGCCAAGAGGTCAATTTTGATTATGAAATTATACTAGGGGAAGATCATTCACAAGATGAAACAGTCCAAATTGTTAAAAGATATGCGGATGCATATCCCAACTTAATTAAAGCATATGTTCGACAACAAAACTTAGGCGCCAAGCAAAACTTTTTAAACTGTTTTCTTCAATGCCGAGGGGAATATGTTATATATGTTGAGGGAGATGATTATTGGACAGACAGTTGCAAACTACAAAAGCAGGCTGACTTTTTAGACACTCATTTAACAGCTTCAGCATGTTTTCACAATGCGGAAATAATGTTTGAAGATGGGAGTAAGCGGCCAACCCAACTAGTTAACTCTCCGAATCAGGCATTGTGGACACATACAGTCGACTTTTTTAAAGAGAAGGAAACGTGGTTTATGGCGACGGCAAGTGTGATGATGCGAAGAAAGTACGTTAATCCATTGCCTAGCTGGTTCAAAGATTGTAAAAGTGGGGATATCCCCATGTATGTAATTTTGGCTGAAAGAGGACCTATAGGGTATATTCCTGAAATCATGTCGGTCTATCGAAAACATGTAGGGGGCCAAAGTTACACGGACAGCATAAAGTCGAAGGAATTTTTGTTGAACCGTATTTATATGTATACTGTTTTGAATGAGTACACGAACAAGAAATATAATGAATTTGTAAACCCTATTTTAGCCGACTACCATGAAATGTTAATTCATTGTGATGAATACCGATGGAACCTGAAACAAAAACAAAGGCATCTAATGTTGGCTTTTAGGTTAAAGCCCAATCAAAATTTCAACACATTTTTTAATCTATTTAAGAAAAACCTTGCTTTGCAAATTGTTAATTATATACGGATTTTTCTTAAATCGTATTAAAAATTACCTTTATCCCTAATTTTTCTATTACTTGTTACCTACTACCTAAATTTTTTTCTATTACCTAATACCTATTACTTATTACCTGAATTCCCTCTTAGCTTAAAATTCTTCCCCAAATAAACCCTCCTCACCTGCTCATCATCGGCTAATTCTTGTGGGGTGCCGGCTTTTAAAATACGTCCTTCAAAAAGCAAATAAGCCCGATCCGTAATGGATAAAGTTTCGTCTACATTGTGATCGGTGATTAAGATGCCAATATTCCGGTATTTTAGTTTGGCCACAATGCTTTGGATTTCTTCTACGGCAATAGGGTCAACTCCGGCGAAGGGCTCGTCTAATAGGATGAATTTTGGGTCAACGGCCAAAGCGCGGGCAATTTCAGTACGCCTACGTTCCCCTCCGGAAAGGACTTGGCCTAAGCTTTTCCGCACATGGGTCAATGAGAATTCTTCTAGGAGACTTTCTGTTTTTTCCTTTTGTTCAGATTTTGAAAGGGTGGTCATCTCAAGGACGGCCAGGATATTTTCTTCCACCGACAAGGTTCTAAAAACAGATGCCTCTTGCGCTAAATAGCCAATGCCCAAACGTGCTCGCTTGTACATGGGTAAGCTGGTCACATCCAAATCATCTAGAAATACTTTGCCGGAATTGGGTTTCACTAGACCTGTGGCAATATAAAAGGAAGTGGTTTTGCCGGCTCCGTTGGGGCCCAACAAGCCCACAATTTCACCCTGAGCTACTTGGTAAGAGATATGGTCATTCACCAATCGGGCGCCATATTTTTTAACCAGATTTTCTGTCCTAAGAATCATGGGGGTAAAAATAGGAATTAATTTGATTAGTCTTATTGTTAATGATACACCAAAATAAATATCTTCATCAAAATAGGGTCTGTCTACAAAATCAATTATTTTTGTGGTCACCATCCCCTTAAAAGGCTCCTGAATGTATTCATTCAATTATTTTTTTTATCGATATCGCTTTTTATTGCTTTATGCTGTGTTTGGTATCATTTCTCTTTTTACTGAGCTTTTGGTGGCTCGTGCCTTAATATCATTTGATTTTCCTTCTTATTTGTCTATTATATTTTCATTTATTGTAGGACTATTAACTGCTTTTGGGCTAAATATTCGGTTTAATTTTCATATAGCTCAACCCAAAAGACAGCGTGCCTTGCTTTATTTTACTCTAATTTCGTCGATTTCTTTTTTGGTTCAATATTTTTTTAGACAGAAATTAATCTATTTTGGTTTACCTATGGAAGCCTCTCGTTTCTTAATCGCAGGTTTATTTTTCATTTTATCTTACCTGCTTCATCGGAAATTCTCATTTAAAGAATTTAAAAAAGTGGGTGTAGCTATATACGCCGATGGCGTTGAGGATATCAAATTGATTTATGATCGAATTTCCAATATCTCTGATTTTATTCACATTGATATTGTGGACAAATCCTTCAACCCTACCTGCAAAGACGTTAAAGCATATCGCGCTGAGGTCGTTCGCGCCTACTGGCAAAAAAAGAAAATTGAGGTTCATATTATGTCAAAAACACCATCTATTTGGCTTGATGATCTTTTGCCCTATGTGGACATCATTTATATTCATGCCGAAATCAACGAAAATGTTCAGGAGGTAATTAAAAAAATTGAAAGTGCTGGGGTCAAAGCAGGTATTGCTGTTGGTATAAGCGAAAAACTCGAATCAATTTATCCTTTTTTAGAAAATGTTAAACATGTATTATTGTTAGCTATTCCTAAGCCAGGGTTTTCGGGACAAAAATTTGACATGGAAATTCTTCCATGGATAGATGAATTAAATCAACATGCAAATCGCCAAAATTTTGAAATTTGTCTCGACGGTGGCGTCAATCAAACGACCGTTAAATATTTAAATGTGGAGTCTGTCGTTTCAGGAAGTTTTATTCTCAGCGCTCCTAATCCAATCAAAAACATCATGCTTCTCCAAACATCCGGCGAATATGAAAAATATTGAGGAGATAAAAGTTCAAATCAAAAAGACCATCGTCGAATGTATTTCAGAAGTTAAGAGTGTCATCTCCATTACTTTTGTCGGCTCATTTGAATCTGCTACTGACCTCAAATTAATTAGTGACATCGATATTATTGTCATCGTAGACCAATTAACCCAACCAGTCTTTAAAGAAATCGAAAAAAAAGTGGGTACCATTAAGGGGGAAGATATTTTTTTGCCTGAATATCAAATAATGTTAAACTTAAGTTTTGGGCCGCTAAAGTTTAATGACGAAAAAACGGCTGTTTTTCACCTCATGATTTATGATGTGGAAGGCCATCGCAAACATGTGATTGAAAGTCCCTTTACATGCCTTGATTGGGAATTTTTCCCAGCGGTTTTTGGTCAAAATCTAAAGGATATTTATTCAGCTAAAGGAGTCCAATTAGAAGATTTGATGGGAACTAGACGCGGAATGGAGGCCTATTTGGATGATTTAAAAAGTCAAAAAATTAGCTTTAGGGCGTATGATTTTTCTACTAATCCTATTACCGAAAAGAAATTTATGCATGATATGGATCAAAGGCATCAAAAGGAATATGCCTACCATGTGATCAAATTTCTAATGTTGAATTTGATAAAAATAATTAGACAAACAAATCAGCGGTTTTCCGCACAGGAATTATCGGAGGAATTTGGCCGACTAAATCCCTCGTTTAAAAGACATACACAATTTTTTTTAGCATTACACTTTTGGAAATACGATCATCAATTAGAGCCCCAATTTATTTTTGAACAATTGGAAGAATTTATTCAAGACTTAAGCATTTGGTATAAAAATTTAAATGAAACGCTACCTACTTTGTCTTTCATCAGGCACGGAAAAACACCACTTAATGATGGTTCATTTTTAGGTGTAGGAAGAAATCCAGATATTTTACCCTTAGAATCTAATCAGATACCAACAGATGAATTTGATTCTGTTTATACGGGGACTTTGCAACGGACTATATCAACAGGCCTTGCTTTAAAAGGGGGTAATAAAATTCAAGAACCTCTATTAAATGAAATTAACTATGGATCTGTTGAAGGTCTCTTTTTTTCTGATGTAGCAGAAAATTTTCCTGATTTGGTGAATGCTTGGGAGCGTAAAGAAGACCCTAAATTTCCTGGCGGGGGGGAATCCCAACAAGATGTAGCGGAGCGCATATATAAATTTATTGCCAAAATTAAGCCCGAAAATAGAGTAGCTATTGTGACGCACAATGTAGTTATTAGGGCTTTGATTGGAAAAGCATTGGATTTGCCAATTCATGCTTGGTTTAAATTAAATCCAGGACATGTAGAAAAACATGATTTCAGATTTTTTGAAAATAAATTGATCCCGGCATTAACCAAGGATCAAAGAATTCGATATAAAGATATTTAACAAAACATGAACGCTGAACTTGTAAAGTATGGCTATTTTTGGGTTCCAGGAAATGAATTACAAGAGCTAGTTCTTTCATGGAAAAAAAAAGCTGAACTTGTAGAGCCAGACGCTACTTATTTGCATCACCCTGTTCATGCAACCCTTTTTTTATTCTATGGGGAAAAACAAAAAGAAATAGAATATACATCGCTAATAAAAAAAGATGCTCCTGTTTTCAAATCAGCAGAATGGTTAGTATTTGAAAACGATGCGGTGACAGGTGGCGACACTTTAACGATTGGTTTAGAAAAAACGGTGGATTGGGAATTACTCCAATTGGATTTAGCAGAGGCTTTAAAACCATATATTTTAAGGCTGATTGAGTATCCAAATGAATGGAGTGGACCTTTTAAAATATCACATCAGAATTACGGCTTTCCTTTTGTGGGAAAGCACTGGTTGCCTCATGTAAGTATAGCCTCGTTTAAAAATAAATCTTTTATTCAAGAGGCTGTTGATACGCCAATTAAAATAAATGAAATAAATTGCGGTGAATTGGCCTTGTATCGAATAGAAGGTGAAACCCATACAAGAATATATGCGAATTAACTTAATTCCGATGGCAGGTGAAGGTCAGCGCTATGTAGATGCCGGCTACCAAATCCCCAAACCCTTTATTGAAGTGGATGGATTGCCTATGGTTATTCGCGCAAGTCAAGCATTACCACTGGCAGACCGTTATATTTTTGTTTGCCGAAAAAGCCATTTGGAAAAATACCCGATGGAGGAAAAAATTAAAGAATATATTCCCAATGCCATTATTGTTACGTTAGACCATTTGACGGAGGGGCAAGCGATTACTTGCCTCGCGGCGCGAGATTATATTCCAGATGATGCGATTTTAACGATTGGTGCTTCTGATAATGACATGACGTATTCGGAATATGAAATAGAACGTTTATTCTTGGATGAAGAAGTGGATGGATGGATTTGGACTTTTAGAAATAATCTAGCAGTTCTTCAAAACCCTAAAATGTATGGTTGGGTTGAGACTATCCAAAATTCAAATCGTGCCAAACGCGTATCGTGTAAAATTCCTTTGAGTGAAACTCCGTTGAATGATCACGCGGTTATAGGGGCATTTACATTTAAAAAAGCTATCTATTTTTTTGAGGCGGTGGAGGCAATGGTACAAGCTAATGAAAGGATTAATAATGAATTTTATGTAGACGTAGCCGCCGATTTCGCCATGCGGGCGGGGCTTAATATTCAAGCCTGTGAAGTGGACCAATATATTTGTTGGGGCACCCCTCAGGATTATACCACATATCAATATTGGTTGGAATATTTTAAAAGACGAATTTAACCCAAGATGAAAAAATTATCCATCGTCATTCCGTGTTATAATGAGTCAGGGTCTTTGCCTAATTTGGTTCAGGTTTGCAGAGAGGCTTGTGGGGCTCGGGAAGATGTCGAATTTATTTTTGTGGACAATGGTTCGTCAGATGGGACTCAAGAAATTTTAAAAACATTGTTGGCCAAGCCAGAAAATACCTTTGCCCATTTGATGCATGTACCCATTAATCAAGGTTATGGGTTTGGAATTTTACAAGGATTATCAATGGCCGAAGGCGAAGTTTTAGCTTGGACACATGCTGATTTACAAACAGATCCCAAGGATGTAATTATTGCTTTTGATCAGTTCGGCACCATTTTAAATTCGGGTCAAACAATCGTAAAAGGAGAACGAAATGGCAGGGGTTTATTTGACGTATTTTTTACGGCCTCGATGTCGGTGATTTCATCTTTTTTATTGGGGTCAAAATTTTGGGATGTTAATGCCCAGCCTAAAATGTTTCACCGTAGTTTTATGAAACATTTAGATGTTGCCCCCCATGATTTTTCGTTGGATTTATACGTGCTATTTGTTGCCAATCGATTGGGGATGAAGGTTCAATCTTTTCCAGTAATTTTTGCGAAACGAGAGTTTGGAGAGGCCAAAGGAGGGGGAAATTTAATTGTTAAATATAAATTGATGAAAAGAACCTTTGCGTATATACTTCAACTCAGAAAAGATATTAAACAAGGGAATCGTTAATTATGGAAATAGTTATTCACCGGGTAAATAAGGTTCAAGATCTTAAGGAAATTCCAACTAAATATGGATGCGAAATTGACATTCGGTCCCTAGGAAGTAAGTTAATTTTACATCATGATCCGCATGTTGGCGGAGACTTTTTGGAAGATTATTTAGATGCATACCAACATGGCCTATTGGTTCTTAATATTAAGGAAGCTGGGATAGAATCGGATGTACTTAAGGCGGTGAGGAGTAGGGGAATCAATAAACATTTTTTGTTGGACGTCGAGTTTCCATATATTTATCGAGCATCAAGGGCAGGAGAACGTGCTATAGCCATTCGCTATTCCGAAGATGAGCCTATTGAATTAGTCAATCATTATGCTTCCTTGGTGGATTGGGTTTGGATTGATACAAATACGTTGTTGCCGTTAAATCCCGAGATCGTTCGTCAATTAAAAGGAATGAAAACTTGTTTAGTTTGTCCCGAACGATGGGGAAGACCCGATGATATTTTGGAATATCGTCTAAAAATGAACGCTTTAAATTTCACGCCAACAGCCGTGATGACACATATAGGTTTAGTACATAAATGGGAAGAGCCATGTTAGAAAATTTGAAAAAAGAAGCCTTTGAAATTAATAGGGCTATCGTGCAGCACAAATTAGTGGTGTTGACTTGGGGGAATGCTTCAGCGATAGATCGAGCTTCGGGCATCATGGCTATAAAACCGAGCGGTGTTGCTTACGATACATTAACTTGGCAAGATATGGTGTTAGTGGACCTGGAGGGTAAGGTGATTGATTCTAAATTAAAACCTTCTTCAGATACTTTAACTCATTTGGAGATATATAAAGGCTTTTCCGACGTTTGCGGAATTGTTCATACACATTCGCCCTGGGCTACTGCATGGGCCCAAGCAGGCAAATCGATTCCTGCTTTAGGCACAACTCATGCGGATCATTTTTCTGGGGATGTTCCATGTTTGCCTCCATTAACTAAAGTGCAAGTTGATGAAGGATATGAAAAAAGAACCGGATCCACGCTCGTTGACTATTTTTTAACCAACAAAATCAATCCTTTACATATACCTGCTTGTCTGCTTTCGGGACATGCATCCTTTGTATGGGGAAAGTCAATTGCCAAAGCGTTAGAAAATGCGATAGCTTTAGAGGCTTGCGCCCAGATGGCATATCATACTTTATTGTTAAATCCTTCAGCGAATTTCCCGGATTATATATTAAATAAACATTTTACTAGGAAGCATGGGAAGGATGCATATTATGGGCAGTAAGAATAAATTAATAAAATAATTTATTCATTAATTTTGACGCGGGTCCTCCTTCCCAAATAGAGTATTTGAGCGTAAAACGATCAGAGACAATCGGCTCGTCGATGACTATTAACCCATTTTTTGCTTTAATTCTAATGGGCTTTCCATGAACATTACCTATTATTTTTCTATTGTAGGACAGTTTAATGGGAAACTGATTTAAGTTTATGGATCTATTTAAGATAAATTCTATTTTATTTATTCCGAAATTGACCTTTTTGATGAGAGTTTCGTGACTCAACTTGTACAGCTTTATATTTTTATTTGAATAAATTAATGAAGAGCCTGCAGGGGGCAATTTATTAAAATACCTAAAACTGTTTAAATATTCTTTATCCCACTTGTTATTGTTTTTTGACGCTAAATCTTCCTTATAAAGCAATAAATGAGTTGCCCCTAGCTCAATTAATTCTTTTTCATTGAGATTAATGCGCCTAGAATCTGCCATAGGTTCATAGGCATTGATTGTTGGCACATGATGCACGAGTCCAAAATTTAAATTCATGGAATTCGGGAAACTTTGATCACTGCTTCTTAAAGGAGCAATTGAATAGATCTTTGAATTAGAATTAAAAAAATGTGTAAAATTTCTATTGGTCACTTGATAGGGATCTTTATGGGAAATGGTATAATCATAAAATCCCTTGTTAAGGAAAAGTACGATATACAAAACATAAATGATGGTCCCTCCAATAATGTAATTTTTAAATGGAGGGTTTTTTTGCATAAATCGTGCTCCAATGACGCTAGTAGAAAATAAAAAAATGTAGTATAACTTAAAGGATTTATGAAATTTGGAGAGTATTGGAATGAATTTAAAAATAAAAAAAACGGGAGTCATAAAAATAAAGCAGGCAATGGCAATTAAGCTTAAGTATAAATCAAAATGGTATTCTTTATTGATTTTATATTTTTGGAATAGCTTTGGCAAGTTTTTGAAAATAGCTAAGTAAAAACCCACTAAGACCAGTGGACTCATAAAATAATACTCCCAATGAAGTGTAGGGGCTTCAAAATAACCCGTTAATAGGCCTTTAAGAGGAGGTATAAACATTTGTGTTAAAGTGAAGAGATTTATCCCTTCAAAGATGAAATAATTACGGGCGCTGATTTGTGGATTATTTAAAAATAGTAAAAGTGCTATACTGGAGAAAATAAAGATTGGGATGAAGTTTAATCCCATGGATGCCAATATAGTTTTTATATAGATGTTATTTAAAAGACCATTTATAATGAAGAATAGTAGATATATGCCTATGGTATAAAAGTAGAATTGAGGGTTACCAAAAAAAACCGAAAAACCTATCCATAGGGACTCGGGGTAAAATTTAATAGTAAAAGAGTTTGAAAGAAAGGTTTTTTTGGCGCGCCAAAAAATAATACTTAAAAGGGCAATATATGGACATAAATAATACCATGACCTTAGCGTAATTAAAATATGACCAGAAAATAGGAAAGCAAATAAAAGAATAATGGCAATAAATGTGTTTTTGTTTACAAGTGTGTGAGTGATATAGGTAATAATAGCAAAATAGATAAAACAATAAATATCAAAAAGTGCAAATGGCAGGTCTATCATGAGACAAATCCAATATGCTAAGTGTAAAATAGGATCTAAAAAACCATATTGAAAACTTTCAAAGATGGGAACTCCGTTGCCATGAATAAAACTATAAAAAGGAATTTCCCCAGAAGAATAGATGAAATCTAATCCATTTGAAATGACAGGATAAAATTGGCTGTAATTATCGTCTTGGAGGAAAAAATAGGGAATTCTAATTTCTAAAATTGTAAACAACAAAATTAGTAATATGAAATGCGGAACTATTTTTTTTATCATTCTTCAATTAATAACAAATTAATTAAAAGTATAAATTTTATAAGAAACTGTTTATTCAGATTTTACAAATTTATTTATCGGTTATAAATGATCTTCCTTAAAATAAATTTTCTATGTTAGTTATAAAATTTTATTTTTAAATGTATACTTTTGTTACTCAATATTGTATCAATTTGTTTCATATATCTGTGAGGCAAAGTGGCGAAGCCGTTAATAAGGTGTTCATTTGGTTTTAGATAACATTTTTTCAGGAAAGATTCGGATAGCCTTGCTAACCAAATTACTTTTGAACCCTGCTAGTAAGGTTTACTTG
>Ga0214919_10007055_pt1 | contig 15272 bp, 15 predicted proteins | sample LL1503_MetaG_FD_177994 | JGI IMG/M metagenome (GOLD analysis project Ga0214919, IMG submission 177994) | Freshwater microbial communities from Lake Lanier, Atlanta, Georgia, United States - LL-1503 | ecosystem: Environmental > Aquatic > Freshwater > Lake | place: USA: Georgia | collected... | reverse complement strand
CAACAAACAGCAGTTTGTTACCTGCCATGGCACTGGCGGGAACAGAGGCGTACAAAGCGCCACCCAACACAAAAAAGATGATGTAGGTCAGTTTGCGCCCCAATTTGTCAGACAAACTGGCCCACACAAAACGACCACCGATATTGAACAAGCTCAGCAAGGCGGTAAACCCAGCTGCTATGCCTGCAATCGTGGTCAATTGGGCTTTATCAAGGTCAACAAACTTGGCATCAATACCCATTAAGGTGCCGCCAAACACTTCTTGCAACATGGGGCTGGCCATGCCGATCACGCCAATGCCTGCAGACACATTCATGCACAACACCACCCACACCATCCAAAACTGGGGAATGCCCCAGACTTTGCTGACATGCACATGGCCTTGGGTGATCATGGCATTGGCTTGCTGTTGAACAGGCGGAGTCCAACCAGCGGGTTTCCAACCTGTGGCAGGAATGCGGTAGCCCAATGCGCCAGACATCATGAACACAAAGTACACCAGTGCCATGCAGACAAAGGTTTGATATACGCCGACTTGGGTATCTGTCGCAAAAACTTTCATCAACTCGGCGGCCAAAGGAGAGCCGATCATGGCGCCACCACCAAAGCCCATGATGGCCATGCCAGTGGCCATGCCACGGCGGTCGGGAAACCATTTGATCAACGTACTGACAGGCGAGATGTAACCCAAACCAAGACCAATACCACCAATGAAGCCTGAGCCTAGCAACATCATCCAAAACTGGTGGTAGTAAACACCTACGGCTGAAATCAGCATGCCGCCGCACCAGCACAAGGCGCTGACCACGCCTGCTCGGCGTGGTCCTACACGTTCAAGCCAACCGCCCCATAAAGCTGCAGAGCTGCCAAGCAACACAAAAAACAAGGTGTACATCCAACCCAGCGTGGAGACCTTCCAATCGCAGGTGGTGATAAAAAGTTCTTGAAAAAAACCAATATCGGGACCGCATTTGATGGCTTCTTTGATGCCTAATGCCTTGGATAGGGGCAACCAAAACACGGAAAAACCATAGGCCATACCAATGCACAAATGGATGGCCAAGGCCGCGGGGGGGACCAGCCAGCGGTTAAAGCCTTCAGGTGCAACGATGCGTTCTTTGGACAAAAAGCCAGGGGCGTCATCTACAGTAGTCATGTTGTCTCCATGTTTGGAATAAGTTTTTGCTGACCCTAAGACTTTAACTGAACTTATGCTTTTGAAGCACATGGAAGTTTAGGGAAATCACTGCATTGCGGCAATATGACTTAGTTGGTAAGGTAAGCTCAGCTTCGTCAACACAACTAATATGCTCTAAAAAGCCTATATTTGCATGCATAAAGTCTCCATCAAACCGCAGTGGACCATCAGTGACGCCAAAGGAAATAACCTCGCGCCTCGCTTGCTTGAGTTGCTCTCGGAGGTGCAAGGTCATGGCAGTTTGTCCGGATCGTGTAAAAAAACCGGGGCTTCCTACCGACACGCTTGGAGTTTGATTCGCCAAGGCGAAGAGCAACTCGGCATGCCTTTGTTGAACATGGAGCGCGGCAAGGGTTCGACATTGACACCGCTGGCAGAAAAACTTGTCTGGGCGGGACACCGTATCTCTGCCAGGCTCACCCCCATGCTAGAAACATTGGCGTCCGAACTCGAGGGTGAAATTGGGCGCGTGCTCTCAGCGGGCAGTGAGGCGCTTCGCGTGCATGCCAGCCATGGTTTTGCGGTGGAGAAGTTGATCCAAACCCTGGCGCTGTCGGGCACCCGTGTAGAGCGTAAGTATGTGGGCAGCAATGAGGCCGTGGCATCGTTGCACGAAGGGGCATGCGAAATTGCAGGCTTTCACATTCCCCAGGGCGAGTTTGAAGAAACAGCATTCAAGCACTATGCCAAGTGGCTCATACCTAAAGAAAGCCGCATCATCCACGTAGCCACGCGACGCCAAGGGTTCATGGTGACCAGCGGCAACCCCCACAAAATTTACGAGGTGCAAGACCTCACCCGCAAAGGCATTCGCTTTGTGAATCGCCAACCCAGCAGTGGCACACGGTTTTTGCTGGAATGTTTTTTGAAAAAAGCCCATATCGACCCCACCCAAATTTCGGGCTACGAGCAAGCTGAATTCACCCATGCCGCGGTAGCGGCATTTGTGGCCAGTGGCATGGCCGATGTGGGCTTTGGTGTGGAAACACCCGCCAGGCGCTTTAAGTTGGAGTTTTTGCCCCTGGCCACAGAGCGTTATTTCTTGCTTTGCAACCAATCCGATTTAGATCGTCCGCATTTGCAAGCGGTGCTAAAGGTGCTGAACAGCGATGAGTTTCAGTTTGCCGTTAACCAATTGCCTGGCTACACCGCCGCGCACTGTGGACAGGTGTCTACCATTCAAGAAGCTTTTCCAGACTTGGCTGCAGCTAAAAAATTCTGAATTTGAAGTCCCATTAAAAAAGGCACCTTGGGGTGCCTTTTCCTTTTTACCTAAAGATAAATCAATACACAAAAATAGGATTCACGATGGCTTGTACCGAACCGGTGGTGCGGTGGGGGCCAACGGTGATCATGCCTTCGTAGACACCGTCTTTGATCGCTTGTTGAGCAACCACGTTCTCCAAAATGAAGACACCGAACTCAGCCAACAAAATTTGATGTACGTGGAACACTTGACCTGAGTTCTCAAAGGGAACAACTTCCAAGCCCCAAGTGTCTGAACCGATCATGGATACACCCAAAGAGGCCAAGTAGCGAGCACCTTGCACACCCAAGCCAGGTTCAACCGAACCATTGCGCTTGTTGTCCACACCCAGCAGTTTGTGCCAACCGGTATAGAAAATCACTACATCCCCTTTGTTGATCTTCATATTGCCTTGGCGCTTTAATGCAGCTTCAATTTCAGGCTGGTTGAAAGGCGTTCCCTCAGCAACGATGTCTTTGCCCATCAAAGCCGTCATGTCCAAAAGCACAGCACGGGTGGCCACACCGGGGAAGGTTTCAATGCCGAATTTCTTCAAGCCACCTATGCCGGTGACATCAATGCCTGGCGTACAGTTGTAGTAAACATTGTCAATACCAATATGACCCAGTCCATCGAGCTGTGTGCCAATACCCACCCATGTTTGCAAAATGTCGTCGTGGTAGCTGGTTTTGGTGACGCCCAAGGTTTGACCATTTTCTTGACCTGGTTTGACGATGGTCACCGAATATGTTCGGGGAGGAAAAGCGGGTGTTTGGGCGTTGGTTTCAATCGCCATAGCCATTTTCTTCCCTTGTTTGATCAGCTTGGTGGCCGCCAAAATATTGTCTTTGGTGATGTTGTTCACGGCACCAATTTGGTCATCTGGGCCCCATTTGGATTTATGGCAATTTTCGTAGGCAATGGCGCTGTCCACAGACAAAGCACCTAAAAGGGCGCTTGCCAAGAGGGCGGCAGCAATTTTTTTGATTTTCATGAATGGTCTCCGTTGATGGGCCCGTGGATGGGTGAAATTTGCGTAGCAGGTTGGGCCACAGACCCTGCGGTGCATTGAACAACGATGCGCTGAACCTCTTGTTCCCCTTGGCTGGGGGTTTGGCGTTTTTCACGCGTGAAATCGGAATGGCATTCGCTGTCTGCAGTCAGCACTTGACCCATTCGAGGCATAAATCCGATGTACCAAGTGGGGTCTTGAAATTGCAATTGCGCTTGGTTGTGATGAAGCGCTTGGGTAAGTTCCACATCAAATTCAAGGTATACCCCGCCTTGAAAACCCCGACCCGCGTCGCGCGCAGAAAAATTGCGCACCTCAAATGACAGGGGCATAGCGCTTTGCCCATCTTCCAGGGTTAAAAAATACGCATAGGGCTGCATCAGCGAACGGTTGCCATCCGCAAAAGCTTGCAATTCATCGGGGTCGAGTTGCCCGTTTTGGTTGAGATCAATGTTTTCACGCACCAGCAGGCTGTTTTGCGCATCCATTTGCCAACTGATGTGAAAACCATGCAAAGCGCCATCGGCAAGCAAAGGCTGGATTTGGTAAGCCATACGCAAATGCGGGTGGGCCAAGACCAACCCTTGCCAAAATAAGCCAATCAGAAAGCAAACGCTGAAAAACAATGAACGCAAAATCATTCCCTTGGTGTTAACAATCAAAGAATGAATTTGAGAAGATTCATGAGGGCATGGCAAGCCACGTAAACCCCCAATAGAGACAGGATAAACCCGCATAGATAAGCCATTGGATGGCGCCCCCGACAGGAATCGAACCTGTATCTAGCGCTTAGGAGGCGCTCGTTCTATCCATTGAACTACGGCGGCGGGTGCTGTAGTTTAAGGTTGACCTAGGAACGCACCACTGGCAAGCCGCTGATGTAACCCACCGCTGATTTTTGGTTGATGCCACCCCATTGATTGCTGATGGCTGACATCAGTTCAGCAGGCACGGTTTTGCCATTCAGGGTACCTGTTCCTGTGGTGGTGTTGTAAGACCAGTCTCCAGCGTGCTGAAAAGCCGTCATCAGATAGGCAAAGCCATTGAGGTTATCCACCGCTTGCAAGCCAGTACATTCAGCGCCAGCTGGCGTGGATAACAACATGGTGAGCTGCTGGGTATCAACGTTGTAAGCCCAAATGTAGTTGTTTAAGTGTCCCGAGCCATCTTCGCCCACAAACAAGGTGCGCATGGCTTCGGAAAACTTCACGTTGTCAGGTTGAGAGATTTTGAGGATATTGGCGTTGTTGCCGTCTGCATCTGTCGCCATGTTCTCTCCCAGCAGTCCTTTGGGAACATAGAAATCGGTAGGTACCCAAGCGCTTCTGATGGCCTGACCTTTGCTGTCGGTTTGCCCGTCACTCAAGTGGGTTGCGTACACCGCACCCGGGCGTAAAGCGGCAAGCTGAATATCGTCCACATCAGGGCGGGTGGTTGCGGGTTGATCAGGGCCTGCCAGCATGGTGGTTTCTATGCGGGAGACTGCAAAATAAGCGATCTTGTCTTTGGCGTTCACATCCACGCCTTCAAGTTTGGTCAACTCCATCGTGACGCCTGCAACGGCAGCATAGCGATGGGTTTCTAAGAAAGCGGCGGCTTTGGCTTGCCCAGGCAGCACTTTCACCCATTGGTAGCCCCAGCCATCCATAGCCACCTTGGTATAACTGGAATCAGTGGGATCGGTGAAACGCACATCCAAGATATCTTTGGGTGAAAGTGAATCAGCCAAAGCTTTGATCTCTTTGCTAGTGGCGCTGCCTAGTTTGAGCCAACTCAGTGTGAAAGTCCCACCGCTGTCTGCACTGGTTTGCGTCATCTTGGCACCGTACAAGGTGCCCGCAGACAAATCGCCTGGGGTATCAGCGATGAACATGAACAATGCACCACCGGTGTAATCGTCGCCCATCAACACGGTTTTTTTATCGGGCATCACTTGCACCAGTTCACGAGAAATTCTGCCTAAGCAATAGTGTTTTTGGACGCTTCCCGTACCGTCAGGATTGACCGTGACTTCTGGTACGTGTCCATAGTGGTATGGGTTGGCGGTGGTGCTGGTTTCGGGGGTGCTGGGCGCATCCAAAGTGTTGCGACTGAATTCAAAAAACTTAGACAAACTGGTGTTTGCTGATGTCAAATGTGAGGCTCTCCACCCAGTAAGTTCAGCGGCAGTCAAGGCCGAACCTTTGGCTTTTCGCATCATCACCAACCAAGCGTCAGGCTCGTACTCTTCGCTGGACAAATGGGTGTTCCAAGGTGAGAGAGAGCCAGCACAGGTGGTCCACAAACCATGTACAGCCTTGGTGGGCAGGGGGTAGTGGTACTTGACGCTCAATGTGCCTGTTTGGGTGTTTTGTACCAATGTGGTGATGGAAATCGGGCAGGGCAAAGTACCATAAATGGCAGCCCCAGCCAGGTTGACCGTCTTGTATTCATACTGAGTTACCAAAAACAACGTGTTACCGTCAACGCCAGGCACGGAGGGCTTGGCTAGCTTGATCAAGGACTGACCGTCCACACAGTCGGAGAACATTTGCTTGCCATCGGTATCCAGTAGGGGCGTCACCCCATCAGGGCGCGTATAGCCGGCTGCAATGACGCTGCCTCCACCCGCCGCAGGCGGCTTTTTCAGGACATCGCCTGTCCGAAAGAGTTCGACAAATGTCAATGCTTGTGCGGTTTTGACAGATTTATCGCTGTAGGTGATATCAATGGTGGCATTGGTGAACACAGTCGCCCGTTGTTCCACTGTTGATGGGTTGTCAGAGGCATTGAATTTGACGGACGTGGCATAAGGCTGGGTTTCGTTAGCTTTGGAGGACAAGCTGAAAAGCGATCCACCTGCCAATAACAAGGGCGTGGTAGCTAAACCTTGTAGAAAGCTTCTTCTGTCAAGAGGGTGTGAAGAGTGGTTTTGCACGGCATGAATCCAAGAGACGAGAGGCTGGACTATAAAGTTTCAGTGTGACGAAACAAAGAATCATTTGCTCAGCATGCGCATCGCGTCTTCCAGCCCTTTGAGGGTGAGGGGGAACATGCGGTTGCTGACCAACTGCTGGATGATGCTGATGCTTTGACGGTATTGCCACACGCCCAAGGGCTCGGGGTTGATCCATGCAAACTTGGGGTAGGCGTGGGTCAGGCGCTGCAGCCATTCGGCACCGGCCTCTTCATTGTTGTATTCCACGCTGCCGCCGGGCTGCAATATTTCATATGGGCTCATGGTGGCGTCGCCTACAAAAATAAGCTTGTGGTCCTTGTTGTACTTGCGGATCACGTCCCAAGTGTCGAACTTCTCGGCGAAGCGGCGGCGGTTGTTCCTCCACAAAAAGTCGTACACGCAGTTGTGGAAATAGAAAAACTCCAGGTGCTTGAACTCGCCTTTCACGGCGGAGAACAGCTCTTCCACACGCGCCACGTGTTCGTCCATGGTGCCGCCCACATCCATCAGCAACAACACTTTCACGTTGTTGTGGCGCTCAGGGCGCATCTTGATGTCCAAATAGCCCGCATTGGCTGCAGTGCTGCGGATGGTGTTGTCCAAATCGAATTCGTCTTCGGCGCCCTCACGGGCAAAGCGGCGCAAGCGACGCAGCGCCACTTTGATGTTGCGGGTGCCCAACTCGACGCTGTCGTCATAGTCTTGGTAGGCCCGTTGCTCCCACACTTTGACAGCGCTTTTGTTGCCGCCTTTGCCACCGATGCGAATGCCTTGCGGGTTGTAGCCACCGTTGCCAAATGGCGAGGTACCGCCGGTGCCTATCCATTTGTTGCCGCCTTGGTGGCGTTCTTGTTGTTCTTCGAGGCGTTTTTTCAGCGTCTCCATCAACTCGTCCCAGCCCATTTTTTCAATGGCGGCTTTTTGCTCAGGGGTGAGCTCGTTTTCCAAGGTTTTCTTCAGCCACTCCAGTGGCACGTCGGCGGTGAAGTCGGTCAGCATTTCCACGCCTTTGAAATACGCACCAAAGGCTTTGTCAAATTTATCGAAATGCTTTTCGTCCTTGACCAAAACCATGCGGCTCAGGTGGTAGAAATCGTCCATGCTGCTGGCATCGCTTTGCGGCCCGACCACGTTGGCTTGCAGGGCCTCCAACAGCGTGAGGTATTCTTTGACCGACACCGGCAATTTGGCGGCGCGCAAGGTATAAAAGAAGTCAATCAGCATGGTGGCGCTCCGATTCGTCAGTGCCGGTTGCGGCTGAGTTGATGGTCCAAATGGAATTTCACATTGGGCCACTCATGGTCGAGGATGCTGTACACGCAGGTGTCGCGCAAAGTTTGGTCAGCCAGAGGGTGTTGGTTGATTTGGTGTTGGCGCAAGATCCCATCGAGGTGGGCCCCCAAGCGCTCTATGGCGCGACGGCTTTGCTGGTTGAACACATGGGTGCGAAATTCCACTGCGATGCATTGCTGCGCTTCAAACGCATGGCCCAGCAGCAAGCGCTTGGCCTCGGTGTTGAGGGCGCTGCGTTGCACACTCTGTCGGTACCAGGTGGAGCCAATTTCCAAGCGGCGGTTGGCGTTGTCGATGTTCATGAAGGTGGTCATGCCCGCCACTTGCTGGCGCTGAACGTCAAAGACTGTGAAAGGCAGCATGCTGCCTTGGGTTTGCAGCCCGAGTCGTCGTTCAATTTCAGCCGCCATCTGGTCGGGATGGGGAACCATGGTGTACCAAAGCTTCCACAACTCACCATCCGCCACGGCTTCTTGCAAACCGGCGAGGTGTGACAGGGCCAGTGGCTCCAAGCGCACATACTGGCCAGTCAAGTTGAGGGGCTTGAGGTTCATCAGGTCTCAGCGATTGCGGCTTTGCATGAACACCAGTTTTTCAAACAAGGTCACATCCTGCTCGTTTTTCAGCAAGGCACCTACCAAAGGTGGCACCGCCACTTTGTCGTCCTGGGTTTGCAAGGCGGCCAGCGGGATGTCTTCGGCCACCAGCAGTTTCAGCCAGTCCAGCAGTTCAGAGGTAGAGGGTTTTTTCTTCAAGCCGGGCAAGCCGCGCACGTCATAAAAGGTTTTCAAGGCGGCGGCCAGCAGGTCTTTTTTCAGGTTGGGGAAATGCACATCAATGATTTGCCGCATGGTGTCGGCTTCTGGAAACTTGATGTAGTGAAAGAAGCAGCGGCGCAAAAACGCGTCGGGCAGTTCCTTCTCGTTATTTGAAGTGATGAACACCAGTGGGCGGGTTTGGGCTTTGATCAGTTCACGGGTCTCGTAGCAATAAAACTCCATGCGATCGAGTTCGCGCAGCAAGTCGTTGGGAAACTCAATATCAGCTTTGTCGATTTCATCGATCAGCAGCGCCACAGGTTCGGTGGCTGTAAACGCTTGCCACAGCACGCCTTTGATGATGTAGTTCTCGATGTTTTTCACACGCTCGCCACCGTCGAGATCGGCCATTTGGCTGTCGCGCAGACGACTCACAGCGTCGTATTCGTAAAGGCCTTGCTGGGCTTTGGTGGTGGATTTCACATGCCATTGCAACAGCGGCATGCCCAAAGACTGGGCCACTTCCTCGGCCAGCATGGTTTTGCCCGTACCAGGCTCGCCTTTGACCAGCAAGGGGCGTTTAAGCGTGATGGCCGCGTTGACCGCCAGCATCAGGTCTTGGGTAGCGACATAGTTGTCTGAACCTGCGAATTTCATGGAGTGCGCCTTTTCATTTTTTTCCAACACGGAGCTTACAAGCTGCGTCGATATAATCTTCGGAGTTTCTTTTCATGATTGTCTGTCCAAAATGATCAAGCTCATCACATCGGTTTTCATGGTTTTTGTCGCATCTGCGACCTCAGTGGCTTATGCCCAAGACGCAGCTGGAGACGCCAAAGCCGGTGAAACCAAAATTGCCATGTGTATTGGCTGTCACGGCATCAAAGGTTACCAAGCTTCTTTTCCCGAGGTTTACAAGGTACCCAAAATTTCCGGTCAAAGCGCTGCCTACATTGTTTCCGCTTTGAATGCTTACCAAAAAGGTGAGCGTAAGCACCCCACCATGCGCGGTGTTGCAGCTTCACTGAGTGCCAAAGACATGGCCGATATTGCCGCTTACTACGAGGGTCATGGAAAAGACGCTTCCGAAACCTTGCCCGAGAAAGCCAGCGAGCCTACCGGTGCCGTAGTAGCCTTGGTAGCCAAAGGTGCTTGTGCTTCTTGTCATGGTGCCAACCTCAGCAAGCCCATGGTGCCTGGCTATCCCAAAATTGCTGGCCAACACAAAGACTATGTGTATGTTGCACTCAAATCCTACAAAGAGGACAGCCAATCCACTTGGGGCCGTGCCAATGGCGTCATGGGTGGCATTGCCAAGCAATTCACCTTGGCCGAACTCAAAGAGCTGGCGGCTTATGTCAGCAGCCAGCAGGGCGAGTTGAAGACCGTTCCTCAGTCCAAGTTCCGCTGAAACAGCCAGATACCCCCGAAGCCCACCTTGGTGGGCTTTTTTGTGGGTGCTGGGAACTCAGTCGCGGGTGGCTTGGTGTTGTACCGCGGCGATATAGGCTTGCCCATCGGGCGGGCGGCCACTGCGTTGGCTTTCCCACAGCATGGTGCCCAAGCATTCCATCACTTCGTGGTGGGCGTCGTGCAAGTTGTTGCGCTTGGCAGCCAGTAACTCCACCGCTTGTCGAATGCCGTGTGGTTGGTCGATGGAGCATTGTTCGCTGATGGAGACATGCATGGACAAATGCAAAAACGGGTTGGCCTGACCATCGTCACCTTTGTACTGTTTGGTCAGCGCTGCGTCGACATCCGATAAATCGTTGGCGTATTCGGGGTGCTCGGTCACCCACAAACCGGCCAGCGTTTCCAGTGCGTCGCTTAATTGGTCGCTTTGCTGCTTGGCATAGACTTGGCAGAAGAACCGCCTGACATCTTCTTGGGAAGGATTGAACATGGCTTGTATTGTTAACCAGAGAGTGGCATGAAACACGCTTTTATTTGTGACGCGATTCGCACCCCTTTTGGCCGCTATGGTGGCGCTTTGTCATCGGTACGCGCCGATGATTTGGCGGCAGTGCCCCTCAAGGCTTTGATGGCGCGCAATCCCAAGGTGGATTGGCAAGCCGTAACCGATATTTTGTACGGTTGTGTGAACCAAGCAGGTGAAGACAACCGCAATGTGGCGCACATGGCCAGCCTGTTGGCAGGTTTGCCCTTGGAAATTCCGGGTGCCACCATCAACCGTCTGTGTGGTTCTGGCATGGACGCCTTGGGCACCGCTGCCCGTGCCATACGTGCTGGGGAGGCGGGTTTGATGATCGCCGGAGGGGTGGAGAGCATGAGCCGCGCACCTTTTGTCATGCCCAAAGCCGAGGCGGCGTTTGGCCGCAACCCGCAAATTTTTGACACCACCATCGGCTGGCGCTTCATCAACCCCTTGATGAAAACCCAGTACGGCGTGGACGCCATGCCTGAGACCGCAGAAAACGTGGCAACCGATTACAAAATCGAGCGCGAAGCCCAAGACCGCATGGCTTTGGCCAGCCAAATGAAAGCCGTGGCAGCACAAAAAGCCGGCATCTTGGCCCAAGAAATCACTGCCGTCACCATTTCGCAAAAAAAGGGCGATCCCATCGTGGTGGACAAGGATGAGCACCCCCGCGAAACCAGTTTGGAAGCCTTGGCCAAGCTCAAAGGCGTGGTGCGACCCGACGGCACGGTGACAGCGGGTAATGCCAGCGGCGTGAACGACGGTGCTTGCGCAATTTTGTTGGCTGATGAAACCAGTGCCGCCAAACAGGGTCTGACGCCCCGCGCCAGGGTGGTGGGCATGGCGACTGCGGGTGTACCCCCGCGCATCATGGGCATAGGGCCGGCACCCGCCACTGAAAAAGTGTTGGCGTTGACCGGATTGACCTTGGCGCAAATGGATGTGATTGAACTCAATGAGGCGTTTGCAGCGCAAGGTTTGGCTGTGTTGCGGCTGCTGGGTTTGCAAGACGACGACCCCCGCGTCAACCCCAACGGTGGCGCGATTGCTTTAGGTCACCCGCTGGGTGCTTCGGGCGCCAGGTTGGTCACCACCGCCACCAACCAACTCCACCGTACCGGCGGGCGTTATGCGCTTTGCACCATGTGTATTGGGGTGGGGCAGGGGATTGCAGTGGTGATTGAGCGGGTTTAGCGCTTACTGCTCTACAAACGCACGCTCCACCACAAAGTCACCGGGCGTGGTGGTGTTGCCTTCTTTGAAGTGGCGTTCTTCCAGCAAGGTTTTCAGGCTTTTCAGCATCTGCGGACTGCCGCACAACATGACCCGGTCGGTCTCGGGATTGAGCGCCGGCAAGTCCAGGTCGGTGGTCAGCTTGCCGCTCTCGATCAAATCGTTGATGCGCCCTTGGGTTCGAAATGGCTCACGGGTGACCGTAGGGTAGTACAGCATTTGGCCACTGACCATCTCGCCCAGCAGTTCGTGTTGGGGCAATTCTTGGGTGAGGTAGTCGTGGTAAGCCAGTTCTTTCACCTCGCGCACTCCGTGCACCAAAATGACTTTTTCAAAGCGCTCGTAGGTATCAGGGTCACGCACGATGCTCAGGTAGGGTGCCATGCCTGTCCCCGTGCCCAGCAAATACAGGTTTTTGCCGGGCAGCAAATAGTCGATCAGCAAGGTGCCGGTGGGCTTTCGACCCACGATGATTTTGTCGCCTACCTGTATGTGTTGTAAACGTGAAGTGAGGGGACCGTCTTGCACCTTGATGCTTAAGAACTCAAGGTGTTCCTCGTAGTTGGCACTGACAATGCTGTAGGCGCGCAGCAAGGGTTTGTCATTGACTTTGAGGCCGATCATGGTGAAGTGGCCGTTGGAAAACCGCAGTGCTTGGTCTCGTGTGGTGGTAAAGCTGAACAGGCGGTCGGTCCAGTGGTGGACGGTCAAAACGGTTTCTTCGTGAAAAGCGCTCATGGCGTGTTTGGTTAATATGTGAAAACACAATTTTAGAGGACGCATGCATTGGCACCGCCCGGATAGACGCCGAAAGCGCCATGCACGACACTTGTACATATGAAAAAAACATTTGAAACCTTGGCCAAGGTGGCCGCGCACGTGGGTCAAGACGTGGCTGTCAGCGACTGGTTGACGATTTCCCAAGACCAAATCAATTTGTTTGCCGATGCGACCTTGGACCACCAGTGGATACACACCGATACAGAGCGAGCCAAAACCGGTCCGTTTGGTAGCCCGATTGCCCATGGTTTTCTCACCCTGTCGCTGCTGCCGGCCATGTTTGCCAGCGCCTTTGAAATCCAGCAAACCCGCATGGGCATTAACTATGGTCTGAACAAGGTGCGTTTCACAGCCCCTGTGCCGGTGGGCAGCCGCTTGCGCGGGCATATGCACCTGCTGGCCTGCGAGCCTATTGAACCCCAGGGCTTGCAAATGACCTGGCGGGTGACCGTGGAGTGCGAGGGTGCTGATAAGCCCGTGTGTGTGGCCGAGTCACTGGTGCGGCACTACGCCTGAAAAGTCCTGCTGGCGCCAAGCCTCGTAGACCGTGATGGCCACGGCGTTGGAGAGGTTCAAGCTGCGCTGACCTTCAAGCATGGGCAGGCGCATTTTTTGGGTTTCGGGAAAGAAAGCGCGAACCTCTGCAGGTAGACCACTGGTTTCATTGCCAAACACCAGCCAATCGCCTGACTTAAAAGCGCTTGCAAACACCGACGCTTTGCCATGGGTGGTGAGGGCAAAGCAGCGTGACACATCGGGTTGCTCGGCATCCACAAAAGCTTGCCAACTGGCGTGGCGCTTGACACTGGCGTACTCGTGGTAGTCCAGGCCCGCACGGCGCATTTGCTTGTCTTGCATAGAAAAACCCAAAGGCTCAATCAGGTGCAGCGCGCACCCAGTGTTGGCGGCCAAGCGAATGACATTGCCGGTGTTGGGCGGAATTTCTGGTTGAACCAAAACGATGTGAAACATGCGGACTTTCGATGAAGCCTGCATTGTGGCTTGCCGCATGGTGGTTCACCTTAGGCAGGCGTGCGGGCCAGTGCCACCACATCGACGCGCGCGATGCCTGCAGCCAGCAATACCTGTGTGCAAGCGTGCAAGGTGGCGCCCGTGGTCATGACATCGTCGACCAATACCACCCTGGATTGGCGCAACACCGATACATACTGCGGTGCCACAATGAAAGCGTGGGTTAAGTTGTGCAAGCGCTCTTGGCGTGTCAGTCCCGATTGCGCTGTGGTGTCGCGAAACCGCACAAGACCTGACGCCAATACACATGGTGGTGCCAGGTGTTTGGCCAGTTGCAAAGCTTGGTTAAAACCCCGCTCTCGCAGTCGTTGGGATGACAAAGGCACGGGAATCACGTGGTCTGCATCTGACACAAGCTTGGCAATACAAGGGTTCATTTGCATGGTTTGGGCTAAAAAGAAAGCCAAACCCGGCTGTGATTGAAATTTGAAAGACGTGATCAATGCTTTCCACGGCGACTCATAGGGCACAGCCGCCAAACACGTTGCCCAAAGTGGGGGGTGCATGCAGCAGGTGGGGCACAAGGGCTGAGGTGCGGGTAGGGCGCAGCCAAGGCAACGTGGCGTCGCATGCAAAGCACTTCTGTCGCAGCAACGGGTGCACAAGGCCTGCCAAGCCCATTGGCCACAGGCATGGCACAGTCCTGGCAGCCGCCCATTTGCACAAAAAAGGTGGCTGGTCCATCTTCGGTATGCTGGGGGAGCGGTTGACATAAGCCACATCACAACATTTATTCGAACCCATGTCTGCGAATCCTTCACTCGGAAAAAGTGAACTGCTCCCACCCCTAGACCCCTTGGCGGCTAAGCGATGGGAGCGTTTGGCTATGCATACCCCTGAGGCGTGGTTGCATGAAGAAGTGGCCAAGCGAATGGCGAAACGCTTGGAGTTGATACGCTGCCAGCCTACGCATTGGGTGCATTGGCAGCCCAGTTTGGGCGCTTGGTCAGGGCAGGCGCTGGTCCAGCAGCAATACCCCCAAGCAATGTGCACGGTGGTGGAGGCGGATGCACAACTTTTGTCACAAGCGCGACAAAAGTGGCAACCGCCATGGTGGAAACGTGTGGTCACCCCCGCTCCACTTTTTGCCATGGCACCTAAGCAGCCTGCGCAGATGCTGTGGGCCAACATGGGTTTGCACATGCAGGCGCGGCCTCAAGCCAGCATGGCGCAATGGCATTTGGCCTTAGCTCCCGAGGGATTTGTGATGTTTTCTTGTTTGGGGCCAGACACCTTGCATCGGCTGAGGGCACTGTATGCCCAGCAAGGTTGGCCCCCTGCGTCACACGACTTTACCGACATGCACGACTGGGGCGATATGTTGCTGGCTTCGGGGTTTGCGCAACCCGTGATGGACATGGAGCGCGTCACTTTGACCTATACAGACGAGAAGGCCTTGTTGGCAGAGTTGCGAACCTTGGGGCGCAATTTGCATCCTCAGCGTTTTGCAGGTTTGCGCGGGCGGCAATGGCTGAACACTTTGCATCATGGTTTGCGCGAAACGTTGAAAGTCCCCGGTTCATCAGGGCGATTGGCCTTGGAGTTTGAAATCATTTACGGCCATGCGTTTAAAGTGCCTGCCAAGACACCAGCAAGTCTTGTGTCTGAGGTGACGCTGGACGACCTTCGTTCGCAGTTGCCCAGTCGGCGCAGTCACAAGCCCGTCACCTGAAAGATTGGTGTCAGGCTGGGCAAAGTAAGGGACGGTTAGAATTGTGCGGTTTTGGTGGCTTTACCCCCTTGTTGAATCTTTACAAACATGATGAACAACATTTACAAAAAATTTGAAAAGGCAAGCATTGCCTTGTTCGCCCTGGTCTCCACCATGGCGTGGTCAGTCAAC
>Ga0214919_10007054_pt1 | contig 15274 bp, 16 predicted proteins | sample LL1503_MetaG_FD_177994 | JGI IMG/M metagenome (GOLD analysis project Ga0214919, IMG submission 177994) | Freshwater microbial communities from Lake Lanier, Atlanta, Georgia, United States - LL-1503 | ecosystem: Environmental > Aquatic > Freshwater > Lake | place: USA: Georgia | collected... | reverse complement strand
TTCAAAACAACTTCCTGTATTCCGCCATTCAAAAAGTTATTTTCAACTAAACTATTGAAACTCATTTTGACACAAGTAAATTCGGTGTTTTTGTTTGCTTCTTTGCGGTCTTTGACATCTTGACGAACTGTCTTTTCCTTAACTATTGGAGGTAGGACTTCCTCCTGCTTCTTCTTCTTTCTTCCCATCCTATATACTTACTAAATATTTTATTTTTATATAAGTTAAACGAATTAATTTATATAATTGCCTAAATGTTTCCCCCTTAGGTTTTTGATTGTTCTATTTCCGTTTGTAGTTTTTCCTTCTTTTTCAAATATGCTCTTCTTGCATATTCTTTTTTCTTTTCTGGCGGAACCTCATACACATAATTAGTTTTTTCACGATATTCTTTAACCTGTTGTTTATGTTTTTCTTTATTCTCCTCGTAATATACTTTATTTCTTGATGGACTTGTATATTTTTTCAAGTGCGTTTTAGTTTCATTTAATTCATTTCGCAGTTTCTCGTTTTCTTCTTCTAATAATTTTAATTTGCTTATAACATCAGCATTCATTGCAGTAATATATTGCTGTATTTTTATATTTTTATATAATATAATTATATTATGCCTTCACATAAAAGCAAAGATTATAAATTTACTGCTGTAAATTATTATTTAGTTGAAGATACAACACAGGAAGAAGTGTGTAAGATTTTCAAATGTTCTGCAAGAAGTTTAATGCGTTGGGTAAAACAATACAAAAAGGATGGAAATGTAGATATTCATTATAGAAAACCGATTGCTTACAAAATAAAAAAAGAATATGTGAAGTTTTTGGTGGATGAAATAAATAAAAATAGAACAATTACATTACAGGAATTACATCAAAAACTAACAGATAAATATACAGATTTGAATATAAGCACGATGCAAATATTCAGGGTAATTCGTGATAATAATATTACATTGAAACTAACAAGAATAAGACACGAACCAATCAAGCGTTTTGGTAAGGAAATTGATATAAACTCAAAAATAAAGGATTTTTATGATGAAGTAAAGAAATATAAAATAGATGACATTATTTGTATTGATGAAACCAGCATAAAATCATTGCAAAAACGAAATCATTGTTATAGCAATAAGAGTAGGAGATGTGTAATAAAAACACAATCACAAGAAGTATTCAAGAAATATACAGGAATATTTGCGATTTCAGTTGATGGTGTTATACATTGGGATTTATACGACAAAGGTGGAATAAATACGGACAGATTACACCGACTAAAAAGAAAAATGAGACAAAATTACTTTAAAAAATAAAATAAAATTATCAATCATTTCTTTTTGTTATTGTAGTGTAAAAGCACCTTTTCAGGCATTAGACACACTTGACGACCTCAACATTCGTTTCGGTGGTTGGTCTATTCTTTCAAGTTTGTATTCTCTACTATATTTCATAGGACGCTTTCCTGTTTTTTTGTAGTAGTTAAATACATAGCGGATATTTTTACACCCATTCTTATCACGATTGACACACCCTTTCCTGTTGTTTTCCATTTGATATGTTAGGATTGAGTGGATTTTTCTATTTTCACCCTTTTTATCAGGTAAATATAGATTTTTACAAATGTCTTTCGTTTCATAAGATAAACACGATGTTCTAAACTCGTCTATATTATATACTTTGAAACGCTCCTTTAATTTTCGTTTTAATGATAAGTTAGGAGTGGAGATAAAGTTCCGCATTTGCTTTCCTATACTCCAATCTCCTATAATAATAGTATGGTCTTTGCTATACTTTCTCTCAATCATATTCAGCATATTATCCTCACTTCGTTTCTTGTTGATAAAAGCATACCATTTGTATTTACGAAATTGAATGTCTTGATATAATGGAATGACTATATTATTTACTTCCTGTTTCTTTGCTATGTATTCTTTGAACTTATCAATATTACAACTTTTTGAATTATATTTATTCAAGGTTTCTTCTATTTTGGTAATATGGATTTTATCTTTATAATTTTTTAGTAAGCGTTGGTATTTCAATCGTTTCGTTTCTTTGATACGCATACTATTCGTATAAGAACAAAACTTTCCTTTATCATTCATCATCGTAAATAAACTACGCTTTCCAGGGTCAATAAAAATATGTTTTCCTTTTAACGCTTCAATTGGTAATTCATCAATATATGGAAACTCTGGTAAATCTTGTGTTGGTTCTGTTTTTTTTGGCGGATTTTCTTTGCTTTGTTTTCGTAAAAGTTTTGTAAGTTCATTTTGATGTTCTTTCTTTTTTTCTTTTTTATTTTCCTTTTCTTCTTTGGTTAGTCCTTGTAATGCTTTTTTTCCTTGTTTTTTCTTATCCTTCTTTTGTTGTTCTTTTTCTATAAAATCCTTATGAATAAATCGTAATGAAGTAGCATATCCATCTGTAATAATAGTATAATCAAACTGGTAATTTTTACGAGTTTGTTTTATACCCCATAAATAATCCCAGATAAACACCTTGTTTTCTTCCAGACAATTATTTAGATTTCCAGAAGTAGCAGATAATATTTTACCATCTTTTTCAGGAAACTTACAAATTTTCATAAGTTTTTTGTCTTGTTTTGTATCTACAAACAATTCCACCATCGCCTTTGTATCTACCTGAATATGTCTTGGAATAGCGTTTGTTTGAATTGGAAAAAACTGGAAGGATTTTGCTTCTAATGTTTCCAGTTTTAAACACATATATATCATATATTTTAGATACTTGTATGGTTCGCAACAAACATCATAATAATAACTTGTATCATACTCTTTTGGAACTATTTTGTATCTATTTTCATTTACCCATTTATGGTATTTTTCATCGCATACTAAAGTATTATTCAATATATCATTTTTTACCACACGAAGTTCTTTAAATAATTGTTTTTTGAATACTTTATTAATAATTTCTTCCTTGTAAATCGACTTAAAATATGAATTGATAAACCGTTTTACATAATCAAAAAAGTGTATTTTGATGTTATTTGTAATAGAAGTAAGCATAGTAGTAGCATAATAATCTAATATAGCAGATAGATTTTTACCATCTTCTAATGAAAAATTGTATAGAGTTTGAAACTCTTAATAAAATATTATTATTACCTTTTGGTTTTGGTCCGGATGATGATTTCATAACAGATTTCATTGCCATAGAAATAGTATCAGTTGTAACTTCAGGAATAACAATATCATTATGATATTTTTGTAAAACCCATAATCGTAATAATAAATAGGATTTAGAAGTGATTTTGTTTGCTCGTGAAATAGCATCTTGTAAAATCGTCATATTTCGTTCAGCAATATCAGTATCACTATGTAAAATTGAAGTAATGGGAACTTTGAAACATCTATATTTTTCATTATCATCGTTTTGTTTCTTTTTCTTTTTCATTCTATATACTTACTAAATATTTTATTTTTAAATAGTTTTCCGCATAATTAATTATTCCTAAATGTTTTTTATTTTTTCTTTTTGTAGTTTTTCTTTTCTTTTTAAATACGCCCTTCTTCTATATTCTTTTAATTTTTCAGGGTTTTCTTCCTTAAGTTTTAATAAATAATTCGCACCACTTTCCATTACTTTTTCTTTATTTTTTTCATAATATTTTTTATGATTTTTACCGCTCGTATATTTCCTTAAGCGTTCCTCTAATTCATTTATACGATGTTTTAATGTTTCAATTTCATTTTTTAATTCATCATTATTTTCCATTATAATTTATAATATATTCCTAAATATTTTTAAATAATTTTATATATAATTATTATGTCGCAACATAGCAAAGATTACAAAGAAGTAGCGGTAAAACATTATTTAGAAGGCAAAAATGATATGCGTGATACTTGTAATTTATTCAAATGTAAATATCAATCATTATCACGATGGGTAAAAAAATATAACCAAAATGGAAATGTAAATAGAAAAACTCGTAAAAATCATAACATAAAAATTACTCCTAAAATAGAAAAGTTTGTAAAAGATTATATTAGAAAATACAATACAACTACATTATGGGAATTATCTAAATTAGTAGATAATGAGTTTAATGTTCGTTTAACATCTATGTCTATTCATAATATACTTAAAAATAACAAAATCACACGAAAACGCTTACGAAGTAAATATTATCCTGAAAAGCGTGAAGGACAAGAAAAAGAAGATTTGGAAACTTTTTATAACACATTACACTCAAAATATGATTACGCAAAAACTATATGTTTAGATGAAACCTCTATATATTTGAATATGACACTTACTTATGGTAGAAGTAGAAGCGGAACAAGAGTAATCAAGAAAACTAATAAATACCCTTACAAACGCTTTAATTTATTATGTGCTATAAGTGCGAATAAAGTCGTTGGGTGGAAATTATATCCTGAACGAAAAGGTGGAGTAAAGACAACCGATATTTTAGAATTTTATGATGAGTTTATTCATTCCAAATACAAAAATCATTTGATTATTATGGATAATGCCGTTATTCATAAATCAAAAGTAATACGAGAAAAAATCGAAGCAGACCATAATCATTTATTATATTCTGTTCCATATCACCCAGAAACTAACGCAATCGAGGAATACTTTAGCCAGTTAAAGCATTATGTGAAAAAGAAAAGTCCAAATACCTATGATGATATTTATAAGGTAATTACTGATATAATAGATAAGAAAATTACAAAGGAACATCTAACAAACTACCTGAAACATAGTTATAAAATATACAAGTCATAACTGCGTTTTGTCTCATTTTTCTTTTTAGTCGGTGTAATTGATTTTTTAGAGCATAACATTACGAGCAAGTTGAAAGATAAACTAATAATATTAGATAATGCATCCGCCCATAGAAATGAACGAATAAGGAAATTGGTAAATACTAATAATAATATTTTATATGCGGTTCCTTACCAACATTTTACAAATTCAATTGAAAATTATTTCAGTATGTTGAAATCAAGATTACAAAAATTAGATGGGTTGAAATATGAAAACCTGAAAGAAAATATACAAAAAGTTATAAGCGAAATACCAAATGAAAAATACAAAAATATATTTAAGGGTGCTTATGAAAGACCTGAAAAATATGTTCCAAAGAATAAAACAAGAAAAATAAATAAATTATACAAATGATTATTTACAACTTGGTTTGTAAATAATCGGCGTTTGAAATGTTAAAAGGTGTAATATGTTTTTGGATATACCATTTGAATCGACTTCGTTTACTAATGAAAAGTTGGGGTTGGCGAGAGTTGGGTCGTGTGTAGCATCGCTTAGCATTTTTTTACTTATTTACAGTTTCAATCTTACTATAGTATAACATACATAAAAAAATATCACATATTTACAGTTCTATTCTGAATATGTGATATTGATAGTGTATTTTTACACCATTTTTCATTGGATATTTTTTGCTATTACACTTATTGAGATTTTTGGAATGGCTGGATGCTACTGGTAACAGGAACACCATTAGATTTGTTGGATGAAGTGTTGTAGAAAAAGAAGTTGTTCCATTCATTATCATAAACGTCTTGTGAAGTGTGAATATGTCATCACCAATTTTCTTGGTATAATTTCCTCCATAATTTATGTCCAACACTTCAGCTGTTGATGAATCATTTGTTATAAGTGATGATATAGATGTTGCTGTTCCTGCTTTTAATGAATATTTTCCATTACTTATATATAATCCAGTATACTTCCAACCCCAAACCCATATTTGTTGATTGTAATATTTGTCTAACTGTTCCATTGACATTTGAAGCCAATAATTTTTGGTCAACATATTTTTTTTAATATAATCAATTGTATTCATTGAAGACAGTGCTTGTGCTTGTTCACAAGATGTATGTGATAATAGTTTCCAATTTACGTTTGTGTTACCATCACTATAAGATTCATTCCACCAAGTAGATATTTTTTCTACATTGTAATTGTATACAGATAGTTTGGAACTGTCGCCCTTAATAATATAAGAATTGAAATACCATTGAATCATTTCGTTATGAAGTGCAGTAGTTTGGGATACAATAGTAGACATAAGTGTTTCAAACCCATATTTAATGCTTGTTAAACCTTCATTAGATGTCAATAATTTTTTAAATATATCTGAAAATGAATTGGTTAGAGGTAAATACCAAAACTTGTGGCATTGATAAGCGACAAGTGTTTTTAACGCATCATTGGAATCGGAAAAAATCATATCACCAACAGCCCATTGAAATAGGGGTCCAAGAATAACACTGTCTAACCCTAAAATATCTTTGGATATTTTTTCTGGTGTGATGTTTGTTAATGCTGTACACTGGAACCATGAAATCGCGACGTTTAATTTAGCTGGATATGGATTTAACTTATTAACATTATCCACTGTTTTTTGTGCTCCAGAAAGTCCATTATATCCAAACTTATCTTGTGCGTCCTTTTTATTAATATTACAGAAAAAGGCATCGAGTAAATCGATTCGGTTAATCTTTTTATATTTTGGTGTTGTTGTTGTTGTTGGTGTTGTTGTTGTTGTTGTTGTTGTTGTTGTTGTTGTTGTTGATTCATTTATTTGTCTGGCAGCATTAACTACTAATTGTGTTCCCAGAGAATGTCCGACAAATCTAATTTCTGAACCTGTGTATTTGCTGGTGGATTCTCCAAAATATTTTGCGTATTCTTCCACGAATATGTCTGTCATGTTTTTATTCGAATAGGGTGAGGATGGGGATGAAACGTGTGGAATGTTAACAAAACCAATTCCATTTGCGTTTCTATATCGCATAAAGTTTTTCGAATATATTTTCGATTCTGTTACGACAGGAACCGTTGAATTATAATCGGTAAATGATGTATCGTCGTCGTCTGAAAATGATTGCCATCTGAAAATTCCGACATTCCAACCATCTGTTATAAAATTAACAATGGATGGCGGTAAAACTGTAAATATTTTATTTTTAATAAGTGTTTGTTGCCAACCATGAACATAAATGATTGTTTTTCTTGAGGGGTCGAATAAACATTTTTTCGAATTGATTCCGTAATATTTTCCATCAGTTGTTGGTGATGATTCTGTCTTTTCTCCAAACTTATTCGCGTTGATACCATCCGAGTTATAATCATGAGATAACCAAAAAAGTCCCGTTACGCATTCAGGGTAATTTGATAATGTGGTATAATCCAACTTACCATGTGTACTATAAGGATAATTATCACTTGTTGTTGTTGTTGTTGCTGCTGCTGAAGACATTCAATTGTGTAATCCAAATATTATAATATACATATATATAATATTTTTTTACATTTTTTTTACAATAATTCGCTTCAATTCGATTCATATAGTTACACACTCACACAACATCATCGTCATGTTCGTCTTCAATACAACAATCGTCTCCCTCAACTACATCGTCCTCCTTAGTATACTTGTCTAAATATCGATACATGCGATGAATATGTAATTTCGATATATCATGATTTTCAAAGATATGCACAATTTCCGCGTCAGAATATTTACTTTTCAACTCTAAAAAAAACGCAAACATATCCTTTTGATCCATACTTAATTGTTGACACAAATCTTGAATGAATAACGAATTGTTGTATTCGGTTGAATATTTGGTGAGCACTTTGGTGAATCGCACTTCTGTAGGATTGAACTTGGGTTTTTTTTTAAACGATTGGTTATACAAATGATTGTTCTTAAATGTCTTTATAATAGAACTCATTTCGTTGAACTTCCATATTTGTTTTTGAAACGTGATGCGGTCAATGTAATCAGCAAAACACATGTTGTTTAACACTTCAACATAAAAGGGGATACTGGTTTCCTTCTTACATTTCTCGATGACATCGATTATATTTTCATGCCATAGTAAACCAACAATAGTTCTATCCGTTTCATTCATCAATGTCGCATGTTCGTCGAGAGAATAGTGGTTGTTTATTAATCGATGTGTGATTTTTTTTGTGTCGTCGTTGAACAATTTCGACCCGAATATGTTTTGGAGAATTTCCGACGTTTTTATATTACGACAATAACAATCTTCTGATGAATCAACACCATCACCATCACCATCACAAACCTCATTTTTTTTCGATTCTATGTTTTTAACAACACGTAAAACACTATTCAGTTTCCTTAAATCGCGTTGAACAAAATCAACAATATGTTGTTGGGTAGCCGAATTGCAATCGCATTTCATTTGAGACATACAATTGTCTACAATAAAACTAATTTGTTGTATTGTCGGCGATTTTAATTCAAATGTATTACACACCTTCATCAAATCCTTGATTTTTTTATCAATGTAATAATTTCCGATACATATAATCGGAATGTCGGTGCTTTCCTCCAATTTTTGTTTTTTTGTTTTTTTGGGACGAATAAGTTTAATTAGCGCATTAATCCCTCCCTTGTCGCCGTTATTCATTCCATCTATTTCGTCCATTACGATTGCGATTTTCTGTATTTTCTTGTGGAACAGACTCATTATGTTTTTATTGGACATGGTATGTTTTGTGATGGTATCAATGACAGATTTGTTCCGAATATCTCCAGCATCGTATAAAATAATATCGTATCCCATTTCTTTTAAAATATGAGTTATAAATGTAGTTTTTCCTGTTCCTGATTCTCCGTAAATATACAGTCCTCGTTTACATGCCGAATTTTTCTTATTTAATTCAAAATCGAGTAATACATCCTTAATTTTTGTGGAAATAACATCGCGTTGGAGAATGGTGTTTATATTTAAGTGAGTGTGTATGTTGTTGTTGTTGTTGTTGTTATTGTTGTTGTTATTGTCTTCGTCGTTGTGGTTATTATGATGATCCAAAGATTCTGTATTCATATCCATACATACTGAATATATCACATGTTATGTCTTTATGTCATTTTTACAGTAGTATTTTCTTTTTAGTCGATGTATTTGCGTCAGCCCACACTATTTTTTTTTGTAAATAACAACATAAATAACAACAATGAATGAGTTGTTTCAGAACATTAAGCCTATAACTATATCCGAATCTCAGTTGAAATGTATCATTTTCGCAATTGTATACTGTATTGTTATAGGCTGCGGAGTGTGTATTATAGGAATCGTTGTTTTCGTCATATGTAGTTATTTCATGATTAAACGAATGAATATTATGGATATTAACGATATTGGTATTTTATTCAATAAATACAATAAACGGTCTCAGGATATACTTGATAAATATGGTGAATGTAAGATACAGAGCGCCTATATTGTTAGACAACCATTGAGCAAATGGTTAACCACTTTTGGTAACATGTTGACTTTTTATAGACTTAATACGATAATCACCGAATCGTTAACACTGCTTCCCTATCATTCGTCGTTGATGGTTAAGATACTAACCCCTGAAAATAAAATAAAAATGTTGGTTATTGAAAAACAAAATTGTGTCGAGATAAGAGAAACCATTTGTATACATAATAATATGGAAATGAAACAACTCCGTCATATTAAAAACCGTAATCTTATACTCAATGATGTTATTGAAACCACGCGGGCAAGAATAGGAAACGATAAATTCTTCAATTGGGGACTTATTGAAAAGAACTGTCGGTATTTTACACAAGAATTGCTGATTACTATGAATAGTGATACTCCCAAAAACACAGAGTATCTTTCCAGGTGTGATGCAATTACCGAGAAACTTCAATTCTCCGATTTTTCTCTACATATAATACATTGTATGGTTTCAATAGGCAACGTTATAGAAAAAATGTTTACATAATATACAGATATAACACAAATGATTGTATTGGTTCTTTTTTATACGCAAGGTGTTCCATATGATAAAGGTAGAAATTTAACATGTGAATGTAGTAGAATGATTAATCAATATTCGTCAGAGTTTGATAAGATTGTTTGTTATAATCCATCAACATTAAGAGAAATGGGGTATGGAGAATATGTTTCAGAATCCGATTCTACAGGTGTAGTGTCTAAAAACCCCAATTTTAATAATATTGGATTTGCTGCATGGAAACCACTGATTATAAAACTACAACTTGACAAAATGACAAATCCAGATGATATTGTTGTATATCATGATGTGAATTGTAGCAAATACCCAATATACTTGAAATACAATGGGTTCCGACGTCATGTTCTTAATTTACTCGACATGGCAAAATATCCGTTTTTTGTACCACAAGTCCCAGAGTATCGTATAAAAAAGATATGTAAAACAAACGTTATTGTTGAATTAGGTGAAAATCACCCGTTTAGTTATATGTGTAAAAACGTATGTGTTAATTTTATGATTTTTAGAAAATCCAATATTTCAGATGAGATTTTGGAGGAGTGGCGGGTTGCTTGTTTACATAAAGAATGGATGGACGGAATTGTGTATATTAAAAATGTTGATGGTTTTAGTCATCATTGTCCAGAACAAGGAGTTTTCTCAACTATTTTAGCGAATTGGATTCGAAAAGGGACAAATAATATTCCTAAATCATTCCCGTCGGTATATTTTGTTAAACGCGACATAAACAAACAGCGACTTATTACAGACTACTCTTATCTCAAATATGTAATGTCGAACCATGCTGTTGGTGCGGTCATGCTGTTGTTGCGGTCATGCTGTTGTTGCGGTCATGCTGTTGTTGCGGTCATGCTGTTGTTGCGGTCATGCTGTTGGTGCGGGCGGTGTTTCACATGGATTTTTATCGAATCCGTAGGTGATTCCATCCCAAGATACACCGCATTTATTTGCCCATTTATACTTTGCGCATGTAGCATTGGATCCATTAAAAGGACTTACTGAAAAGTCCATGGAAGAATGTCCTTCAGGTCCAACATTTGCGTTGCATGTCCCTAAATCCTTATTATTAATACATTTTGAACCTGTGCCAGAGGCATCTAACCAATAGTCTGGACAGGTACCCGCTAAAGGCGGCCATGCTTGACTACTGTTTGATTTTGCGAGCGTAGTTCCTACAATAATCAAACAAATGAGCAAAATAACAAATGCGATGACGATTACAATTCTTTGAAAATTTGCCATGTATGTATGTATATGAAGTATAACAATATTTTTTTTATGCCTATAGAATATACTTGCTTATACAAGATACAATACAACATATCCATATGAACCACTATGAATCGAATGGACAAAGACAAAGACATGGACAGGGACAGGGACAGGGACAGGGACAGGGACGTGTCTCAAATGGACGAGTAAACATTTTCTCTCCAAAAACCCCCGATTTATTTCAAATGTATGACAAAATACCAGTGAATCAGACGGCGACATTTAGGGATCCTACAGCAGGGGTATGGGATAATTCACAGTTATCGGAATCCTTTTTCTCTCAGCAAAACATTCAGGATATTCAAAATGGAATACGAAACGGAGTGTATCAAAAATCAAATAGACGGTTCATTATTTCCAATCAGGACGAGGATACATTGAAAATCATTATGCGCTCAATATTTCTCCAAAACTCTGCCAACCAGCCCACGAATATAGGACAACAAGTCCAGCAATTGAATAAAATTGTGCTTGATTACTGTGTTCCGCAAGTGTATGGAGAGGCACAGGGGTATAGGCAATATATTAAAGACGCAAGCACAATGTATACACCTATTCCTCCACCTATTATGTCGACACAAAAGGATAAGGAGTTGGAGTTGAAACCATGGTTTTAAAAATATTGTCTATAATATATATATATATATATAGATTGCTGATGTCAGATAAAGAAGATAAACAGACGGATAGGGTTTATACTGTTTATACCGATGGAGTTTATGATGTGTTTCATAGAGGACATGTAGAGAGTTTAAGGATATGCAAACAATTGTTTCCAAATACCCGATTGGTTGTAGGTGTCATAGGCGATGAGGTCGCTACAGGATATAAACGCGAACCAATTTATAAGGAGGACGATAGATTTACCATTATTGAAAACATTCGGTTCGTAGACGAAGTGGTGCGAAACCCACCGCTCATTATCACCGAAGATTTTTTAAATAAATATGGAATCGATTATGTGGTTCATGGATTCTCTAATCCGTCGGACGCAGACAAACAGGACGATTTTTTCAAGATACCGCAACAATTGGGCAAGTTTAAAGTGGTGCCTTATTACGACAAAATATCGACGAGTGATATTATTTCGAGAATCAAGCTGATGTAAGTAAGTAAGTAAGTAAGTAAGTAAGTAAGTAAGTAAGTGTAAAAAGTATATAGAATCATTGTGTATACATTGTGTATATTACACAATGAATATCTTCCCCCATTCCCATTCAGATCCTTATTTATACTCAGGAGATGCAAACAATACAGTCCACCAAACACATGGAGGACAGGATATTTACGACAATTTTGATAGATTGGTTGACGATTTTTCTGTGACTACTAATTATTTAGGACCATGTGAATCAGCAATTTGTCATATCCAAAAAAATCTACATCTCATTAACCACTACCCCCGCGACACTCAGGAACCATACAAGAGCGAACTTGTCGAGTTTTTATACAAACATTCACCTCTATCATCATCATCATCATCATCTCTATCCCAATATAATCATAATGTTTTATTTGGAAATGGGGCAAGTGAACTTATTGACCTGATTATCCGTCTTCAATCCCAAACCACCCGTTTTACTTCTCCGAAACCTCAAAAGTATTATGTGATGGATACTCAATATATGGAATATGAACGTTCATGTAAACTACATCATTTTGAGAAGTCGGACACTCTATCAGACGCAGATGTTGTATGTATTGTAAACCCATGTAATCCCACAGGTGAATACATTAAAACCGATGTGTTGATGGACACTATTTCGAAATGTAAACCGAATACAATAGTTCTCATTGACGAGTCGATGCAAATATGGATAGGTCGAGATTTCAGAACTAAAAGTATATTGAACGAATCCTATTTTATCCAAACCATGGCGAGTGAGTTTAATATCCAAGTATATGTTATTCATTCATGGACAAAAATATTTTCGTGTACTGGATTACGCATTGGAACAGCAGTTTGTCCTAACGAATTAACATGTAATCATGTGAAACATCATCAGAATCCATGGAATTGTAATATTCTGGCACTTGAATATTTATCCAAATGTTTCCGAGATACAGAATATCTGGAAACAACATGGAAAACAACCGAATCAATGCGCACAAAACAAATCAATGACATTCAAACTCATTTTCCAGATTGGAAAATATATGGCGCATCCTTTTTATCATGGTTTTGGATTGAACTGCCTGACGAAAATAGCGCTGAGCGGTTATACAATGCCTCAAAGAAATCACATATGCCAGTTCGTTGGGGAAAGATTGGATACAATAAACCCAAATGTATACGCGTTGCTGTCCGAAAACAATACCATTTTGATAAATTGATTGGTGTATGGAAAACAGAATTTTGTATAGAGACGTTTGAAAATGTAGTCAGGAAATTAAATCCCGAGATTATGAATGTATGTGTTGACGACTTGTATAGCCATGAATATCGATATGAAGATTCGTGTGAGAAATTATTTCAGTATTTGATTTCGATGAACGAATTAAAAACGATTCCATCAATTATAGTGGATAAAAAATCGATGGTTATCATTGATGGACACCATCGTATTGACGTAATAAAAAAACTTGGAATAGATACTGTTAAGGTAATTGCTATTGATTATGTCGGACAGTATAATATTGTGGTTCACCCAGACAATCCATATATTACTCATGAAATGGTGGTTGAAAAAGGTCTTTCCGATGAAAAAATGGATCCAAAAAGCACCAAGCACATGATACGTGTGAATAATAAATTGTATCCTATTATCGTCATTTCAAAAATCATTTTGTTGTAAGTAAGTAATACTTGAAAAATCATACACCTAAAAAATACATGTACTATACAAAACAATATGGAATCATCTAATTATTATACAATATACATATAGACCAACTAAAAACAATGACAGAATCAACAAAATCATTTCGATCCAAACTTTATGATTTTCATATCAATAATACGCATGAAATGTATACACCCTTGAAGATTTCGTAAACTTGTGAGTTCGCACGCTTTATATAATTTTATAGTAAAAACATATAAATATTTTTTACTATATACAACAATTAGTAATGGATAAAGATGAAAAAATACAAAAATTAGAAGAAGAAAATAATAAACTAAAAGAACAACTTAATAAATATTTATTAAAAAACAAAACTTATTATGAAAATCATAAAGAAGAACAGAAACAACGAGTTAAGGAATATAAAGAAAAAACAAATTATAAAAGTAATTATAAACCTACACCAGAACAAAGAAGGGAATACAATAAACGAGAATATCTAAAAAGAAAGGAAAAAATAAAAAATGAAAACGAAGAAAAAACAATAAATAAAACATTTATTATTATTAATTCGTAAAATTACTTAAAGATATTATCTTTAGAATATATAGAATGGCTAACGGAGTAAAGAAAAAGAAGAAACTGAAAGACGAGTTCAAGGAGTTTCGAAACAGTGAGAAATCCACATACAAGACATTCAAAATACCACTCAAATCTATTCTGCTTAACCGCAATGAAGTCCAGCCAGTAGTCAATAACCTTGTATTCGAAATGAACGAGTTGATGATTCATTCCTACCAGTTTATTCGATTGTATGTATTGAACTGCTACTCCAAAAAAATTGATTTGCCAGAGATTGATGATACTTTTATTCTGTACTGTATCAAAACATTAGGAACACGAAGCAATCAAGGTGTTAAATGTAAAAATACAGAACTTCTTGATAAGTTGGAAAAGTTTTATTTGGAAGAATACCAACCAGTAGTAAATCACGAGAAAACCAATTTGAAAAACACCACTTTTTTATTACCGTATTTAGCAACGCAAATACATACTTCATTATCCAACAACGCACAAGAACATTTTATTCAACACTTCTTGCGGTTTATCAATAAAACAACAACGAAAATAACCGAAGATAAATCTATTTTATTCAAGTTGAAACATCAACTAATGACTTTGAATAATGAAACCGATGAAATATTCAATGAATGGAAAACCACTCATTTACATAATATATTCCCAGCCAACATTTCCAAGTCTGTTTATTATGATGTGAAAGTGAGACCGTTTGAATACTTGAAAGGAATGTTGTATATGAATGAAGTTCTGGAAAAACAACCCCCGCCCCAAGAGAAACCCCAAACGCAAAAGCAAGAGAAAGACCAATCCAAAACGAAAAAACAAAAGAAA
>Ga0214919_10007052_pt1 | contig 15276 bp, 6 predicted proteins | sample LL1503_MetaG_FD_177994 | JGI IMG/M metagenome (GOLD analysis project Ga0214919, IMG submission 177994) | Freshwater microbial communities from Lake Lanier, Atlanta, Georgia, United States - LL-1503 | ecosystem: Environmental > Aquatic > Freshwater > Lake | place: USA: Georgia | collected 2015-03-15 | reverse complement strand
ACTTTGTCTCTTTCTCAAATTTCCCAGTTATACGATGGCAAGGCAGACCCAAATGCATTAATAAACCACTACACATTTGAACCCACTTCTCTCACCGGAAATACAATTACCGGCTACGCCTTGGCAAACTTCGCCAACGACACGGTTATCTACGACGCCTCCATCACCAATATTGGTTTGTTGAGTTCAGTAGGCCAACGTCTCGGTGCAGGTTGTTTGTATTTCCCCACACTCAACTACACTGGCCGAGTCGGTCTTGGCCCGGTAAATTTGACTGCGGACTTGAGCAATGCCACCATTTCCACCTGGGTCAACTTCTCTTCTCTCGATTTGACGCCGAGAACCGTGTTCTCTTTAAGCCAGAACAACCGATTCATCACATTGAATGCCACTTACCAGAATTACACGTTTACTTATAAGAACAGTGGAACATCCCGATTCGTCAATGTTCTTGGTCCCAATCTGAACACATGGAACCACGTCGCAGTTAAAATGACGAACGATGTTTCCAATACCTGGAGTTTCTATTTGAACGGTTTGAAAACGGTTTTCACAAGGGATTCGTCGTTCTCTCAGGCATTGCCCGCCGTTGATTTTGGAAACGTGTATACAGCAAATGTGATGGGTCTTAACCTGGCCGATGCTTCTACAAACCCGATGCACGGATACATCGACGACACCCGCATCTACAACAAGGGGCTCACGGATAGTGAAATCCTCAACGTTTTCAACACCGACTACGTTTTCTCTATTGAAACCAGTCAGGGAATCGGTTTAACTACTGACATCTCCGTAACTTATTTCACGCCATTGTCGTATACGGGCTCAACCGGAACTACCGGACCCACTGGTCCTCAGGGGTGGATGCCCAAAGGCGAACCTGGATTTCCAGGTCAAATCGGTTGGGCTGGACCCACTGGTATATCTGGCACAACGGGTAATACTGGTGCAACAGGTCCTGCCGGTATTGGCATTCAAGGCGCAACCGGCACTACTGGTCGAACTGGTCCTACGGGTTCCACGGGTCCCGAACAGAGGTCGCAAGGCCGAGATGGTGCAACCGGCACCACAGGCCGAACTGGACCTACTGGATTTACGGGAACCACGGGTCCTTTGGGTTCCGGTGGTTGGCCGGGCCGTACTGGTCTTACCGGAACAACTGGACCCACCGGTCCTCGGGGTCCCGCGCCACAAGGTGCGACTGGGTCTACTGGATTGACTGGACCCACCGGTGCAACCGGCGCAACCGGGATTTCATTTAAGGGTCCTACCGGTGTTCAGGGTTCTCTCGGGCCCATCGGTCCAATGGGTTCCACGATTGATTTGACCCCCATCCCGCCCAAACAGTATGCATTCCAAGACACAATGAAACATAGTCGCCAGTTGTATTCTAAATCCATTACTCTGAACTCTTATACAGTTCCGGACACGACGATTTACTCTTCAATCCAGGGCGATAATGTGCGACTCAATACGGATATCATTTACACGTTCGGTAAGAACAAATTACCAGTGTATATGGCGCTGACGGGCAATTCCACAACCTATGGAAAATCGGTTTCTAGGTCCCTGAGCACATGGTCGCCGGTTGTGGATGTTTCTTCCAGTCAGTTCTCTCGGGTTATCTGGGACGGGCTCAAGTGGATAATCACGTATTTGGACTCGCACACAATTAGTCACACTTATGACCAAGTTTTGTACAGGCATTATGCTGTCCCGAACGAATATGCATCGATTGCTTTCAATCCGGTCACAAACCAATACGTGGCCATCGGAAACTCGGGTATTTATAATAGTTATGACGGTGTGCATTGGCTAAGCAATCCTTCGGGAACCGCGTTAATTCAGAATGCAACCAATTACCACAATGGAAAGGTGGTGTGGAACGGGGCGCTTTGGGTGGCCGCCGGAAATGGCGGGCCGAATTCGCTTATCTACAGTGAGGACGGCGACACCTGGTACAGCGGGGGTACAAATATTTTTGATTCGGGATACGGCGCATTTGACGTGGCATGGAACGGGTCCATTTGGATAGCATTGGGTGCGCCAAATACAAATCGGCACGCGATTGCGTACAGTTATACCGGCAAATCGTGGACTACACTTCAATTGTCCAACCAAATTATTAAAAATAATAGCGCCGGTTTGTTCAATACAAACAAGCCCTTCTCGATTGAATGGGATGGTATAGCTTTCGTCATCACGATGAATGAACTGGTGTCTTCCGGAAACCATAACTACATTGTCAGTTATGACGGGTTGAACTGGACGCACGTGCAAGGACCAATTCTCCAAAGCGCAAACATTGCGAAATGGACGGGGTCCAATTTCGTGATTGCCGGCGAGGACCCAGTAAACACCATTTTGGTCAAACAGAACGGCGGATACGCGGACTGGCATTTGGGCCACAATCAGTACAATACGACCATCTATGATTTGGAGTGCAATATCGAGTATCGCAATACGATTGTTTTTCCGCGTTCTCTCCTCTTGTCCAATAAAAGTCATAGTCATGATGGCGGGTTGACTTGGTCCGACGCCAGTTCCAACATTGGGTCATTGATGACCACGGTGAACAAGTCATTTAATAACGGCAAGTTGTGGGTTGCGGTCGGGCAAGGGGCGAATACCATTGCGACAAGTCCGGATGGCATGCACTGGGTCGGCGGTGGTGCAGACATATTCACGGTAGCGGGTTTAGATGTCTATTGGAGCAATTCACTATGGGTAGCAGTCGGACAAGGGACAAATACCATTGCATATTCAAACGATGGAATCTACTGGGTAGGTTAAGGGAACCGTAGGTTCCGCTTCGCTTACCCCTTAGACCCCTCCTCTTAAATTGGAAGGGATGAGGATTATCATTATTAAAATATATTAATAACGATATTTTGAAAGGGCAGAAGCCCATCTGGATGTATCCTTTGGTTCTCCTGTTTCTCTCTCATTTAGATAAAACTATTTTAATAAAGAGGAGGGGGTAAAGCGGAACCTTAGGTTCTCCTGAGTATTTCTCTCTCATTTAGATAAAACTATTTTAATAAAGAGGAGGGGTTAAAGCGGAACCTTAGGTTCTCCTTATTATATATCTGTATATGTTTAGTGCAATTTTAAATAATGGAACAACGTGGGTGGCGGGCGGTTCGACGCTGAAATACAGCACAACCGGCAAAACATGGACCACCGCATCCGGCCCCACCAATGTAAATTCATTGGCCTGGACAGGCACTCAATGGCTCACCGGGTGCGACGGTTCCAATAATTTATATACTAGCAATGATGCAATTACTTGGAATTTAAACACTTCTCTGCAGGCCTATACGATTTTAAAGGTGGCGTATGCCTATAATTTCATTTTTGTTTTGTCTGTTGGCACTATTTTCTTCTCTCAAGACCTGGGTTCTTGGTCTTCGCACGTGGAAAGCGTCGGCGCTATTACTGGATTCACCTATACCGGCACCCACTATCTCTTCTCTTCCGGAACCACTTTGATTAAAACCCAAGATTTGACCACTTGGACTACCGCTTCTTTACCGAGTGCTTCGACCAATCTAACCATCAACAATTCGTCTCAGGGGTCAGCAACGGTCAAGCCAATCACTATCGCCTGTTCGGACAGCAGTTATAACACGCTGGGATACACTTACGACGGAATCCAGTGGTACGGCACGGGCAACACGGTTCTCCAGACAAGAGCGAATCACGTGGCCTGGAACGGCACCATTTGGGTCACCGTGGGCAAATCGGTCGGCACGTGGTTTGCGGTAAGTCGCGACGGAATCAACTGGCAACAACAGGCGGATGCAATATTTGACGAAGCCTATGCAGTTGCATGGAACGGTTCTTACTGGCTTGTTGCTGGCGAGGGGTCCGCCTATTCATTGGCCAAATCGTTCGACGGGGTCTCATGGACCGGAATCGCCGGCTCCAAGACATTGTTTTCGGTAAGAGCCACTGATGTTGCGTGGAACGGCGTCCAATGGACCGCCTACGGTTCGCCTATCACCGTTGCTACATCCACGAATGGAAGCACTTGGAGTTTATTGCCCACGGTTGTAGGAGACATAAGCAGTGTCTTAACACAAACGGTCACCGTCACTTCGTCAAGTGGTGCAAACCCAGAATACGCATTTGATTTGTCGGCATCCACTGCGTGGAGTTCGGGGTCCGGATTATACGATTCTGGAACCGGGTTGTACTCGGGGTCTGATTTAGCCGGGGGCGAGTGGCTCCAAATTGATTTGACTACTCCCTATGCAGTGAAACATTATTCCATGGCTTCAACCAATGGTTTGCAGTGGTCATTTGCCGGTTCTTTAAATGGCTCTGCTTGGACGACTTTGGACACAGAAACCATGAATTTTGCTTCAACTTCAACGAATCCAATCTTTTTGTCCACTGCGAATACAACCGCGTACCGCTATTACCGATTCGTGTTTACAAAAGTGGTGGCAAGTTATACAAGTGTCCAGGTCAAAGACGTTGACCTTTTTCTGGTAGATGCAAGTAGAGAACTTTCCAAGTACTACAGAATAAGCAATACGAAAAAGTGGATTTCCTCCGTTGTCAACACTGGATACTCTTCTCTGATGCAATACGATGGAATACCCAGCGCCTATTTAAACACGCGGTTCTTGAACACTTCGACGCCGATTTCTCTGCAGACCTCGTATTCGTATGACGGCCAATACAACTTGATAACTGATTTTTCAAATGCAAATGTGTATTACGCAACCGATTTTTCCAACAATGTTTTTACTTCGGTGAGCCTGCCAACTATGGACAAAAAGTACTCGTCGTGTTTCAACGGAACGCATTTTTTCGTGGGCGGGTCCGGGACCAATTTGATTATGTATGCGCACCCGAGCGATATGACGAGCTGGTTTCCTACCGCAAATGCGGACACCACGTTCAGTGGAGGGAATATTTTAGCACTTGTTTCCAATTCAGGATTGGGATTTGTATCCCCGCCGAACTCCATTTATTTGACACCGGGAGAGAAACTCGCTCTTGTTGCGCCCAAATTCTATGATGAAAACATGGAAAAAAGAGGTGCGACTTTCAACTTTACATTAAAGTAGGGGAACGTAGGTTCCCTTAAAACAGTATAAAAAAAATATTATAATATTTATAATGTTTTTTGAAGTGGTTTTGCACGTAATGTCGCACAAATTAATAACCCATAATTGGTGCATTGAATTTTACAATATCCATGATAATGGCGTGAACAATGTTTTGTCTTTAATGGGTGCGTCCTATCCGCTCTTGCGCCTGGGTTCTTTATTTCTTCCATTTGCGTTTATTGATTTTCAGTGCACACCGCTTTTAGTTGCCTGTTTTCTAATTTCTCTCTTTTCATAGGTATTTTTTCTACTTTGGTTGTATATGTCATTTAGTGATTACATCCAATTGCGTAAACTGAAAGAGACCAAAAACACGTATCCGTATTTCAATTCGGCGAACTATGCCCAGCACAAAAAATTGTGCGCCGTTTTGGATACCACGGAAGTAGATGAATATGGCGACATAGTTCCCCAGAGTTTGTTTAATATCCAAATTTTAGACGATATGAACAATTGTCCGCCGAACACGTATCGTGGAAAAATAACGACGCCGGTAATTAATTCGACGCCCCGAATGACCACGCAAAATGTGAAGGCGTCCAAGCATCCGCGGTTTTAAAATAAGGGAACCGTAGGTTCCCTTATGAACCCTCCCTTGTGAAGATGTCCAAGCATCCGCGGTTTTAAAGTAGGGGAACCTACGGTTAAGCCGTCAGGCTTTGCCTTTTCCCATACGACCCCTTCCCTTTTGAAGGCGGAGTATACCATTTTTTTTACGGTTTTAATTATCATGGTAATATAAGATGCGGAGTAGAAAACAGGTTATCAGAACCAATAAGAAAAGAACCAATAAGAAAAGAACCAATAAAAAAATAACCATTAAGAAGCGGTTGTCAGGCGGAAACCCAGAATTCACCGTCATGACGTTTAATGTGGAATGTTGGTTAAACCAATTGAGTAAGGATTTTTTTAAAAACTTTTTAGAAAATGATGATACTACAATCATTACACAGTGGCAACAACTAAAAGCCATATTTAATGGTGTAGATATTGCCTGCATCCAGGAAAATGCGGTCATTAAACAGGCAGATGGTACATTTAAAAATTTCATTGAGAAGATTGGAGATTTGAATCTAAAATCTTCTTGCGAGTCTCACGATTTTCATTGGCCACAAACTCAAGGATTGTATGGTGTTGATAGCAAAATATCCAATTCCATCTATGCAAAGAATGATTCAAACGAAACCGTTTTTACAAATACGCCTATACCAGCTCAATTAGAAAAAACAACAATAGATACGTTTGGAAAACCACATCCAAGGTGTTGGGCGATAAGTACCATTTTAATACCAGTTGGCGTTGATACAAGATCGGGTACAAATTCCAACAACAAAGAACTAACTGTTGCATCAATTCATTTAACGGGTGGTAGACAAGATGATACTGCAAGTTTAGTTGGAGACAATTTTATAATTAAAATTCAACAAATGCACAAATTGATTCAACAAAGTCCAAGTATTATTTGTTTGGATTCAAACACAAAACTGCCGAAAGATTGGACGGATATTCAGGCAAAGGAAAATTCTTTTTTATACACGGATTTTAACGGTAAAAAATATGAAAAATATTTTTTAACCGATACTACTGTAACCAATACTACTGTAAAAGATACTACTATAACCGATACTACTGTAAAAGATAGTAAGATTTCTATACAAAATTTTTTTGATACTAATCCCGACCAATTATATTTGGATGAAACTCCAGTCCCCATAAACAGAATAAATCTTGACAGAATTTATGAATTAATAGATGCAAAACTGTTGGGACAACTAAGTAAAACCGAATTGGAAGACTGGACCAAAATTACGTTAATGCAAAGATGGTATGTATGGATGTATGGATTGGATAGATTTATGAAAGGAAACGGGTTTAAATCCATTTATGATTTAGAAGGGCTTGATATTAAAGATACGACAATTTATGGCGGAACAGTGGATGCAATATATTACAAAAGTAATATCATTGAATTGAAATCCGTAAAATTTGTGGATGGTGTTATTGACATGGACAAACCAGTTGATAAATTTCCAGATTTTGGGAAAAGAAAAATTCTAAGTGACCATTGTCCTGTGAAAGCGGTTTTTAAAATAATTTAATACTAATAATATATAATGCCCTACACCATTCGCAAAGTTTCCAGAAAAAACTGTTATTCTGTCAAGAAATCCAAGGGAAAAAGGAGGCGCACATTGTCCAAATGCACGACTTTAAAGAAAGCCAAGGCCCAAATCCGATTATTAAACGCAATTGACCATAATCCCAACTTTGTTCCAAGAAAGAATTAATTGTGAATCCATTTTTGTAGAGAGTTTTCTCATTTACGCAATCGTGTAAATGAGAAAATATGTATAAACTTTTTGGAACAAGTGTTGTCTTGCACTTTTCAATCCTATATATACATTATTTATTGAATAATAAATGGTTCAAATCTTCAAAGGTATAAAGAATTATCTCCACATTATATAAAAATATGCCACGAATCAAATTGTCGGAACAATACCACAATGAACGTGAAGAACTATGTAAAAAATTAATTAATATTGTTGGAACCGAGTTTTTACTAAGCGAATTGGACGAAAATGTTGAAAAACAAACCGCGATTTTGTCTTTGAAGGAGGAAATCCAAAAATGTTTCGCATGCTCTGAAATTTCATCTTTTAAAACAAAATTTGAATGCAAACGACCATATTTAAATATAGTTCGTGGTATTCTTAGAAAACAAGGGTATACATTTATTGGGAGTGCAATTGTTTTAAAAATGGAAACTGGTGAATCCAAGTCAACAAAAAAATACAATATCTTTAGCAATAATTAAATAAATTAGTCAAAATGGCCATTTTAAATATCTTTAGGTAAAATATAAATGGAACTGATTGAACGACTACCACTCAAACCAATTTACTGGCTTTCGCAACTAACATACGCCGAGTTTGTAGAACTATGTTTAAACAAAAATAAGAAACACACAACTGAAGAGTCAAAAACCAAGTACTCAATTTTACAACAATTTTGTCAAACTAACATAAAAACTGGAGGTAATACTAAACGATTTTATACATATGCTACTGGAACATTTGGTCGTCTATTTTCTGGTGGTTCGTTGCAAGGGTTACCCTCTACTATTAGGGGGCTGTTTATGCGCGACGGCGTAGGAACTGATATTGATATGTGCAATGCTCATCCGGTTATTCTAAAATATGTTTGCGGATTGCACAATATAGACTGTCCACAGTTGGAATATTACATACAAAACCGCGAACAATGTTTAATGGACTTTGAAACAAGAGATTTGGGTAAACTTTTTTATTTAACTGCATTAAACAAAGACACATTAAATCGTACAAGCAATTTACCGAGACACTTTAAAAAATATGATGTGGAAATTAAAAAAATCCAAAAACAACTAGTAAAAATAATAGATTATGCGGAAATAGTGTGCTCAGTACCTGAAACAAAAACGTTCAATAAAATAGGTTCAGCAGTTAATCGGATTTTGTGCCATTATGAAAATATTATACTGCAACACGCAATACATGTTCTAAAAACAAAAGGACTGGATATCGCCATATTGATGTTTGACGGCGTCATGATTTATGGCGATTATTATAATGACACTGCTCTACTATGTGATATAACAAGCTATGTTGAAAAACAAATGGCTGGATTGGACATTAAATGGACATATAAAGAACATAACACCGAGCTTATTGTACCGAAGGACTTTGAAGAAAACACGGATACAAATAATAAAAATAGGTTTGAAGATCTCGTAAATGATTTTGAAAAAACACACTTGAAAATTATTAATAAATCATTGTTTGTTAAGCACGACAATAACAATATTATTTTTTTAACACAGGCCCAAATAAAAATGTCTTATTCGCATTTATCCTACAATGTTCCTATCTATAATGAGAAGGGCAGTTTTGCTGGATTTGGTACACTACCTTTTATAAACAAATGGATTGGATTCACCCACAACATTCGAAGAAAAGACGATGTTGACATTTATCCGAATACCAAAGACTGTCCTGAAAATATTTTTAATTTATGGCGACCTTTTGCAATGGAACTATTAACCGCTCCATATACGTATAAAGAACGCGAGTTGAATTTTATATTGAATCATATTAAGATACTTTGTAACCATGATGCGAATGTTTACGATTATTTTATAAAATGGATTGCACAAATGATTCAATATCCGCAGATAAAAACAATTATGCCGACTTTCATAAGTGGCGAAGGATCTGGCAAGGGTTCTTTATTTAAACTATTTGAAAAAATGTTGGGAAATGAAAAAGTATTTGAAACCACAAATCCGAGCCGAGACGTATGGGGCGATTTTAATGGAATGATGTGCAATTGTTTTTTGGTAAACTTGAATGAACTGTCCAAAAAAGACACGATTGAAGCCGAAGGAAAAATAAAGGGACTAATCACCGACAATACCCTCGCTATAAATCAAAAGGGTCTTCCGCAATATAAAATAAAGTCATATCATCGGTTTATTACAACTACAAACAAAGAAGAGCCGATTAACTCTACAAATGGCGACCGGCGTAATTTAATTATTCGTTCAAGTGATGAGAAAAAGGGCGATTATACTTACTTTGAGGCGTTGCATAATTATTTGGAAGACAATGATGTCATTCGTACCTGTTATGACTTTTTTAAAAGCATTGGCGGAATGGATAAATTTAAAGACATACCCATACCCCAGACCGATTATCAAACAAATTTAAAGGAATTGTCAAAATCGCCAATCGAACAATGGTTAGAGAGTTTTACAAGAGAACATATGAACGAAAGCATAGAATGTATAGAACTATTGGGTAAGGAAATATATGAACTTTTTAAATCGTGGTGTAATGATAATGGGATTAAATATGAAGTAGACACTCGTAAATTAGGGGTTAGACTGACAAATATGAATATCAATGGTATATCTAAGGGAAGGCATACTGAAAAAGGAGAGACGAAAATATTTAATATTTCCGAATTAAAAAAAACATTAAAAATTGGTTGTATTATAGACGTATAATTGGTTTATTTTAATTATCTATATAAATAATTAAAAAAATGACTGCATTAATGGTGTTATATATATTTTTATTAATTATATATAGGTAATTAATTAAAACAATGAGGACCTGAGGACTGAGGACCCATTTTTATACTCCAATGAATTCTTGAATAAAAAAGTGCAAAGTGTTTTTTTGCACTTTGCACTTTTTTTTGTAAAAAACCTGTTTAAACCAAAAACGGGTCCTCAGTCCTCAGGTCCTCATTTTTACATATAAATAATCAAGGTTTAAACAAAAGATAATACAATACCCTATATTGCATTATGTACGCAAGAAACTTTGTGGAAGTGGTGAATCGAATGTTGGAGCACATTCCCGAGGACGACGAATTAAAGTCTAGGTTGCAAAAGTTGTCGGATAAATATTTGTATATGGCGCCCGAAGTTGAACCTCAAATATGGGTTATCGCTCAAAAAGATATTATGAAGCGGTTTGACAAAACCAGTGCTCTTGATTTGCCAAATTGGGCATTGACCGTATTGAATATATGGGCAGATAAGTAATTTTTCAAGATATTTATATTCGTTTTATATAATAATATATTTATATATTATATAATGGCTGGATTTGTTGAGAATAATAATCAATTAGTACTAGGTAAAAATTCCAACGAAAATTCAAGTTTAGTAAATTTTAATTCGAGTATGAATAATGTTAAGAACAAAATTTTAGAAATTCAAACGTTAGATGTTGAAAATGGAAAACTTAATATGGAAAAAATTCATGAAATAAATGGAAAAATAGATATAGAAAATAGTGAATTGGGATTTAGATATTTAAGAAATTATTTACCAGAAATTAATAGTTTTATTGATAATAACCCAAAGATAAAAGAATTTTTTAATATTTTTAAAGGGATTGATTTTAAAGAAGGCAATATTGATGTTTTAGAGAGACATATAAATCCTGCAATGTTTAATAAATTTAAAGAAGTTTTAAATGTTGCAAAAAATCATTTGGATGTAATTGCTTCACAAAATTTTAATTTAATCAAAAAAGGTGGAAATAAAAAATTAAAAAAGAATGGGACTAAAAAAATAATTAAAAAATCAAAAAAAAATAGAACTATAAATAATAAAGTAGAGAGAAAAATAAAATACAAAGGTGGTTCATCATTAGAAGAATTATTAAAATCTGATAATAATAATAAAAATTTTTATACAATTATTGATACGGATGATCAACCATTGTTTCACAAAGATTTTCCAATATTGATTTATTTTAATTTTAAATTTGATAGAAGCACTGAAAACTATAAAAATATTAAACACATTAATGATGCTATAGAAGCATTAAAAAAATATACAGATGATGACATGCATGAATGTGCAAAAGAATTTTTTGATATTGATAATAAAAGTGATTTAAAAATACAAGAAAAAAAGAAATTAATAAAAGACATTTTATTAAAGTATAAAAATGAAAAAGAGAAACGAATTATAGATATTAACAATTTTATAGAAAATGTTGAATTGTCTGGCGAGATATATTTATTTAGATACGATAGTGATAAAAAAGAAGCAAAAGCATCAAGCGTTAGAGGACCATTTAATGCAAAAATAACATACGATTTTAATAATGGCATTATTAAAGAATTTGTATCAAATGAAGTAAATCTTAATGTTTTAAATATAATTTTAACAGAAGGTTATGTAGATGGAGAAGTGGATTTAAGTGGCGGTACAAAAGAAGAAGATGAAGCCAGAGCTAAAAAAAAAGCATATGAAGACGCCAATGCCAAAGATGCCGAGTGGAGTGCTGACCAAGTCAGAGCCAAAGCTGAAAAAGAAGCATTTGAAGAAGCCGAAAAAAAGAGAAAATATAAATTATGCAGTGTATTAAAAGAGAATTATAATTACAAATGTAATAAAGAGACATTTATCGAGAATTACAGGTTTGATACTGTAACAGGACATCAACTATCCGAAGATTATAATAAAAAAGTCAAATGGGTAATTAAAGATAAATATAATCAATTTACAAATGCGCAGACTACGACTGGTATATATAAGATTTTTGAAGATACACCGTACTACAATAAAACAGAAGTTGCAATTAGGAATATAGTGTGGTATAAAATTGATAGACCAGAAACATCTATAAAATTGTCAGACTTGGCGGATCACGTTTTTGAAGGATTACAAAGTGATGCTATTAATTTAATGGATACGGTTGCATCAATATATACGAATAGTAATAGTGAATCCATTCATGCAAAATTAAATGAAATAATTGCAGATGTAACGGCAAAACATGAATCAAATAGAAAAATACTAGAAGAAATGCAACAAAGAATAGACACAGAAATCATACAATTAAAGAAAATGGAAGAAATTGAAAAAAAAATTGTCATATCTCAAGGGTGTTTTATATCCGTTTTAGTATTAATATTTGTAGTATATATTTTTCGAAAAGAAATTTGGGATATGATTATTGATGCGGCTGGTGCATACGCAGGATTAGCCATAGCGGGGCAAGTTGTCACGTCTCCGGGGTTTTTGGAAACAATTGGAAAATATGTAGTAAAAGGTGCCGCTGTATTTTATCCCGGTGCGAGAGTGTTAGATTCTGCTGTATCTACCGCGGGTGAAATAGCACAACAAAGTAAAGATGCTGTTGCACAACAAACTCAGTATTTTATGAGTTTTCTTGCTATAATAGCAACACCAACTATAGGGTATCTTATGTATCTAGGTACTGAAGGATATAAACAATTTTTATGGGGTTGTTATTCTTTATTTGTCAAACCTAAAACCACCATTCTTCTCGCAAACAAGAAGACAATATCTAAAATACAAGACAAAAATGATAGGATAGAAACAGAATATGTTGCAAAAAATTATGTTCCTAGTAATCTTGCGACGCAATACATAGATGTCAAAGATGAAGATGAAGATGAAAATGAAGAACTTGGCGGAGGTTCGGGTATTTATAAAAAATATACAAAAACAAACAAAAATGCATATAAAAATAAATTAAATAAAACAAAAAAAAATAAAGGCGGTAAAAATAAAATGTCAGGTGGCAATAATGAAAAAATAATAAAATTTTATGCATTAGAATTATTAAAATTTTCAGTAAATTTTGTTGGGTTTGGATTAGGTATAATTGATTATCAAACTAAAAATTCATTATATGATAATGAATATATATCAAATTCAATACGCAATGCATTTTTAGATATTAGAATATTAATGCCATAGTAATTCGTAAATTGTGTAAAATAGTACAAATATATATATTTATACTATATAATCAATGCCTTCTTTGGAAAAATATCATGATAATTTTTATGAATTAATTTTTTCAATTCTGTATTTAGTTAAATCTTTAAGAAATACAGATATTAAAAATATTACATACATAGAAAATGTTGATTATAATGATAGTAATTTTGAAAAAAAAATTTTTCAAAATAATGAAATAATATATGTAACAGGTGGAATCGGTGGATATAAAGATAGTCAAAAATGGAGGGTTGTTCAATTTAATGATACTAATGGTGTATATTCATATGATATAGAACCATACAATGATAATGGAGCACCAACTAAAATTAAACAACAAATAACATCAGATAGAATGAGAAGTATTGATGAAAATAAAACTATTAACACTAGTATTGGTTTTAGAGAAAAATATGAAAATAAATTTTTATTATGCGTTATTTATTTATGCTTTATTTATTGTTTTCCATTATTAAATGAAAAAATACAAGATACTTTACTGGATAGTTATGAATTTAATAAATTAATGAAAACTGTTATTTCTGAGAACATGTATTTGTTTAATGATTTAAGTTTTTCTGAAAATTTAAAGGAAAGAATAGAATTCATTATGGTCACAATACAAAAAAGTATATTAAAACAGTTTAATATTGATTCTGATAAATTAATTGGGTTAATGAATTATGATTCAAAAAAAATGTATATTTTATTGGGCAACTATAAATTAAAATTTACTAATAATACAACCACTACTTCTACTATATTACAAACGGATTTATATAAATATTATGAATCCTGTGATATATATAAATTTCCAGAATTACCTACAAATTTTCAACTAACATATAATAATAATAATAATAGCAATAATATTAATTTATTTAACATATTATGCAATACATTTCACGTTAATCCAGATGCTATGTTAAGTGTTGTAAGATACAATTTAAATAATACATTAAATGATATTAATAATTTTTATTCGAATAAATTATCAAAAATAACTGGTTTAAATTTGGAAGAAATTGTAAAAGAGAGAACTGAAATACCAAATGTTTTTAGAACTACTATGCGTGCTGGTAAAAAAAAAAATAGCAAAACAAAAAGTAACAAAAAATACAAAGGTGGTCTTGTTATTGCATCAACACTTGGTGCAGGTGCATTGTTGTCAGGAACATTTTATATAGCTGCGTCTGAAATAGCAGCATTTACAGCGGCAGGCTATGTTGCAGTTGGTAGCGGGCTTAGTTGGATTGGAGGAAGTACTATTCTCATGACTGCTGGTGCTACTACGGCTACTACGGCTACTAGTACTGTTGCGGCTGTTAATACGGCAGCTGCTGTTGCTGGAGGAATAGCCGCCGCTCCAGCAGCAGTGGCAATAGCTAGTGTTGCAGTATTATCTGGGTTAGCTTATTGGGCTTTTGGCGAAAGTGCAGAACAAACCGTTTTTAAAATGTATGAAGGTAAAACTATGCTAGAAAAATTGAATGTATTTAATGAAAGAAAAGCGAATAATGAAAATTTATATGATTTTGAAGAAGAATTATATAAAAAAACAGCTGAATCAATTAAAGAAGCTCAAGAAAGAGAACACAAAGAAATGGAAAAAAGAACCAATGCCAAAGCTGAAGCCGAAGCCAAAGATAAAAACAACGAAATTAAATGGAATGAAAAAATAAATAATCCGCCATACCAATCAACATTTACACCAAATGGAATTACTGAGAATCCACAATATGCATTGGATAATCCGACATACCAATCAACATTTAAACCAAATGGAATTACTGAGAATCCACAATATGCATTGGATAATCCGCCATACCAATCAAC
>Ga0214919_10007051_pt1 | contig 15276 bp, 18 predicted proteins | sample LL1503_MetaG_FD_177994 | JGI IMG/M metagenome (GOLD analysis project Ga0214919, IMG submission 177994) | Freshwater microbial communities from Lake Lanier, Atlanta, Georgia, United States - LL-1503 | ecosystem: Environmental > Aquatic > Freshwater > Lake | place: USA: Georgia | collected... | reverse complement strand
TGCTTGTGCTGGAATTATAATTCAATCTGGAATTAAAAAAGTTATAAGTGTCGTGAACGACAATGAAAGGTGGAACGAAGAGTTTGAATTTTCAAAACAAATGTTTAATGAAGTTGGAATTGAATTAGAATTAAAAAAGAGATTTGAGTAAACTCAAATCTCTTTTTATATTATTGAACTAAAATTAGCCAGCAATGATGCCGTCTACACTGAGTAGAGTTTGTTCAACATCATCAAATTCTCCACCATCGACAACGCTTACTGATTTTCGTGCGCCAGCAGTACCAACTTCTAAGCAATTGATGGTTCTCTGAAGAGAATTGCCATTTGCATCGATAGAGGTGTCTAGGCCACTTTCGGTAGCGAAATTCAACAATGAAGGAACTAGTTTTGCCATGTAATCTGCCATGATATATCTCCTTTTTGTTTATAAACAATTGTATCAAAATACATATTTTAATACTTTATCTATATATCTATCATAAAAAGAATATTTTTTTGTTATTTTCGGTATTGTCTAGCGGGTAATCGTATTTTTTGCATATTTTTTCGAATTCGCTTGCGTGTTCGTTAGTTAGCTGTCTTTTTTTAATTGGTATCTCGTTGCCTTTTCTCCAAGAATTCTCTTTAGTGTTTTCAAAGCATTTGTTGTTATTTTTTTCTTTTTTTAAAAAGTTTAACAATTCGTTGTTTATTTTTTCTTCTGATTTAAAAATTATATAATCTTTATTTTCTTTAAGTTGTTTTTCTATAATTTCATGCCATTTAATCATAAAATGTACACATTTATTTAATGGACTTTCTGTGGTTTTTATATTTGAAATATTTTTTTCGCAAAAATCAATATATGGCTTTGATTCTTTGATAGGCTCGTTCCACATGTGGGCGCATAGAAAAAAAGATGTCAATGTATTCCAAGGATCTCTTACCACGAATATAATTTTTGTATTTTTTAAAACAGGATCGTTCAAATAAGGTGCCGACATATAGCTTGATTCTGCGATAATATTTTTCGGATCAAATTCGAAATCTCTTTTTTTATTTGTTTTTAAATCTATTAACGAACAATAACTCGTGGTTGGTTGTATATCTCCTTTAATGATTTTTTTTGCATGTTCTAATCCTTGTGGTTTGAAAATAGATTCGTGTCCACACATAATGTTTAGACTTGTTAGCAATCTACACATATAAGTTGTTGCACCTTTTGGTAAACCAGTCACTAGATATTTTAATTCGATCATTTAAGGAATTTTATGAAACCTATTGTTAGATGGACAATTGGAGATAAATGTTCTCCTTTGGGCTTAGTTATATTAAGAGAAGCTGTATCTAGTTTTGTGAGTATTTACAAGCAAATATTCGATTATTATATTCAATACAATTTTGATTGTTTCGATCAAAAACACAAAGAAGAAAAATTAAAAGACGCATTAAAAGATTTGGATGTAAATTTTAAAAAACAAATATGGTCCGAGATTCCTGTTGGTGTAAACAAACCAGAAAATAAAATTTTTAGTCGTGTAGACAATTTAAAAGATTCTGGATCTATTTGGAAAATATGTCCACCAAGAATAAATATAAAAACTCATGAAATAATCATGGACAATGATATTGTTATATACAAAAAGATACCAGAAATAGATCAATTTTTAAATTCACATGATAAGTTGTTGGTCTTAGAAGATCCAATAAAATATTATGGTGTTTATTATAAAAATCATGATGATTCTAAGGTTTTAAATTCTGGTTTATTTGGATTATATCCTGATTATGATTTCTCAGAAAATTTAAAATATTTTTGGAACGAAAATGGTAGCTTTAAAAAATTGTCTTATTCAGATGAGCAAGGTTTTATATGTGGGGTTTTAAGAAGGAGCAACAACATTGTAATATCTAAAAATACAATTGTAGAGATGCATTGCAAGGGATTATGTAAAAACTATAAACCAAATATAAAGACTGATAATTTTATGATGGAATACACTAATGATTTGTTTAATGAATTTTACAATAACGGATGTGGTATTCACTTTGTACAAAGCAACACGAAAGATCATCATTTGGCTTGGGATTTTTTCAAGAAAACAAGAACTAAAAAATTATTTGTTTAAATTAATTTTTGTGCTTTTTGTATGGCTGATGACATAGAAGCATCGAGATCGAGATATTTATATTCGCCTAATCTTCCTCCAAATGTTATGTTTGATAAGTCTTTTTTTAATTTAAAATATTTAGAATATAAAATTGAATTTGTTTCATCTCTGATTGGGTAGTACGGTTCTGGGTTTTCTGCGAACGAAACAGGGTGATCGAATGATACAACTGTTGATTCTTTGGTTTCGATTTTGTGATCATAGTGTTTTTGTTGATTTTTTTGAAGGTGCTTGTGTTCGATGCTTCTTAAGTACGGAGTGGATAGGTCCACATGATTAAATACTGCGTTTCCTTGATAGTCTCCTGTAAACACCTTATGTTCGAATCTTAAAGTGTTATATTCAAGTCTTCCAAATTCATAGTTAAAAAACTTATCTATTGGTCCTGTGTAGACCAAGTGATTTGCTATATTTTGCCATTTTGGAATGTTGTAAAAATCTTCATTAAGTTTCACATCAATGCCATCAAGCATATTTTCTATAAGTTTGGTGTAACCGTGTTTGGGAACACCTTGGTATTTTGTGGTAAAATAATTTTCTTCATATGTAAGTCTGATTGGAAGTCTTCGAATTATAGATGATGGTAATTCTCTTGGTTCTTTCATCCATTGCTTTTTTGTATATCCGTAGAAAAATAATTCGTAAATTTGACTGCCGACTTTATCTAAAATCCATTCTTCGAAGTTCCTTGGGTATTCGCAAGGTATTCTAACTTCATTGAGTTTTATTCGAGCTTCTTCTGGTGTGACGACTCCCCAAAGTTGATGAAGTGTCATCATGTTTATTGGGAAAGAATAGACTTTATTATTAGATAGTATTTTTGGTTTATTGATAAAAGGTTCGATTGTGCAAAATCTTGATATAAATTTATAAATTTCGTCACTATTGCAGTGCCATATATGTGCGCCATATGAAGAAATTATTTGTCCGTTTTCGTGCATATAATCATGTGCCGCACCTGCAATATGGTAGTTTTTATCTATTACTAGGCACTTTTTACCAGCATCTGTTGCTGTTCTTGCAAAAGTAGATCCAAATACACCAGCACCAACGATTAGAAAATCGTATTTCATATTCTATAATAGATTTATGTTCAATGATTTTCATCAATATAAAGATTTATTAGAGTCGAAACTTAAAAATGGCATCATAACGCCTAAAATATTATTTAACAGTTGTTCGTTTATTCATGATAATTCAAGGCAAGCTCCTGCTTTTTACGACAATACTTGGAGTACTATATATTATTATTTGGGACAAATGGTCGGTGATGTTGAAAATATATGTGAAGTTAATTTTACATTAGGATTATTTACTTGTGCTTTTTTAAAGCAAAAGTCAGATTTAAAAAACTTTATTGGGTTTTATCCAAAGGATAAACAGAACAAAAATATTGTTCCTTTTAGGCTGGGGAGATCAAATATCCATAGAAAGGCAAGAAAATGTAATTTTTTTTTGCATGAAGGAGGTTTGTATGATGATGGTTTTATTGATAAATTTAAAAAAATTAATCTGGATATGCTAATTTTTTCAGAGATTAATTCTTATAATAATACATTGGAATTTCTTGATTACTTATATCCTTTTGTTAAGGAAAACGGCTTAATAATTGTAGATGAGTATAACAATAAAGAAGTCAAGGAAGCTACAAATGCTTTTTGTGACAGTAAAAATAAAAAGCCATTTGTATTTAAGACGAGATACGGAACTGCTATTTTACAAAAATGATTTGAGGTAATAAAATGGGATTTGAAGTTGTTTTTAAATATCATGATAAAATTGAAAACGGGTATGATACTTTAGAAAATAAAACATTTAAAAAGAAGTTTGGAGATCCTTACGAGGATGTTCCTTTAAGTAAATTGGCTTTATTTATAATGGGTCAATTGGCCAGAAGAGACATATGGATAGTAGATGTTGAAATTAATGAATTTATAAAAAAATCTATTAGTTTCAGGGAAAATAAGAGTGGTATTATTATAAAAAATAAGAAATTTAGTTTAGATAGCAAACTTGAAGAATCGGTTATTGTCGAAGAGGAAATTATTTCTTCTGATAATTCAACGCAACAACAATCAGTAAATGTAGTTACTCCAGTAAACGCAGCTGTTCCAGCCAATAAAATTGTGTATCCTCACGAAGTGATGAAGCCTAACAAAAGACCAATAGGGCAAATGATATTTTCACCAGAAGCACCTCAAATGCACGAGGTTTCTAAATTTAAACTCACTATTGATAAGAAGTATCCGATATACGAAAAAAGAATTAGTCCGACAGGTGAGCTATATGTGATTTTAGATGATTTACAGCGAGAGACGGTCATTTCAGATAAATACTTTATCCCAGCAGCAATTAATTTAATTGGGGATGAAGAATTCGCAAATCAACAATCTGCATATGTTGGTGCTACTGTAAAAGAGCCTAAATTAAGTTGGAACGGTGTTGTTACTGATAATATTCCACGTATTAGATAAAGGAGATTTATAAATGAACAAGCAAGAAAAGAACAAGCAAAAGAAGAAAAACGAGCGTAAAAAAAGAGTTAAATTAAAATTAGCCAACAGAAGGGAATACGCTCGAAAAGAAAGAAAAATTGTTTTAGAAGAAGAAAGAGTAAAAAGAGAAACAGAGTTATTGGTCAATGGAAAGCAAAAACCGATTGTTAATGATAAAAACAAATCAAAAGAGGCGGAAAAATTGAAAGAAGAATTAATAAAAGAACAATTAGAAAAAAACTTGAAAATCCTTCAAGCATTAGAAGACCAATATGATTTAGAACAAAAGAACAGAACAGAATTAAATCAACGACTTGAAAGCGAAGGTCACTTTACGCTTAGAGAAAAACTAGACGCTTTGCATAAAAACAATTTAGATTCGCATGGTGTTTCTGAAGACACAAAAGAACAGTAAAAGTTTTTTTTAAAATTCCAAAGATTTTTTCATTTTGGGCTAAACAAATTTAATCCTCGTGTTATTCTGTGGTGACGACTTACTAACCACTTTTGAAACGAGGAAAAATTATGTCATTCGATTATGAACCATTAGACATCTCTGCTATTGCTCATGAAAGTCAATTAATTAATGATGATAGCGGTAGTACTGGAAAATCTAAGTACTTAGAAACATATGTGAGGCTTCCACAAGAGGAAGGCTTTGTACTTGTAAGATTTCTTCCCGGTAAAAAAGGACAAAAGTTCTTTTGGGCTGAAACTAGAACTCACTCTCTTACAAACCCTTCTATTGCCGATCCGATGTTCAGAAGAAGAACATTTCATTGCAGAAACACAAGAATAGAGGGTACTAAAAAGTATTCTGGTGATTGCATCATATGCAAGTATTATCAGAAGCTATGGAGAGATTCGGATGCTGCTCGTTCTGAAAAAGAAAAAGAAGAATTGCAAAGCGCAGCAAGGGCTATTAAGCCAACAGAAAGATATTACTATAACTGCATTGTTAGAAGTGAAAAAGACTTCAACAGTGGAGAAACAAAGAAAAATGTTGGCCCCAAGATTTATTCATGTGGCGTTCAAGTATATGGAAAGATCGTAAGGTCGATTACTGGCGATGAAAAACTTGGCGAACCACGACTAGGAGATGTTACACATCCTAAGACTGGTAGAGACTTTAGAATTGTAAAGAAGATCAAGGCATCTGGTAATAGAGATTTTCCTAATTACGATTTGTCTAAATTTGAAGAATCATCAGTTGTAGGCACAGCAGATGAGTTTAGGCAATGGATGGATAATCTTCATGATCTTCAATCCTTAAGAGTAATCAAGAGTAACGAAGAGCTTACAACGGCTTTAAAAGTTCATCTTGGCCAGATCAGAGAAGGTGGAGATGATGATTCGTTATCGGAAATCGTGAATAATTCAAAGATTTCTTCTAATGTCAAAGATCATGTTGCCGAAAGACCTGCAAAACAGGAAGTTGCAAGTAAACCTGCAAAGGTTGAAGCGATAGAAGGTAACATGGATGATCTTGCTGATTTGGTCGGCAATGATGATTTTATGAAGGAATTAAGCGGATTGTAATTTGATTGGTCAATTACAACGGCACGATTATGTAAAAAATAATTGTGCCGTTATTTAAATATTTATTTTTAAACTATGAGGAGCGAAGATGGCTAAGAAAAAAAATGAAAGTTCGATGGATGATTTCTTTTCTTCGATGGCAAAAGCAACTGGTGGAGATGTTTTGAATGAAATTGATTCGGTAAAGTATTTTATTGATTCTGGAAATCTTGCTATAAATTATATTTGCAGTGGAAGGTTTATTGATGGTGGCATTCCCGGTGGTAAATTGACTGAAATTTACGGCCCATCGTCATCATCTAAGTCTTTGGTTGGATCTAATATTCTGTATGGTTGCCAGAAAATAAACGGCATACCAATTTTGTTAGATTGTGAAAATTCTGCAAATAAAGAATTTATCAAAAAGGCAAGTCATTGTGATCTTAAAAGGGTTCTTAGGTATACACCACAGACACTAGAAGATGTTTTTAAGCAAAAATACACTTCAATAGATTATATTCGCAAAGCCGAAGGCAAAGACATACCAATAGCTATTGTTTACGATAGTATTAGCGTAAGTCCTTGTGCTAGAGAATTCAGAGAAATCAAGCTGCCAGATGGATATACCGAAGCTGATTTCAAGAGAATAGTCGGAGCGCATGAGCAACCGGGAGAAAGAGCTAAAATTTGTTCTAGAGAGCTTAGGAAATTAAATACTGTGATGGAAAAGAATAATGCAACTGTAGTTATTCTTAATCAGACCAGAAATAAAATTGGAACCTATGGCAATCCAGAAACAACTGGCGGTGGCGGTGCTGCTCTTGAATTTTATGCTTCTTGCAGATTAAGAACTCAAACTCTTAAGAAAATAGAAGAAAAAATTTCATCCAAAAGCACTAGAACTCTTGGTGTTTATGTTAGGGTGCAAAATAGGAAAAACAAAACTCATAGACCGTTTATTTCTACGGATAATGTTCAGTTGTTGTTTGAACATGGGATAAATCCAGTTAGTGGATTGCTTACATGTCTGCTTGATTGCAGAAAGATAGAAGCAAAAAGTGCTGGTAATTTCACTGTTAATCCTAAATTAACTGATGGAAAAGAAATAAACTTTAAAGCATCTGTTGACAGGAATGATGTTCCTATAGAAATTTTATTGAAATGCCCAGCTTTGATAGACGCTACTACAGAACAAGAAGTTAGCGACTATTTGGCACCGTTTCATAATGCTATAAACTTCAATCCTTCTAAAGATGTTGTAGAAACGGAAGTTAGGTCGGAAGACGAAGAAGATTCAATGCTTGATGAAGAATTGAATTAAATAACTTTTATAGCCAGTGGTAGCCTTATTGGATTATCACTGGCTGATATAAGTGTATTCATGTCCTTCAAAATTACATTTTTGTCCTTGTAAAAGAATGGATTCAAATTTTTCTCCATCTTTGTTAGTAATTAAATTCCAACAATATACTTTTCTATTTTTTTGATAAAATTCCGTCAATGTAAGTACGCCATCTCCTAGAAAAACTTTTCCAACTTTTAAAACAACAAGAAAAGGTATGAACGGGGAGTATTCTCCTATGATTTGAACTGTTTCAAAAAAATGACTATTGTAATCTGATTTTGTATAATAAATATTAACTAAAGATCCATCAACACATATTGTCGCACTTCTTAAAAAATCAAAATCCGATTCTTCCGATGGGCTTATTTTTGGAAAAGTAAAATTCACTATAAGATTCGATGCTGCTTTCAAATCTCTTGCTATTGTTTGTAAATTTCTTGCCATTTTTTCTCCATTAAAATATATATTAAATCATTGATTTGATTTGTTCGTAAGCGTGTTGTCTACTTTCTAAATTTGAAAACCCAATAATTTTTTTTGAAATTAAATTTCGCTTGATTCTTTTAATCAGCCAATTTTTAATTTCTGTTAATTCTTTGGTTAATTCATAATCATTGTTCATCTTTAGAAGAGAAAAAAAATCATGTGGATCAATCCAGCAATAGCCAGACATGTAGTCATTTTCTCTATATGTCTCTGGCATTCCTTTTTTGATGCAACACTCACAAAAATGTAAAATTAGTTTAATCCAATTCCTCATATCGTCTGCATTGTTGCAGCAATCATTGTCCATTATTCTGAATTCTATTGTGTCTCTTCTTTTGTTTTTTTTATGATAAGTATTCAAGCTGTAATATTTGACTACTCCAAAAAGATTCATTAATTCATTTAATGTATAAAAACTAGAATTTACTTTAAACATTTTGTTCATACTTATGAACATGCAATAGGAATTTAACTTTCTGCAATCCATTACAGAATCAAAAAAAATCGGTTCGCATTTAATCCACCAAGTTAAAATGCTAAGTAATTTTTTATCTGTCATATCAGAAACATCAACATGAACATGTACAGAGCATCTTTTATCGGCAGAAAAATTGTTTTTATCAATCAGATCAACAACATCACAAACTTTTTCTATGCCATGTATTCCTTTGAGTACTGGGGATACAATTTCTATTCCGCAGCTACTATCGGGTTTAACACCCCAATTAGAATTATTGTGATCGTTTTGCCATTTTGTTACAATTACATTCGTGCAAAGAGTCTTGCTTATTTTACAGGCAACTTCTTCGATTCCTTTTGGCAAAAGTTTATCGTTTAGTGGTTTGCTCAATAAGTCAAAAGCGTTTAATTCTATTTCTACGCCAAAACGCCTATTGCTTTCATAATTTGAAATTTCTTTAGAGTCCATAACACCTAATTTTTATGATATATATATCATACATTTTAAATGTATAAAAACCAAAAAATACGGTTGTGGAATTTATATATACATTGTTATTTGTCAAAATTCATCTCACTCTTAATAAGAGGTTTTGCCATGAGTATAAATAAAATACAGTCTGGTATTATAGAGCATCTTTTGAAACATGGACAAGTTAGTCTTTTACTTCCCGATGGAATGGAGCTAGAAATAGGAATAACCCAAGAAGAACAGGACGGCAAATTAGTCAAAAAGAAAGACTATTGCTGGGTTATAGCGTCTCACAATGGAAGATCCACAAGTATCGATCCATATAATATGGGATTAAGATTTTATCAGGATGATAATTCAATCATATTAGAAGATAATTTTTTAGATTTTAATGGCGAAAAAATAAAAAGATTAGATGTTGTTTGATTTGTTTTTTTGTTAAATCTATAATTTATTAGTGTTTTTTAGTATGTCTTTTTTATAAAAGATAATATTTCATTTATTTCGAGGCTCATTTTTATGAAGAGACCGGAAATTTATTTGCGTGAATATTGTTCCAGATTAACGGATGATCAATTAAATATGTTGGCGACAAAATTGTTCAATAGACAATCTGGAGATGTTGCTGATGTTTTAAACTTTATGGGATCAGTAAAAGAAATAGACAAATGGTTTGTTTCTTCGACTACTGCTTGGGAATTATATGATATGCTAGATTTAGCTTTAAATGTTTCAAAAAGAGAATGCGACAAAAGATTTTCTAAATAATTAGGTTTATATCTTGCAGAAACATAAATTATATTTCAGATCGGTTTATGGAAACGCAAATATAAAGAAAATTAAAGTTGAATTTCCCGGATGGGCTGGGGATAGCAAAAATCATTCAGATGGAGCTACCCCTCAGCCATGGCATTGTGTACCTTTTTTAGAAGCATCGACATATGGTTTGGAATTAATATATCCTTTCAATTCTGAAGCTATAATCAGGACTGTAGATAAAAAAATCCAAGTAGACCCGTCAAATAATAAAAGCTGGGAAGAGGAAGAGATTCCTTTTAATTGTCCACGACCAGCTTTTATGCAGTTTGCACCGGGTCATTTTGGTATGTCTTCTTGTTTGGAAATTGTGCCACCAAAAGATCATGTTATAAGAATCGAGCCACACCCTGCTTTTTTTACTGATAACTCTGGAACATTTCCTTGTTTAGTTACTGGTCATTTGCAAGGTGATTGGTGGCCTAAAGTTTTTTTTGTGGTTTTCAAATCGCCTTTGCCAAATCAAGAGTTGCATTTTAAAAAGAATATGCCTTACGGTAAAATTATATTTGTACCTAAAAAAGTAGAATACGAAATAGAAGACATGCCAAATTCTATGATCTCGAAGCGTACCAAGAGAGACGAATTTATAAATTCTTTGGTTAAGAAATTAACTACAAATAGGTGGCTTGATTATCTTGGCAATAGTTTCGATAACAAGTATCGAATTCTTTCAAATATTGTGACTAAATATGGAGAAGAAGGTCTTGATGACATTTTATCTAAACTTTATAATCAATCTTTTGGTAAGGCTATTACCATGTTTCGTCCGATCCTAAAAACAAGAAAAAATAATGTCGAAAATAATACAAATAACAGATCAAAATGAAATACTTCCAACATCATCTTTTAAATTAGGCAAATGGGATTACGAGTTTTTCAACCCTGTTCAAAGTAGGGTCTGTGAAATATATGAGTCGGACAACAGCAGCATAATAGCAGCTTCGACATCGTCTGGTAAAACCACTATTGCCGAAATGTATCTCGCACATGAAATCAAGCAACGAAAAGGCAAAGGAATGTTCCTAGTTCCTTTGAAGGCTTTGGCTCAAGAAAAAATAGATCAATGGTCAAGTCCTAATCATTTTTTTAGTGAATTCAAAATAAGTATATGCACTGGAGATTACAGACTCGATAAATCACGCATGAATGAATTGCGTGAGGCCGATCTTATTATTATGACATCTGAAATGTTAAATCATAAAGTAAGAAATGTTGGAAGCGATGAAAATGATTGGCTTAAATCGGTTGGAACAATAGTCTGTGATGAATCACATTTGCTTACTGTTCCGAACAGAGGAGATCATTTAGAAATAGGATTTATAAATTTTTCTAGAGCTAATCCAAATGGAAGATTTGTGTGTCTTTCTGCGACAATGCCAAATGTCGATGAGATTGGTGAGTGGATATCTGAATCTTTAACTCATAAACCGACATATGTTTTAAAATCAGAATATAGACCAGTGCCACTCAATATACATTATGAAATTTACGATAACTACTCTAGAACTTATGATTCGTTAGAACTTGAAAAAGTTAAACAAGCACTTAAAATTGTAAGATCACATCCAGAAGATAAATTTTTGATTTTCGCTCATACTAAAAAAACTGGCGAAAAAATGGTTCAAATGTTAAATGCTTATAAAATAGATGGAGAATTTCATAATGCAGATTTAACTAAAGAAAAAAGAATAGATTTAGAAAACAAATTTAGAAACGATAAAAATTTCAAAGTCATAGTAGCAACGTCAACTCTCGCTTGGGGAATTAACGCACCAGCAAGAAGAGTTATCATTCTTGGTATAGAAAGAGCCACCCAAAGAATAGAACCTTACAACATTACGCAAATGGTAGGTAGAAGCGGAAGATTAGGCATAGACACACAAGGCGATGCGTATGTTTTATTGCCAAGAACTAAATTTACAGAATATAAAAACTACTTACAAATACCACAATTAATTAAAAGTCAGCTTTTAAATGCATTTGGCACTAAATATAAAACCTTGGCTTTTCATATTACAAGTGAAATTTGGCATGGCAATATTACAAATTATAAAGATTTAGAATTGTGGTTTTCAAAATCGTTAGCACACTTTCAAAAAATGAAAATAAATCAAAAAGACTTAGAAGGAACTATTGAATTTCTACACAAGAAAAACATTATCAAAATCAATGAAGACGGATCGTATACAGCAACTAAGTTGGCAATGATAAGTTCTAGTTTTTACTTTTCTCCATTCGATGTTGCGGATCTTTCTCATAATTTTTACTTTTTGTTTAAAGAAAAAAACTTTGAGAAAAATGATATTAGAATATCTTTGGCTCTTGGGTATATCGATAGTAATAAGGCTGGTATAGTTTCTAAAAGCGAAGAAGCAGAAATGAATTCGTTTTTCGAAAGCGTTAAGATCATGCCTAATTCTTTTTATTCTGATAAATCTGCAATAAAAACATCTTATTGTTATTATTGTATGCTTACTGGAAAACGTAATATGACAATGGCTGGGTATGCTAAAAATTTACAATTTGATTTCGAACGGGTTGCACAGGTTTTGTATGCAATTTGTAGAGTTACTAAAGATTTTAAAGATAAAAAAGGATTTTTTACGGAACTAGAAGCAAGAGTTAGATACGGTGTACCTGCTCATTTGTTAGACCTTTGTAATATCCCAAATATTGGCAAAGTAAGGGCTAAAAAATTATACGATTTTGGAATTAAAAGCAAAGACGATTTCAAGAAAACTGACATTGATACATTGGTTAAAGTTATAAATTTAAAAAAATCAATTGTTGAAGATGTTTTAAAGTCTTTGGATTAACGTTTCTTCGTTCTTTTCAATCTTTCTGAAACATTTCTTATTATATGTTCTTTGTTGAAATATACTTTTTTTCTATCGTTTTGTAAATTATTAGTACGGTAGATTATTTTATTTTTGATGTTTTTAAATGGATCTATCGCTCCAAATAAAACGCACTCACAACAAGCAAGGGAACAAGGACAGTTTTCGGGAACACCTTCGACTCCTAATTTTTCTAATCTTTGAATAACCAAATCATTAGAATTTTCTTTGTTTTCGCCTATTCTTACATCTATTTTTATATTAAAGCCAGCTTTTACATGTGCTACTTCTCCGCTATTATTTATATTTATAGATACTTTTTTGTTGTAAGGATTTGATTCTACTTCGGCAGTTATCATTGTGTCACAAGATGCTTTTATAAATCCATTTCTTGGACATTCTAAGCAACCATCTCCGACGGTACACACTATTAATGTAACTATAGCGCAGTCAATAGGGCAAGGTATAGATCCTGCTCCTAAATTTACTCCAGCATATAAGTTGCCATTTTCATCCCATTCTGGATTACCAAAAGTAAACTTGCCATCTTTACTATAAATTGGATCAAAGCTAAATTCAGGAAATTCATTTATTGATTCTTCTGATATTTTCCAAATATGTTTTTGTTCTATTTTGTTCTTTATTAATTGTCCATATTTGCCTGTTTTTTCAACATAACTTTCTGTGTTTATTTTGTTGTTTTTATTTAATAAAATATTAGCACATGGAACTGGGGGGCATGTTCCTAAATTTTTTCCGCATTTGTATGTGTATCTTGCACATTTGCAACAAGTGCTTGGACAGCAGCAGCTACAGCTGCATCCGCAAATGCTAATTGGAGTTTTTATTGTACCAGCTGGGCATCCACCACCACCATCGCCACCACCATCACCACCACCATCGCCACCACCATCACCACCACCATCGCCACCACCATCACCACCACCACCACCACCCCCATAGCCATCACCATCGCCATCACCATCGCCATCACCACCGGGGGTGGTAGAGGTAGTAGTAGTCGTAGTAGTAGGTTCTGGTGTAGTAGTCGTAGTCGTAGTCGTAGTCGTAGTCGTAGTCGTAGTCGTAGTCGTAGTCGTAGTCGTGCAGTCGCAATAGCAATCGCAAGGATATGGCGGAAGAGGGCTTGGAATGTATGGTATGTTTTCGACTGTGCATTCTTTGTTGAAAATTAAACCAGAACCATGAAGGTGTGCTGCACCTTTTCCTGTGACTATTATTTCGGCAAGCAATCTGCCGTAAATTCCAACCCCTGCGGTTGCGGTTACTGTTACTTCACATATTGATACACCGGAAATACTAGCTCCACCACTTGCATTTACTATGAATTTGCTTACGCCAGAAACTTTAACTCCACCGCTTGCTTTTACTGTAATTTTAGATGTGTATCTTCCAGAAAGTTTAATTCCTCCCTTTGATTTTATTGTTGTTTTACATATTGATCTACCAGATGCGATGACTCCGCCACTCGATAAAATGGTTTTTTTTACAAATACAACGGACAAACCTGAAATGTTAGGCATATTTTATTTATGTTTAATGTTTTTTTTTGTATTTAATATTTAATTAAAATAATCACAGTATTAATTTTCGCTGTAAAGATTCGTTACTACATTTAGTACTAATGTGCTACATTTCAAAGTTTTTCCACCAAAATTTTGCGAAAAAATTAATTCGTCTTCACCATTTGTGACATAATATCCAAAAACTGTAACTGCTGTGCATGACATGTATTCCCATTGTAGTTCATCATTGTATGTGGCTGTGCCTACACATATTGGTCCTTCACCAAATGTTACATCACTTAATGATTTTGATGTATATCCTTCAAAATCTGCTTCTACAAAAGAATCAAAATTTGAATAAATACTTGATTCTTCGTCATTTTTGAACAATCTAAGAGTGTAACCTTCGTTTATAATTTGTTCTAAAATAAGTTTTTGATTAGTTGAGAACATATTTTTGCTAACGCTTGCCGGACAAAGCACCATACTCATGTAAATACGATACTTACCTCTTATTTTAACTCCTCCTTTTTTTGCTCTTATGTTGTAAATTGTTTTGTTCTGACAACTTCCACTTATTTTTATGCCACCTTGTGTTGATTCGTTAAATATAGTCATTGGAAACCTCCACCGACTTTTTGCAGTCCTCTAATAGTTATTACTGGTATTATTGATAGGACATCTGTTTCTGTTAATCCTTTTTTTTGAAAAGATTCAATGAATATAGTATTTTCGCCAAGACCTATGTAGTATCCAAATACATCATTACCCATTCCGCTACAAGTCCATGAAACAATTGGCATCGATTCGTAATCATATTTTGTTGTTATTTTTTCGATCATTGTTGAAGTATGAGTAATTGGATCGGAGTAGTTTTGAAATGTCACACTTGGCTCAGACCAGTATTCTGGAAACAATTCTATTGGTGAATATCCTGAGAAATTTGCTTGTACTATTTCGGGGCTTAGACAGCTTGGGTTTGGTGGAACACACACTCCTCTGAAAAGACGTATCGTGAGCGGGATTTCAATTAATTTTTTTAAATAATAAATCGCCCCGATATTGTGTGATAAAATTAATGGTGTTTGTTTCATGGTGTTTAGGCAGAAGTAACAATCGCTCCATAGAGAAAATTAATTATTTCTTAATTTCTACTTTTATTTAAC
>Ga0214919_10007050_pt1 | contig 15277 bp, 11 predicted proteins | sample LL1503_MetaG_FD_177994 | JGI IMG/M metagenome (GOLD analysis project Ga0214919, IMG submission 177994) | Freshwater microbial communities from Lake Lanier, Atlanta, Georgia, United States - LL-1503 | ecosystem: Environmental > Aquatic > Freshwater > Lake | place: USA: Georgia | collected... | reverse complement strand
CTTTCTTTGTAATATTTCATACTTCTACGAAGACGTTCTTCATTCTCTTCACGGTTATCTGGCATACAAGCAGAGTCATGATAAGATTGTGCTGTATAGAAAATCCAACGAGGATCTTGACGATTAGTATCAATATACTTCTCTAAAACAAATGCATGTGATTTATATTTTTCAGGAATATTTCCCTTCCAAGAACCACCATCCATTTGAACCCTAACATTAATACCTTCCATCAATCCAGATGTGATATTCTTATCATCACATACAATGAATTCGTGAACTGGTCCGTAGAATCTAAATGGCTTATCAAGTTTATAACACTCATTACGAGTATATTTCATCACATTGATATATGTGTTAAACATATACAAATCTTTGTTGATTCCTGCCTTGTTGAAAGTTGGAAGTATTTCGATAGTTTCATCAGCATCTAACCAAAATCCCCAATAATCATTACCTCTATCTTTAGTAACTTCACGAGCAACTTGAATAGAATAGTTACGAGAATTTTCAAAGTTATCAAATGCTCTTTCAAAAACATGAGTCTCAATACTATTTTGTGTTCCCCAGTTTTTAACTACTTCAATAGTATTATCTGTTGAACCAGTATCAACAAGACAAATAATATCAACAATAGATTTTATAGAATCAAGCATCCGTGTGATAACGTGCGCTTCATTCTTCATAATTTGTGTTAAAACTAATTTAGCCATTAAAATTTTTAATTTTTTATTTATATATGAACAATCTGTTTAAGTTTATAAGATTTTAAAGTATTCAACATAAGAGATGCAATTGTCATTGGACCAACTCCACCGGGAACCGGTGTAATCCAAGAACACTTATCTTTAACATTTTCAAAATCAACATCTCCAACTAATCTACCATCATCTGTTCTATTAATACCCACATCTATTATCATAACACCTTCTTTCACCATATCAGATGTTATAAACTTCTTTATACCAACCGCAACAACAATTATATCCGCCATCTTACATTGTTTCATCAAAAGTTCTCTTGGTGTTTCTATGTGAAGTAGTGTCACTGTACAATTACCAATTGTAAAATCATTACCTAACATAATAGAAATTGGTTTTCCCACTATATTAGATCTACCAATAACAACACAATGTTTACCTCTGGTTTCAATATCATAGTGTTGAAGTAGTTTTGTTATTCCATATGGTGTTGCTGGTCTAAAACTATCAATACCCATTGACATCTTTCCAAAGTTATATGGATGGAAACCATCAATATCTTTATCAGGTGATATAGCATTAATAATATTTTGAGAATTTATATGATTTGGAATAGGCATCTGAACAATCACACCTTGATACGAATCATCATCATTTATATTATTAATAACATTGAGTATTTCTTTTTCTGAAATATCTTCTTTAAATCGAATTAAAACAGATTTAATACCACATTTTTTAGAAGCAATCATTTTATTTTTAACATAAGTCTCAGATGCCTGGTTTTCACCAATCATTATGATTGCAATTTTAGGAGTTACCTCTGAGCTTATTATCTCGTCCTTAATATCATTAAGAATTTTTTCCGACACTAATTTACCATCAAGTATTTTCATTTCTAATCTCCAAATGTTAAAATATCTTTATTAACTGTTTTAAGATCTCCCCAAACAGCATTGTAAGTAACACCACGAACTTTACGATTATCAACCCAAACATATTCATCATCCTTATTGATACATCTTGGTTTATTCATAATTAACCCATGATAATTAAATCCATTATCATCTAACCATTTAATAGTTACTTCTCTATCTTTCTCTTCTCTGGCTGTAAAGAAAGTAATATGATTACCTTCATCAAACCATTTATTAATTTGTTCTAATGAACCTTCTATTACTTTCGCACTTGTATATAAATGTGAATCTTCGTTTTTAATATCGTCACAGATAGTACCATCTATGTCGCACAAGATTATTTTCATTTAAAAAATATTATTTTATTCCACGATATTTAATTCGTGAATACTTACTTTTTGAGTAAGTGCCCAAATTGTTTTACCAATTAGTTTGGCACAAGATGCCACTCTCAATTTAGGATGGATGGATTGTGGAATTGAATCAGATACAATCAATTCTTCAAACATTGAGTTTTCAAGATTCTCAAATGCTTTACCACTTAGAATTCCATGTGTTGCCACTGCTCTAACAGATTTAGCACCCATCGACATAACAAGTTCTGCGGCTTTCTTCATTGTACCCAATGTATCAGCCATATCATCAACAATGATAACATTTTTACCATTAACATCACCAACTAATTCCATTGAATGTATCTCATTTGGTTTGATACGCTTTTTATTAATCATTGCAAATGATGATTCTGGAAATGCTTTACAGAAATCGGATGCTCTTTTAACAGCTCCTTGGTCTGGTGCAACAATACAAAGATCTTCTAACTCAAGAAATTTAATATAATCAATAAATACTTTATTACCATTTAAGTGAATAACTGGAACATTGTAGAATCCTTGTATAGAAGAAGCGTGTAAGTCAATTGTGATAATTCTAGACATACCAACTTTTTCAAGAATATCTGCTAACATTTTAGATCCAATTGAAGACCTCAAATGGTCTGTTTTATCTTGACGAGAGTATCCTTGAAATGGAGCTATTAGAGTAAATGATTTACAACCGGATCGTTTAGCGGCATCAATTACAAGAAGAGTCTCCATAATTGCATCAGATGAATTTGTTGTATTCACGAAGAATACATCTTCATCACGAATAGATTCTTTAAAAAGTGGTAGAATCTCACCATCAGAGAATTTGTCAACTTGTAGTTTACCTGGTACAATTTCTTCATCAATCATACCAAGAGAAGAGAACTTCTTTAGCTCGTTAGTTAAGACCTTACAAATTTCCTGTGTAAGTCTTTCATCATTTAATCCTGAGAATATTTTCATATTAGTTGAATAAATTATTTAGTGCACTTTCTCTAAGTTTTTGTCTAGAAACAAAGAATTGTTTAGATTTTCTTTTAACATATAAAAACTTTCTTAAAGACACTTGATCTTTTGCTATTTTTGCAAGGTGTTTTTGTTTCTTCCATAAGAATAGAAGATCCCATTGTTTTTTAGTATCAAGTGCATTGAACCAACAAGAATGTTTACCCATTCTTTTTTTAAAAGATTCAAATTCATTTTGAAACTTTTTGGGGTTATCAACCCTTGTTATCCAAGATCCACCATCGAACCAATCCATACGATCAAAATTAGGGATTACCATTTTGTTTTACAAATATAGTTATTAATTTTTACCTTCCAAAATATTTCTTTCAGTTTCTAAATCACGATTGATTGCCTTTTCAGAGGAAAATTTATCACCATATCTTGCTTTCAATTTATCGATATTAACATCAAATGATTTCTCGATATCAATATCATAAGTGTTCATATAATCTGATACATCTAACATTACTAAATGTGTGATTGTTTTAAAAAGATTCTCATCAATTGGTTTGTTGTAATAAAGTTTTTTCTTCATCATATCCAATAATTTACAAGTGTTCTTAACAATCTTCAAAACCAATTTCATTGGATTATCATTTTTTGTTTTAACAATTAATTGTGGATAGTCTAAATCCATCTCTCTGCCAATGATTGCAAGATACCAAGTGATATCACCTGCTTCTTCTAACATATTAGTGATATCTTGTTCGTCTCCGATATGATTATCAAGTAGTTCTTCAACTTCTGTTAGAACACCAATAACTGCGTGTAAAATTCTTTGTTCTCTTTCTTCACAATGGAATTGTGTGGATAATGTTTTTTCAGATAATTCTAAATATTCTGACCAGTTCATTTTTTAATATTTTTATTTGTTATATCCGGTTTTAATATATAGTTTATAAACTAAAATATATAAAATATGGAAATTAAGAAATTTAATGAATACGAACCAATTAACGAATCGGTCTTTTCTTTTATAAAAGGAGCATTAAGTAAAGTATTTAATCTATTTGCTGCACCATTTAAAGATTTAGCAAGTGATATTAAAAAAATGTTCAAAGAAGATGATCTTGGAACTATTAAAGATATCATCATGACTAACTTTAACCAAGCAATCGATTCGATGCAGAAGGAAATACCTAACATCACTGAAGAAGGAGCTCTTACTGATCTCATGCCTAAAATGATTACTCAATTAGTAGAATTGTCAAATAACATAGAAAAAGATGTCTCACAAGGTTTGGGAAAAGAAAAAACTTCATCATTCACAAATGCCGCAAGATCAGTTCTTATGGGTAATAAAGAAGCCAAATGGCCTGGAATAGTTGGGGCTTTGGATCCAAATAATGCCGAAGCTCTTAAATATAATGGTGGTATCAAAATCAATTACAAATTAAACAAAGAAGCTTATGATAAAGCCCTAACAGAGGCTGGTGCGAAAGGTGGTAAGGATGTACTAAAGGCTAAAAAAGATGCGGCTACAAAATTCTTAGATAATCTACAAAAGGATGTTACTGAATATATTGAGAGAGAGTTAACCGATGATGAATTAAGAGAAATCTATACAAAAGCTGGTGGTAAAATTACTGGAGGCGGAGAGATGACTTATGATAAATTAAAAGAGTTATTTGATAAAAAAACACCAGTAATTTATCTTCTAAAAGGCAAAAAGAAAGAAGAATATGATCCTAAGAAGAAACCAGAAGATCAAGCTATGATTGTTGGTGTTAAGCCTATTGAGTCACTTAATGATCAAAACAAACCGGATAGTGTTGTTTTCTTAGATAAAAATGGTAAGCCGACAATTAAGAAGAGTTATGTTGAGATTATTGGACCAGGTAGTATTGATACAGGTGAGAATGCCAAGAAAGCAACAGAAGTTCTTGGTAAAATTAAACAAGATGAAGAAAAGATGGGTAAGGTTGTTAAGTTTGCTGAATTCATGCAAGATGATAAAAATAAAGATAAAATAGCCGAAATCGAAAAAATTATAGGTGGTTAATTCGGATGGATTGATTATAAAAAACCACTCAATTGAGTGGTTTTTTTTATTTCTTAAAGTTTACTTTAACACCTGGTTGAACTTTAGGTTTTGATTGTTTATTTTCATTAAACTTAACCATTACTTTCTTAGACATTTTAACTTCAAAGTCATCTTCCCAAGGAATAAATACGGTTCCTTCTGCAATAACTTCCATTTTAATTGTACCTTTTGATCCTTCTTCAAGTATGTTTAATTTTCTAATAGGAATAGTTACCTTACCATTTCTATCAATTTCACCTGGAAACATTAAATTCCAATTATCTGATTCAAGAACTAATCTTACTTGTGTATCTTTTAAATTTGCTCCTTCTAATTCTATTTCACAAGAAAAAGTTTCGGCTTTATCATTAAAAACTTTATAATAGTCAGAGACTTTTGATTCTGTTATTTCTTCTTCTATTGGTAGAAACATTTCTGAAACTTCATTAGATTTATGTTCGTCAATTGTTTCTTTTCTGATTCTTTCTACTTCTTTTTGAATCATTTCTTCTATCTCATCTTTCTCATAAGATCTAGATTCATTAGTTGATGGTGGTTCGCCCATTCCATCTTGCCCATCAGGATCTTCCTTATAAGACCTTTCAATTCTTGAATCTCTTTTATCAGCTTCTTCCTTTGCTATATGTGGGAAGTTAGAAGTGGCTGTCCTTCTTACATTATCTTCATCGGATTCACCAATGAAAAAATCATTTAAAATTTCCTGTTTATCAAACTTAGGTAGTTCTCTTTTATCGGCATTTTTAAAGAATTCTGAAAAATTTATTATTCCGTCCATAATCTATATATTACATTTTGATTTTAACATTTGGCACATTTTCAAATACTCTTTCAAAGTGTTCTACTTTAACTTTTATTTTGGACTTAGGTTTGATGACTTCTTCGTATTCCATCCCATTTATTTTACAAAATATTTTTATAAATTTTTCAGATTTTTCTTCTCCTAAATCTCTTTTAAATTTATCCCAAGGATTACCATCGATGTAGTCTTTTAAACCTGGACCACCACCTCCTGCTCGTTGTTTAGCTTCAATTAATATAAATACATCTTCCCAATTAATACCTAAATCTTCCCAATTTGTATTAACTTCCTGCCAATCTAAATAATATTTTGTTGCCATAAATTATATATTACATCTTGAACCTTCATCGATTTTTATATATAATTCTAAGATGTCAACATATAGTTTTACTGGAAATAAAGTATCATTTACATATCAACGATTATTACAAATATCCGATGGGGGAGATGGAAACCCAACAGGTATAATTTATGATGGGTTTGGAGCAACTGTAACAATAGCTAATGAGAATATAAATAATCTCTATACAACTGTAAATAATTTAATTACTAATGGTATTGCTGGTTCTACTGGATCTACCGGTGTTCAAGGTTGGCAAGGGCCGATTGGTTTAACTGGTGAGAGTGTTACTGGTGCACAAGGTGCTTATGGTACAACTGGTTTTCAAGGAAATACTGGTTCTCAAGGATATCAAGGACCAATTGGTCTGACTGGATCAGGAACTACTGGTAATCAAGGTGAAACTGGTCCTCAAGGATTTCAAGGAAATACTGGACCTCAGGGTGCCACTGGAGTTGGAACTACTGGTAATCAAGGAAATACAGGACCTCAGGGTAATCAAGGAAATACAGGATCACAAGGGTTTCAAGGAGCTGGTGGAGGTAATACTGGATCACAAGGAAATACTGGACCTCAGGGTTTTCAAGGCGATGTTGGATCTACTGGATCACAAGGAAATACTGGACCTCAAGGGTTTCAAGGTGCTGGTGGTGGATCTACTGGACCACAAGGAAATACCGGATCACAAGGAGATACTGGTCCTCAGGGTTATCAAGGTTCTGGTGGTGGATCTACTGGGTCACAAGGACATACTGGTCCTCAGGGTTATCAAGGATCTACCGGACCTCAGGGAAACACAGGAACACAAGGATTTCAAGGAATTGTTGGACCAACTGGAAGTAGTATATTACCATATAAATATGTAACTTCTACATATTCTATCACATCTGAAGATTATTATATTGAATCGGTAGGAACATTTACTATTAATCTTCCCACTGCTATTGGTGCTACTGGTAAAGCTTATCTAATTAAAAATAGTGGAACTGGTGCAATCACAATCGGAACTACAGCTTCTCAATTAATTGATAATCTACCATCATATAATTTATCTTTTTATGATACTCTTGATATTGTATCTAATGGATCTAATTGGAATGTTCAACAACCACAAACCAAAACTTATACAAGAGTTTATAATAATACGGGTTCTATTATACCAAGAGGTACAGCTTTAAAAATACAATCAACCTATAATGGAATTCCATCAGTTACCCTACCTATTGCATCTGGGACAGGAAGTCAACAAGTAATAGGTTTATCACTTATTGATATACCTATCGCATCTGAAGGAATTGCAATTAGTGCAGGGATATTATCAGGATTAAACTTATCAGCTTATAATATTGGAGATATTCTTTATTTATCTGATACGGTACCTGGTGGATTTGTAAATTCAACAACATCACTTTTATACTCTTCTAGAACAAATCAGATTGGTTATGTCACTAGTAATAGTTCTACACTTGGTACTATTCAAGTTCAAATTAACAATGAAGATTTAAACCTTTCTTTAACAGATATACAAAGAAATATATTAGAAGGAAATGTTATATCAGGTGGTATATTTCAATTTCCAGCTCCTGGTATTACTATCTCATCAGCAACAACCGTAAACATCTCATCTATGAAAGGATGGATAGTTGATAATGCTGGTCCAATCACTTCTACAGCACCTATTGCTAAATTAATTGAATATCCTGGAGCTACTGGTGTTACTTTAAGTAATATAACAACTGCTACTGAAACATATTTTTTAGTTAATTCAAGTGGTGTATTAACACAACAAACTAGTTTTCCAACTCCAAGACAAAGAAGAGAAAATATCTACTTAGGTAAGGCAGGACATGCTAATAAATCAACAATTGCTAATGCTTTTCCCGAACCAGATATAGATGTATCACCAGCTGCTCAAGTTAGAGATATGTTTACACCAATTAAACTAATTAATGATGGTGTTTATCCATCTTATGTTGGTTCTAATTTGACTTTTAAAACATCAGCAGGAACACTATGGGGATTAGGAATTGGATATACAACAGATGTTTTAAATCCAAGTAGCTTATCTATTCCAGCAACATCACCAACCACTTTTCAGTATAGAACTAAATCCGGTGGTACTTATTCAAATACAACTTTAATTGATCCTGGATTTTGGGATAATGCTGGTGTTAGAACATCTATTGGAACACCCACAAAACAAGCTACAAATCAAAGGGTATTCTTAATTCAAAATGGTATATTTAGAGTTCAATACGGTCAGCAAGTTTATGGTGATTTAACAACTGCTTTAGCAAATGTTCAAAGCGAAATCTTTGACACCTTTGTTAATTTTAGAGATAATGGAATCTTGATTGGTGTTTTATCAGTTGTATCTAATGCCACTAATCTATCAGATCCTGCTCAGGCTAAATTCCTTTTAGTTTCTAAATTTGGTGAAACCGTTGGTGCTGCTGGTGGATTATCTACAACCACTTTACAACAAGCTTATAATAATTCAAGCGAACCTGAAATTCTAACAAACTCAACATTAGATGGTGTCACGTTCCGTAGAGGAACTTCAGCAGACACTGATAATGTATTTGTTGTTCAGAATGGATCAGCATCTAACACATTCTATGTTCATGGTGATGGTAATACTTGGGCAACAAGCTTACATTTAACTAATATAGGACTTACATCAGGTGCTTCTAAATATATGGTTGTAAATGATTCTGGTGATGTTTTTTATCAAACAACTATAGTTGGAGGTGGGGGAGCTACTGGACCTCAAGGTTCTACGGGTGAAACTGGTATAACCGGACCACAAGGCGCTGGTATAACTGGATCGGATGGAGCAACTGGTCCTCAAGGTCTTGCCGGTGGAACTGGTGCTGGTGGTGCTCTTGGTTATTACGGATCATTTTATGATACAACGAATCAATTAAACCCAACCGCAAGTATAGCAAGAGCAATGATTCTTGGATCAACTTATGAGTCAAATGGTGTTTCAATGGTTGATGGTACAAAAATGACTTTTGATTATCCGGGTACATATAATATTCAATTCTCAACGGTAATTACGAAATCCAATTCTTCTCCGGGTACTGCTGATATTTGGTTTGCTAAAAATGGTCAATATATAACAGCGTCAAATACTTCATTTAGTATAGCTGGACAAGCAGATCAGATTTCTTCTTGGAATTTCATGTTAACATTAAATGCAAATGATTATGTTGAATTATATTGGAGTTCTGACGAAACTAATATTTTTATATTATCAACCGGAACACAATCTGATCCTATAAGACCATCTGTTCCATCTGTTATACTAACTGCTCAACAAGTTATGTACACTCAGCTTGGGCCAACTGGTTCAACAGGTGTTCAAGGTAACACTGGATCTCAAGGATCTACTGGGGATCAAGGTCACACTGGTCCTCAAGGAAATACAGGATCTCAAGGAGATTTAGGACCACAAGGAGACTTAGGACCACAAGGTGATCTAGGACCTCAAGGAGATTTAGGACCACAAGGTGATCTAGGACCTCAAGGTGTCTTAGGACCTCAGGGTGATTTAGGACCTCAGGGTGATTTAGGACCTCAAGGTGATTTAGGACCTCAAGGTGATTTAGGGTCTCAAGGTGATTTAGGACCTCAAGGTGATTTAGGACCTCAAGGTGATTTAGGACCTCAAGGTGATTTAGGACCTCAAGGTGATTTAGGGTCTCAAGGTGATTTAGGACCACAAGGTGATTTAGGACCACAAGGAGATTTAGGACCACAAGGAAATACAGGTAGTCAAGGATTTACCGGTAGTCAAGGCCTAACCGGTCCTCAAGGATCTACTGGACCTCAGGGTAATACTGGACCACAAGGAAATACTGGACCACAAGGAAATACTGGACCACAAGGAAATACTGGACCACAAGGAAATACAGGACCTCAGGGAAATACTGGTAATCAAGGATCTACTGGACCTCAGGGTAATACTGGTAATCAAGGATCTACTGGTAATCAAGGATCTACTGGACCTCAAGGAAATACAGGATCACAAGGACCTGCTTCTGGATCATCTATCACCGCAACAGAGGTTACATTTGGAACAGGGACTGGTATAACATCATCAAGATTTTTTACATTTGCAACATCCAGTTCAACATTAATATTCGGATCAGGATCTACAATTGGATCAAGTAGTCCATTTTCAGCAATAATAGGTGGTTGTACTAATACAATAGGAGCTAATTCAATAACATCTGGTATATTTGGTGGATGTTTAAATAATGTTGGAACATCATCTCAATCTGTTATAATTGGTGGTCGTGGAAATAACTCATATAGTTCAAATTGTTCATCTATTATAGGTGGTCAAAATAATACATTATATTTCTCTGTAAATCAATCATCAATAATAGGTGGTCAAAATAATTTAGTAAGATCCCAGTCAACAAATTCTGCTATATTTATTGGTCAATCTAATATATTAGCTAATTCAAAAAATTCATCAATAATAGGAGGTCTATTTAATTGTTTATGTGCATGCTCATATAATTCATCAATTATAGGTGGACAATCCAATATATTATGTGGACCATTCAACTCTTGTAATTCTGTTATAATTGGTGGTGCTACAAATAGTATCATTAATTCTTGTAATTCTGTTATAATTGGTGGATCAAACTTAACACTATCCAGTGAATGTAATGTAGTTCTTGTACCAAAACTTAAAATTAATAATGCAGATAATATTAGTGCTTCAAGAATTTTGGTATGGGACACTGATAATGTTGTAAAATATCGTGATGTATCAACTATTACAAGTGGAGGAGGAAGTACAGGTCCTCAAGGCTTAACTGGATCTCAAGGCTTAACTGGACCTCAAGGAAATACTGGTAGTCAAGGCTTAACTGGTACTCAAGGAAATACAGGACCTCAAGGGAAAACAGGACCTCAAGGGAATACAGGTAGTCAAGGCCCCGCTGGTGGTGGAGGTGGTGGAGGTCAATTCTTTTTCAGTCCAACTGCACCATCTATAACTGGACTAACAGCTGGAACAAGATGGTTTGATTCTATAACTGGTGAAGAATTAGTATTGGTAGATGATGGAAATTCTTTACAATGGGTCCAACCTCAAAATGCTGGATATTTTGGACCTCAAGGATTTCAAGGAAATACCGGTTCACAAGGATTTCGAGGAAATACCGGTTCACAAGGAATGTTCGGACCCACTGGATTCCAGGGAAACACTGGTGTTCAAGGATCTGGACTCACATTAGTATCAGTAGATGAGATAGCATTCGGAACCGGTGGTGGTGTTACTTCCTCAATAAATTTTAAATTTTCGAAATCAAATACAACATTAATATTTGGAACAGGATCTACAATTTCATCAAGTAGTAGACTTTCATCTATAATTGGTGGTTCTAATAATAATATAGCTACTGCATCTTGCCAATCTAGTATAATAGGCGGAGATAATAATATATTATTTTGCTATTCAAATAATTCATCAATAATAGGTGGTAGATGTAATACATTATCTTACTCACTTCAATCATCAATTATAGGTGGCCGTTCTAATATATTATCTTGGGCATCATATTGTTCATCAATAATAGGCGGTGCATCTAATTCATTATCTAAATATTCATGTAATTCATCAATTATAGGTGGTTGTAATAATATATTATTTGATTATTCTTGTAATTCTGTTATAATTGGTGGCTTCTCTAATACATTATGTGATACTTCTCTCAATTCTGCTATAATTGGTGGTTGTAATAATATACTGTCTGTATCTTATAATTCTGTCATAATTGGATCTACCGGATCATCTATAACCAATTCTAAAAATTCTGTTATATTGGGTGGATCTGGTTTAACACTAAGTAGTAGTATTGAAGATAGTGTTGTTTATGTGCCAAAACTTAAAATAGCAACAGCTGATAATGTTGATGCCGATAGAATACTTGTTTGGGACACTGCAGATAATTATGTTAAGTATAGAGATGCTAGTGGATTAGGAGGAGGCGGAGGGTCATCATTCCTATACATCAATACAGCATTTGTTCATCCTAGTGGTAATGATACTACGGCAGTAATAGGAAATTTTTCACTTCCTTTTCAAACTATTGAAGGTGCCTACAACGCAGTCTTATTATTAACAAATCCTGTTATAGAAGTGTGGTCAGGTGATAGTTATGATATTGGTAGTCCTACATATGATTATAACATAGTAACTCCTATTACTATATCTGCATCTGTGACTATTCATCTTAAATCTGGTGTTCATGTTTATTACCAAAATACTCTTGATGATTATCTTGATGATAGTCCTTTATTCACTATAAATGATGGTGAGACACTAAAAATTACATCAGAAGATGGATCTTCTTCCTTTATTACAAAGACAGGATATTTTGCATCAGTTGGTTCAAAGACAAAGGGAGGTGCAGAACTTTATCTTGAAAACTTAATAGTAGATACACAACCATCAAGTTTAACTGAAACACAACTTTATTCAATATTATGTGTAGCAGATACATTTTGTTATGCAAAGAATGTCAAATTTAGAGTAGTAGATAATTTATCAGATACTATTCAAGTTCTAACTATTTTTAAAATAGAAGGTAGTGCTAGAGTTGAAATTTATGATTGCCAACTTAAAAATGAAGCTTATGGAAATTCTATTACGACTTGTATAAATTCAATGTTTTATTTGACATCAGGTAGTACATTGAATCTAACTTCATTACAAATAAGAAATTCACAGAGTGTGCAAATAGTTTCTATAGAATATACATGTGTTTATTATGGAATCTATTGTGTGAGTGGAAGACCTGATACAATTGAGATATCAATAGGTGATTGTATTTTCTGGCTAGAAGATGCCAATGAAGGGGATTGTACCTTATATGAAGATGAATCAGCCGTTGTTCCTACTAATTTAGTTAGTAGAAGTATTCATAATTATTACGACACATACAATAACTCTTGGAATTTTACTACTGGTAGAGATGAATCACTTTCAACATTAGGAGTTGAGGGATTTGGCCTTCTTGAGAAGTACTTAGTCGGTAAAAATTCATCTATACAAAGACCTTTTATCTGGTAATTAAAAAAATATACAATATATGCCATCAATAGATTATCCATCAAGTCCAACAGCAGGTCAAACAGCAACATACAGCAACGGAAATGTTGTTATTTGGGATGGCAGTGCTTGGAGATCAACCACTGCCACCTTACCAACTTACGGCACCGCTTCTTTGGATTTTGGATTCACAGCAAGCCAAGAAGGTGATATTGCAACTGCATCTGTTTTGAGTACATATACAAAATCAAAATCAATTATTGTAATAAATTCTTTAACAAGTTCTAACCATTTAACCGTTGAAGATTCCTTAATTGAAGACGTAAAATTTGAAGTTTCGGATAAGACAGAAGGTGTCGGATTTACTATATATGCATATGCCCCTCAGGGAACTTGGGGAATATATAATGTAGAATATAAAATAATAAATTAAATATGAGTATTATAATAAAAAGTGGAAATTCATCAAATCTAGCAAGTGTAAATTCAAATAATGACTTACAAGTTGCTATTGGATTAACATCATCTGATAAATCAGGATTTGTTTCCATAACTGGGGAATCAGATTCAGGTAGTGTTACTGGAGCTAGATTAGTTAGAAATTTAGAAGCGACTGATGACTATCGATTGAGAGTTGGTACTGACCAAACTTTCTTTAATGAGTATTTTCCAGGTACTACAATTAATGGTAATATTTGGAATACCTTAGTAACAACAATGACTCTTACTCAAGCGAGTAACTTTGCTATTTTAAATGCTGCTTCTTCAACTACATCTGGTGCTTTTGCACAGTTAAGAACTTGGAGACATATGCCAGCATTTATGTCATTTCCTGTTTATTGTGAAATAGATTTACAATTCTCAATATCAGCACAAAATAATAACGTTGTTGAATGGGGTCTTGGATTAGCTACAGGTGTAGCTACTCCTACTGATGGTGCATTTTTCAGATTATTATCTGCAACAGATTTAAGATGTGTTATTAACTCAGCCGGTACTGAAACAACATCTGGTAATTTAATAAGTTATTTACCAGCACCATCCACAACAAATGACTATTTAATCGTGTTATCTGAGAAAACTTGTGAATTTTGGATTAATGATATTTTAGTTTCAGTATTAACAAGAATTTCAAATGCAGGTGCTACAACGGCATCAATGAACTTACCACTATTTATTAGAAATTATAACTCAGCCGCAACTTCATCAGCACAGATTGTAAGAGTTGGATATGTAAATGTATCTCAGGGAGATATGAGCACTAACAAGCCTTGGTCACACGTAATGGCTGGTGCTGGTGCTATGGCGTATCAATTACAAACAGGTGCTGCTGCTTTTGGTACATCGGCATTACTAACAAACAGTTTGGGTACAGGATCTGTAGTCGCAATGACAAATACAACAGCAGCACTTGGTTCTGGTCTAGGTGGTCAATTTTCAACACTTCCAACATTAGCAGTTACAAATGATGGTGTAGTAAGTAGTTATCAAGTACCATCTGGAAGTAATACGGTTCCGGGTAAATCACTTTATATAACTGGTGTTAAGGTACAAGGTGCCGTCACACAAGCCTTAGTAGGTGGTCCAGTTTTATATGCATACACACTAGCTTATGGACATACAGCCGTGGCACTTAACACAACTGAAACAAATGGAACAGTAAAAGCCCCAAGAAGAGTAGCACTTGGATTTGAAACATTTGCAGCAACCGCCGCACTCGGTGTACTTGGTAGTGCAACTGGATGTTATATGGCATTCAATTCACCAGTTGTAGTGCAACCAGGTGAATTTGTTCAGGTAACTGCTAAGAACCTAGGAGCTACCGCATCGCCTGGTATAATCACATTCTTAGTAGCATTTGATGCATATATGGAATAATAATATAATTAAATATGATAAATCCAACTAAATTAGAGATTGATAAAATCTATACAAAGATTGATAAAATTGCCAAAAAAGGAAATGATAATTTCCTAGAATATCATATTCTATTTGATGATTTAATAAAAAAAGGAAAATATACATATC
>Ga0214919_10007049_pt1 | contig 15278 bp, 10 predicted proteins | sample LL1503_MetaG_FD_177994 | JGI IMG/M metagenome (GOLD analysis project Ga0214919, IMG submission 177994) | Freshwater microbial communities from Lake Lanier, Atlanta, Georgia, United States - LL-1503 | ecosystem: Environmental > Aquatic > Freshwater > Lake | place: USA: Georgia | collected... | reverse complement strand
ATCGACGACCTGATGTTCGTCAACCGCGGCGACGATCTCTTGCTCATCGTCAACGGCGCTTGCAAGGCCAACGACATAACCCACATCCAAGCGCACATTGGCCACCTGTGCCAAGTCACCCCCCTGACCGAGCAAGCCTTGCTGGCCTTGCAAGGACCGCAAGCGGCGAGCGCATTGGCGCGGTTGCTCCCCGGCGTGGCCGACTTGGTGTTCATGACGGGCGCTGCTTTCAATTGGCACGGCCATGCGCTGTACATCACGCGCAGCGGTTACACCGGTGAGGATGGTTTTGAAATTTCTGTCCCAGCGAATGGGGCCAGCGCCTTGGCCCAAGCGCTGCTGGCCCAAGTCGAGGTGCGACCCATTGGCTTGGGTGCGCGCAACTCCCTGCGCCTGGAAGCCGGTTTGTGCCTATATGGCCAAGACATCGACACGCAAACCACCCCCGTTGAAGCGGGCCTGAACTGGGCCATCCAAAAAGTGCGCCGCAGCGGCGGCCACCGAGCCGGTGGCTTTCCGGGGGCCGAACACGTGCTGGCCCAGTTGGACGGCCGCACGCCCTTGCAACGCCGCCGCGTGGGCCTCAAAGCGGTGGAACGCGTGCCGGTGCGTGAACACACCGAATTGCAGTCGCTGCAAGGGCAACGGGTGGGAGAGGTCACCAGCGGGCTGCTGGCCCCAAGCATGGACCAGCCCATCGCCATGGCCTATGTGGACACGGCCCATGCCAATCCAGGCCAGCGCGTGAACGCAGTGGTGCGCGGCAAACCCGTGGCGATGGAAGTCGCAACCATGCCTTTTGTGCCCAACCGCTACCACCGCGGGCTGAAATAATTGGAATCTGACCCCAATTAATTGCCCATTAACCCAACGATCATTCACTTTTAAAGGAATTACGCCATGACGCTCAAGTACACCGAAGAACACGAATGGGTCCGCCCAGAGGGCGCACAGGTTTGCGTGGGCATCACACACCATGCGCAAGATGCTTTGGGCGATGTGGTGTTTGTCGAGTTGCCAGATGTGGGCAGCCATTACGATCAAGGTGCGGTGGCTGGCGTGGTCGAGTCGGTCAAGGCCGCAGCCGATGTGTACATGCCCATCAGTGGCACCGTCACCGAAGTCAACGAAGCCTTGCGTGAGGACCCCGCTTTGGCCAACACAGACCCCTTGGGCGCGGGTTGGTTCTTCAAGGTGCAGCCCAGCGCGGTCGCCCAAATGGACGCACTGATGGACGAAGCCGCATATGCGGCCTTGATCGGCCAGTGATTCACCTGCGCCAGCAATCAGCTGGTCGCAAACACCCAAGCACACAACGCTCCTTGCCTTGCCGCCCTGCCCTTGACATTTGCCACCCATAAGGCCCCGCCATGCTCATGCCCACCGCCAAGTCCCTGGACGAATTGGAAAACCACTCAGAGTTCATTGCCCGCCACATTGGCATCGGCCCTGCTGATGAGCAACACATGCTCGGCGTGATTGGCGCGGCTTCGCGCCGAGCACTGATCGAGGCCATCGTGCCGCGCTCAATCGCCCGGCGCCAAAGCATGCAACTGCCCCCAGCCATCACCGAGGCGGCAGCCTTGGCCGAGCTCAAGGCCTTGGCGGCTCAAAACAAACAACTCAAAAGCTTCATCGGCCAGGGCTACCACGGCACCCACACGCCAGGTGTGATTTTGCGCAACATCTTGGAAAACCCCGCTTGGTACACCGCATACACGCCCTACCAAGCCGAAATCAGCCAAGGCCGCATGGAGGCTTTGGTGAACTTTCAAACCATGGTGTGCGACTTGACCGCCATGCCCATCGCCAATGCCTCCATGCTCGACGAGGCCACCGCCGCCGCAGAGGCCATGACCTTGGCCAAGCGACAGGTCAAAGCGCGTGGCATGGCGATGGTGGTGGACGCCGATTGCCACCCCCAAACCATCGAAGTGATCCAAACCCGGGCCCAACCCTTGGGCATCGAAGTGGTGCTCACCCACACGCCCGAACAATGGCAGACCGCATTGGCTGCTGGTGGCTACTTTGCCGCCTTGCGCGCCTACCCCGGCAGCCGTGGCGCTTTGGTTGACACATCGGCCGACGCTGAAACCATCCACCGCCACCAAGCCGCCTTGATCGTGTGTGCCGATTTGCTCGCGCTGACCTTGCTCAAGCCCCCGGGTGAGATGGGTGCTGACATTGTGGTGGGCACCACGCAGCGCTTTGGCATGCCCATGGGTGCGGGTGGCCCGCATGCCGCGTATTTGGCCTGCCGTGACGAATACAAACGCTCCATGCCCGGTCGCTTGGTGGGCGTGAGCATCGACACCCATGGCCAGCCCGCTTACCGGCTGGCCCTGCAAACCCGTGAACAACACATTCGGCGCGAAAAAGCCACTTCCAACATTTGCACCGCGCAGGTGTTGCCCGCCGTGGTGGCCAGCATGTATGCCGTCTACCATGGACCACAAGGCTTGAAGCGCATCGCGCAACGCGTGAGCAGCTATTGCGCCATCTTGGCCCAGGGGTTGCAGCAACTGGGTTGCACCATGCTCAACGACAACGCCTTTGACACCTTGGGTGTGGTGATGATCTCGCCGCAATCAGCGACCGATTTGCAAGCGCGGGCAGTGGCCGCTGGTGCCAATGTGCGTCGCGTGGACGCACACACCATCGGCATCAGCCTGGACGAGTCCACCACCCGCGCAGATGTGCACCTGCTGTGGCAACTGTTCGCTCCCGCCAACCATGCCCTGCCCAATTGGTCGCATTTTGAAAAAGGCATCGAGCCATTGATCCCCGAGGCCTTGCGCCGCAGCAGTGACTTTTTGACCCACCCGGTGTTCAACCGCTACCAATCAGAAACCGGCATGCTGCGCTATATCCGCCAGCTGTCGGACAAAGACCTGGCGCTGGACCGCAGCATGATCCCGCTGGGCTCTTGCACCATGAAGCTCAACGCCACCAGCGAGATGATCCCCATCACTTGGCCCGAATTTGCCAACTTGCACCCGTTTGCACCGGCCGATCAGTTGCAAGGCTATGCCGAACTGGACCGCCAACTGCGCCAATGGCTGTGCGAGGCCACCGGCTACGCCGGCATCAGCTTGCAACCCAATGCGGGCTCGCAAGGCGAGTACGCCGGTCTGTTGGTGATCCAGGCCTACCACCGCGCCCAAGGACAGGGGCACCGCAACATCTGCCTGATCCCATCCAGCGCCCACGGCACCAACCCGGCCAGCGCCCAAATGGTGGGCATGCAAGTGGTGGTGACGCAATGCGACGCCAACGGCAATGTGGACATGGCCGATTTGCAAGCCAAATGTGCGCAGCACAGCGCCAACTTGGCGGCGGTGATGATCACCTACCCCAGCACCCATGGGGTGTTTGAAACCCAGGTCAGGGCCTTGTGTGAATTGGTGCACCAACACGGTGGTCGGGTGTATGTGGACGGTGCCAACATGAACGCTTTGGTGGGGGTGGCCGCGCCCGGCGAATTTGGCGGCGATGTCAGCCATTTGAATTTGCACAAAACCTTTTGCATCCCGCATGGCGGTGGCGGCCCCGGTGTGGGACCGGTTTGCGTGGTGCAAGACTTGGTGCCTTTTTTACCCGGCCACGCCACCGGGGCTTGGCCTGGGGGCGGGCAATCTGCATTGGCCACCACGCAAGGCACGGCCCAAACTGGGGACACACCAAAGCCTGCGGTGGGTGCCATATCGGCCGCACCGCTGGGCAACGCGGCGGTGCTGCCCATTTCCTGGATGTATTGCCGCATGATGGGCGCGGCGGGCTTGCAGCACGCCACCGAAGCGGCCATCTTGTCGGCCAATTACATCAGCCGCCGCTTGGCCGATCATTACCCCACGCTATATGCCGGAGATCACGGCCATGTGGCACACGAATGCATTTTGGACTTGCGTGGCCTCAAAGACAGCGCCGGTGTGATGGCCGAAGATGTGGCCAAGCGTTTGATGGACCACGGCTTCCATGCGCCCACCTTGTCTTTCCCGGTGGCCAACACCTTGATGGTCGAACCCACCGAAAGCGAAACTTTGGAGGAGCTCGAGCGCTTCATCCAAGCCATGATTGCCATCCGCGAAGAAATCCGCCAGATCGAGACTGGCGTTTGGCCACAAGGCAACAACCCGCTTAAAAATGCGCCCCACACGGTGGGCAGTGTGCTGGGTGCGGACTGGCCCCACCCCTATTCACGCGAACAAGCCGCGGTGCTCACAGGCAGACCCCTGGGCAGCGTGAAGTACTGGCCCAGCGTGGGCCGCATCGACAACGTGCACGGCGACCGCAACTTGTTTTGCAGTTGCGTGCCCTTGTCGGCTTACGAGGCCACTTAGCCCTCGTACCGCTTGCCGGTGGCCAACAGTTCGGGCGTGCCGATCACCGCGTTGAGGCCATCAAAATCCAGCATCTGGTCGCGCCAGGGCAAGCTGGTTTGGTGCTGGTGCAAGCTGCGGTAGTATCCTTGCAAGGTGTGCGCCACCGCGCGCGCCGTACCGCCAGGAAAAATCACAATGCGGTAACCCTTTTTGCCCAGGGTTTGGGCGTCGGTCACCGGGGTTTTGCCCCCTTCCACCATGTTGGCCAGCATGGGGATGCGCTGGGCAAAGCGCCCGCAGGCCAAATCCATTTGCTCGGGGCTGCGCACCGCTTCGATGAACAGCGCGTCCACCCCGCATTCGAAATAGGCCTCGGCACGGTCCATGGCAGCATCAAACCCCTCTACGGCCACCGCATCGGTGCGCGCCAAGATCAAGGTCTGCGCGCTGCGCCGCGCGTCCAGGGCGGCGCGCAACTTGCCTTGCATCTCCCGCGTGGGCACCAGGCTTTTGCCATCGAGGTGACCACACCGTTTGGGAAAGCCTTGGTCCTCGAGTTGGATCATCGCCGCACCGGCGCGCTCAAAGTCCAACACCGTGCGCTGCACGTTCAAGGCGTTGCCAAAACCAGTGTCGGCGTCCACGATCACCGGCAGGCTGACCCGCTCGGTGATGCGCGCCAAGGTGTCGGCCACCTCGGTGGCGGTGGTCAGGCCCACGTCGGAGCGGCCCAGCCGCGTGTACGCAATGGACGCGCCAGACAAGTACAAGGCCTCAAAGCCCGATTGCTCGGCGATCAATGCGCTCAAGGCGTCGTAAATGCCAGGGGCCAAAACCACTTGGTTTTGTTGCAGTCGCTGGTGAAAATTGGCAGGGCTGTTGGGCATGGTCAAACTCTTAAAAAAGGAAAAGGTTATTCGGGTTTCGCACCAGCATAGCGCACCACATCGCGCCAGCGCAGCACATCATGGGCCACAAAGCGTTCGAACTCGGCTGCACTGTTGCCCACCACCTGGGCACCTTCGGCCTCAATGCGGCGGCGCACCGCTGGGACCAGCAGCGCTTGGCGCGCCGCTTGGCTGATTTTTTGCACCAAGGCCGGCTCCATCCGTGCAGGCCCAAACAGGCCAAACCAGGCACTGGACTCAAATCCGGGGATCGCTTCGGCAATGGCAGGCACATCGGGGAAGCCTGCCAAGCGGGTGCCACTGGTCACGCCCAGTGCTTTGAGGCGACCGGCCTTGATGTGCGCTTGCGCATTGCCAATGTTGGCAAACATCAGCTCGACCTGCCCGGCCAGCACATCGGCAATGGCCGGGGCCGTGCCGCGGTAGGGAATGTTGACGATGAACACCTGGGCTTTCATCTTGAAAGCGTCTCCGGCCAAATGCAAAGACGAACCCAACCCACCAATCGCAAAGTTGAGCTGCCCAGGCCGCGCGCGGGCCAAGGCCAGCAGCTCCTTGAGGTTGTTGGCCGCCAGCGAAGGGTGGGCCACCAGGATCGAAGGCGAGGTTGACACCATGGTCAAGGGCGTGAAGTCGCGCACCGGGTCAAAGGGCAGCTGAGGGTACAGCGAGGCATTGATGGTGTGGCTGGTAAAGCTCATCAGCAAATTCAAGCCATCGGGTTGGGCGCGGGCCACCGCATCGGCCGCTAAGTTGCCGCCAGCGCCGGGGCGGTTTTCCACCACCACGGGCCGCGCCAATTGTTCTGACAAGGCCTGCGATATGGCCCGCGCCATGGTGTCGGTGGTGCCGCCAGCGGGCGCACCGACCCAAATTTTGACCGGCGCCACGGCGGTGGTTTGGGCCCACGACCAGCGCATTGAACTCGATACGCACAGCGCCAAGATCAGGCCCACCCATGGCCTGACCCTGCTGGGGCGGGGCGCAACCAGGCGAAAGGCCATGCGCACCTGGGTCAGCGCAGTGGCAGCAAGGCATGAAAAAAACATCGGGGTTGTCAGCATGGAGAGGATTGGCGTAGGCCGTGGCAAACAAGCACTGCAAGCCACTTGGCTGGTCTGCCCCTATTTTGACCGCTCAAGCCTTAGACTGGCGTCCTAGCTGACCGCTGGGCGACAGCCCGACCCCCCCAGCCCACCCCAACACCTATGCAAACCCCATGCTGCCCGAACTCAAACCCTATTTGACCGCCCTGATATTGCCCCCTTTATCGCCCTTGTTGCTCATCGGTCTGGGCTGGTGGGGCATGCGTCGGCGCCGCGCCTGGGCGCAAGCCGCAATGGGGATCGGTTGGCTCAGCCTGTACCTGCTCAGTTGCTCGGCAGTGGGTGCGTGGCTCAGCCGCCACCTGCTGCCTGAACACCCCATGGTGAGCGCCGCCGTGCTGCAGTCCAACCAGGTCCAAGCCCTGGTGGTGCTCGGTGGGGGCGTGGAAGTTGACTTGCCCGATGGCGTTCCCCAATTGAGCAAGCTCAGCTTGGACCGCTTGCGCCAAGGCGTGCAATGGGCGCGCGCGAGCCAATTGCCTTTGATGTTTGCTGGGGGCGTGGGCTGGGGTGGGCGCACCAACGCGGCCAGTGAGGGTGAGGTGGCCCAACGGGTGGCCCAAGACGCCTTTGGCTGGCCCCTGCGCTGGGCCGAGAGCGAGTCGCGCGATACCCAAGAAAACGCCCAAAACAGCTTTCGCATTTTGTCGGCCGAAGGCATCACCCGCATTGGCCTGGTCACCGACAGCTGGCACATGGCGCGCAGCCTGCGCCAATTTGAGCGGGCAGGCTTTACTGTCACGCCCATCCCCATGGGTCTTCTCGGAGATGGCAACACCTTGCTGGCTTGGATTCCCGACGCAGGTGCACTCAGTTCATCGCGCCAAGTGATCCGCGAACGCCTTGCGCTGTGGGTGGCGCGCTGATGCGCAGTGTCCTGGTACCAAGTTCGCCGCACTTTCTCAGGGTATTTATTTTCCCATCTCAGGGTTGACCTGGATCAAGAAACAGTGCGGTCTGGCGTCTCATCAAGTACAGGTAGATGGACCACCGTCTGTTACATTAATAACCAGCCAGTCAGTAAAAGAATGACCCCCGATTTAACCCACAAACGCGAGCGGCGCAAAGAGGCCCGCCCCGGCGAATTGCTCGAGGCGGCGTTGCAACTGTTTGTGCAAAAAGGCTTTGCCGCCACCAAAGTAGAGGACGTGGCTGCCCTGGCCGGGGTGTCCAAAGGCACCTTGTTTTTGTATTTCCCCACCAAAGAAGACTTGCTCAAGGCCGTGGTCAGCGAAAACCTGGCGCAGCACTTCCCTGGTTGGAACCAAGCCTTTGAAAGCTTTGAGGGCAGCAGCGCCGAAATGCTGCGCTTTGCGCTTTACAGCTGGTGGGAAAAAATCGGCTCTACCCCTGCCAGCGGCATTTGCAAGCTGATGATCAGTGAATCACGCAACTTCCCCGACTTGTTGGCTTTTTATGTCGAGTCGGTGATGCGACCCGGCAACACCTTGTTGCGCCGCATTTTGGAGCGTGGCATGGCCAGTGGCGAGTTTCGGCCCATGAACCCTGAAATCGCAGTCCACACCATCGTCGCGCCCATGATTTTTTTAATGATTTGGGAGAACGCCATGACCGCCTACTCAGACACCATGGCCATGTCACCCAAGGCATTTTTGGATCTCCAAATTGATGTGTTGCTCCATGGACTGATTGCAACACCTGCAAAGGCCACCCAACATGAATAAAACTCTGACGCGAAGCCTGATCGGTGTGGGCGTTCTCTGCGCCCTGGGTGCTGTTTGGTTTGTCAAAAGCCGACCCGCGCCCCCCCCTGCGACAGCGCCGGTCTTGGCCGAAATGGTGTACGAACTCGCCCCGGGCGATGTGATGGGCCTGAGCAGCCGTGCCTTGCTCGTGGGTGTGCCCTTCACGGGCAGCATCAAAGCTGTCAACAGCGCTGTCATCAAAGCCCGGGTGGCAGGTGAACTGATGGATTTGGTGGTGCGTGAAGGCGACAGCGTGCGCGCCGGTCAGGTGCTGGCCCGCATCGAGCCCACCGAATACCTGCGCCGCTTGCAGCAATTCAAAGACCAGGCGGACGCGGCCAAGGCGCAAATCGACATCGCCCAACGCCAGTTTGACAACAACAAAGCCTTGGTTGATCAAGGCTTCATCTCCAAGACCGCCCTGGAAACATCATTGGCCACCTTGCAAGGGGCACAGGCCTCGCACAAAGCCGCTTTGTCAGCGGCCGAGGTAGCGGCCAAGTCGCTCGAAGACGCCGTGCTGCGCTCACCCATCCAGGGCCAGGTGTCGGCGCGTTTGGCCCAACCCGGCGAGCGCTTGGCCATCGACACCAGGGTGTTGGAGTTGGTTGACCTCAGTCGCTTGGAGATCGAAGTGCCCATGAGTGCGGCCGACGTGCTGGGCCTGCGTTTGGGCCAAAGCGCCCGCATCCAGGTCGAAGGGGTGGAATTGCCCAACCCCGCCAAAGTGGTGCGCATCAGCCCGAGCACCCAATCTGGCAGCCGCAGTGTGATGGTGTACTTGTCGCTGTCGGCCTCGCCCGGTTTGCGCCATGGTCAATTTGTGCAAGGCCTGATCGATACCGATCAAGCCCAGGTGCTGGCCGTGCCCTTGTCGGCCGTGCGCACCGAGCGCGCCCAGGCCTATGTGCAGACCCTGGTCAATGGCAAGGTGGTCTACCGCACCGTCACCCTGGGCCCGCGCGGGCAAAACAACGGCAGCAACGACACTTGGGTGGGCATCACTGGGGTCGAAGCCGACAGCACCATCATCACCGGTGCGGTGGGCAGTTTGCGCGAAGGGCTCAGCGTCAAAGTCAACACACCGGCCAAGGCACCCTGATCCATGTGGTTCACCCGCGTCAGCCTGCACAACCCGGTCTTTGCCACCATGATGATGTGTGCCATCGTGGTTTTGGGTTGGTTTTCCTACCAGCGTTTGCAGGTGGATCAGTTCCCCAATGTGGACTTTCCGGTGGTGGTCATCACCACCGAATACCCGGGCGCATCTCCCGAAGTGGTCGAGTCCGAGGTCAGTAAAAAAATTGAAGAGGGCGTCAACGCCATTGCGGGCATCAACACCCTGACCTCGCGCAGCTACGAAGGCACCTCGGTGGTGGTGGTCGAGTTCCAACTGCACATCGATGGGCGCAAAGGTGCCGAAGACGTGCGCGAAAAAATTGCCAATCTGCGCCCCTTGCTGCGCGACGAAGTCAAAGACCCACGGGTGCTGCGATTTGACCCGGCCAGCAAAGCGGTGTACTCGCTGGCGGTGATCGCCCAGCCCCCAGCAGTGGGTGCCAGCGCCATGTCAGCCGTCGAGTTGACCAACTGGGCCGATCAAATTCTGAAAAAACGCTTGGAAAACGTGCGTGGCGTGGGTTCGGTGAGTTTGGTGGGGGGCACCAAGCGCGAGATCAACTTGCTGCTCAACCCCCAGGCCATGGAAGCGTTGGGTGTCTCGGCCGACCAGGTGGTCAATGCGGTGCGCTCGGAAAATCAAAACCTGCCGCTGGGCACTGTGCGCTCGACCCAGCAAGAACGGGTGGTGCAAATCGATGCGCGCTTGAAGCGACCCGAAGACTTTGGCAGCATCATCGTGGCGCGCAAAGCCAGTGGCCCGGTGTACTTGCGCCAAGTTGCCCGGGTGCAAGACGCCGGACAAGAGGTGGAGAGCCTGGCTTTGTACAACGGCCAGCGCACCTTGCTGATATCGGTGCAAAAGTCGCAAGACGAAAACACCATTGGCGTGGTCGACGGATTGAACCAAGCGGTCAAAGACATGGCCACCCGCCTGCCCCCCGGTGTGCGGCTTGAGTCGGTCAGCGATGGGGCCCGCACCATCCGGGTGGCGGTCAATAACGTGCGCCAAACCCTGATTGAGGGGGCCATGCTCACGGTGTTGATTGTGTTTTTGTTCCTCAACTCCTGGCGCTCCACGGTCATCACCGGCTTGACCTTGCCCATTGCGATCATCGGCACGTTTTTGTTCATGTACGTGTTTGGTTTCACCATCAACATGATCACCTTGATGGCCTTGTCTTTGTGCGTGGGCTTGCTGATCGACGACGCCATCGTCGTGCGCGAAAACATCGTGCGCCACGTGGAAATGGGCAAGTCCCCCTACCAAGCAGCCTTGGACGGCACCCAAGAAATCGGTTTGGCCGTGTTGGCCACCACCTTTTCTATCGTGGCGGTGTTTCTCCCCATTGGCTTCATGGGCGGCATCATTGGCAAGTTTTTCCATGAATTTGGCATCACCATCGTGGCCGCGGTGTTGATCTCCATGTTTGTCAGCTTCACTCTGGACCCCATGCTCTCCAGCGTTTGGCACGACCCCAGCATTGCCGCCCATGGCAAACCCAGAGGCCACTCTTGGTATGACCGCAGCATTGGTCGTGTGACGGGTTGGTTTGACCGCGGCACGGTGGCCTTGGCAGACATTTATCAGCACACCTTGGCGTGGGCACTGCGCTTCAAAAAAACCACCCTGGCCCTGGCCTTGGCCACCTTTGTGGCCAGTTTGGGCCTGGTGCCCTTGCTGGGCACAGAATTTGTACCTAAGGCCGATTTCTCTGAAATCACTGTGAGTTTTTACACCCCCATGGGCTCTGCCTTGGAGGCCACCGAAGCCAAGACACTGCAAGTCGAGGCCATTTTGCGCGAGTTCCCCGAAGTCAGTTACACCTTGTCGACCATCAACACCGGCGTGGCCGCGGGCAAGGTGTACGCCAACGTGTTTGTGCGCTTGGTCGACCGCAAGCTGCGCAAGCGCGGTTTGGACGAAATGATCGCCGTGTTGCGTGAGCGCTTGAGCCGGGTGGCGGGCATCACTGTGACCCATGTCGGCTTGCAAGAGGCAGTGGGCGGGAGCAACAAGGCCATTGAGTTTTCGCTGCTGGGCCCGGACTTGCCTGAGCTCGAGCGCATCAGTAAAACTGTGATGCAACAACTCCTGAGCGTGCCTGGCTTGGTCGACATTGACTCGAGCACCAAGCCCAACAAACCCACCGTCGAGGTCGAGGTGCGCAAAGACGCCGCCTCGGATGTCGGGTTGAGCGTGACGGCCATGGCCGCCCAGCTGCGCACCCTGATAGCCGGCACCACCGTGGGCAATTGGCGCGCCCCCGACGACCAAACCTATGACGTCAACGTGCGGCTGGCCCCGCAGTTTCGCAACACCCCCGAGGACTTGGAACGGCTGCCCTTTTCACTGCCCAACGCGGCCGATGGCGGCCAGCGCAGCGTGCGCTTGAACCAAGTCGCCCAGGTGGTCAGCGCCACCGGCCCAAACCAAATCAACCGGCGCGACCTCTCGCGCGAGGTCGCCTTCAGCGGCAACGCCCACCAGCGCTCCAGTGGCGAGGTGTCCAACGACATCCGCCGCGTCATGGCCAGCATTCCCCTGCCCCCGGGCTACCGCTTTCGCATTGGTGGCTCCACCAAAAGCATGGACGAGTCGTTTTCTTACGCGCTCTCTTCCCTGGCCTTGGCGGTGATCTTCATTTACATGATCTTGGCCAGCCAGTTCAAAAGCTTTTTGCAGCCCCTGGCCTTGATGAGTTCGCTGCCCCTGACCCTGATCGGGGTGGTGCTATCGCTGATGTTTTTCCGCTCCACCTTGTCCATGTTCTCGGCCATTGGCTTTGTGATGCTGATGGGCCTGGTCACCAAAAATGCCATTTTGTTGGTCGACTTCGCCATCCGCGCACGCGAACCGCACTTGGGCGACAACGGTCAAATGCAGCCCGGTGTGGGCCGCAGTGAAGCCTTGCTGCTGGCCGCACGGGTGCGGCTGCGCCCCATCATGATGACCACCTTGGCCATGGTATTTGGCATGGTGCCCTTGGCCTTTGCCCTGAGCGAGGGCTCTGAACAACGCGCCCCCATGGGGCAGGCCGTGATCGGCGGGGTCATCACCTCGTCCCTGCTGACCTTGGTGGTGGTGCCGGTGATTTATTGCTACATGGACGACCTGGCCCAATGGGCGCAGCGCTTGTGGCGCAACGACAAGACCGCCAGCCACGCAGGCCCGGGCGGCGCTTAAAATCTACAAACTCCCCAAAGAACCCAGTCCCATGAACCTAGACCAAGCCCGATTCAACATGGTTGAGCAGCAAATCCGCCCCTGGGATGTGCTCGATAAAGCCGTTTTGGCGGCCCTGATGCAACTCAGGCGCGAACATTTCGTGCCCGCCGATTGCCTGCCCCTGGCTTATGCCGACACCGAAATCCCCCTGCCCCATGGCCAAACCATGCTGCCCCCCCGGGTTGACGCCCGTTTGGTCAATGACTTGGCGCTCGGCGGCAAAGAGTCGGTGCTAGAGATTGGCACGGGAAGCGGCTACCTGTGCGCCCTGCTGGCGCTGCGCGCGCGGCGTGTGCTCAGCCTTGAAATGCATGCCGATTTGGCGCAGCAAGCCCAACGCAACTTGGCCCAGTCGGGCGTTTCCAACGCCCAGGTGCGCTGCGCCGATGGCGCGCAGGGGGCGGCCAGCGAAGGCCCGTTCGACGCCATTGTGCTGGGGGGCTCTGTGAGCGAAGTGCCTCAAAGCTTGCTGGAGCAACTCGCCATTGGCGGGCGTTTGATCGCCATCGTGGGTGAAGAGCCCGTGATGCAAACCACCTTGCACACCCGGGTGGGGGCCCAATCTTGGCGCAGCCAAACCCTGTGGGACACTGTGGCACCGCCCTTGCAGGGCTTCGCCCAACCCAGCGCCTTTCACTTTTGAACCCATACCAACTGACCCGATTGTTGAGCGCCCTGCCAACGGCTTTTTTGAACACCCCAAGGACATCCATGAAGTTTCGCTATCTCCCCGTTCATGCCGCAGTTTTGATGGGCCTGAGCGGCTGGGCCCAAGCCCAAAGCCTGGTTGAGTTGTATGACGCCGCCCGCGGCTACGACGCCACCTACCAGTCGGCCAAAGCCCAAATGGACGCCACCTTGTCCAAAACCGACCAGGCCATTGCGGGTATTTTGCCCACGGTGACATCAACGGCGGGGGTGTCGCGGTCCAACATTGTGGGTTTGTCGGACGCCTGGGTGGGGACCTCCGCCAGCGCGACAACTGCCGTACCAGCCACCACCTATGACCGCATTTACGGCACACAAACCGCCAGCATCACCGCCAGCCAAGCCTTGTACCGCCCCGCCAACGTGGCCGCCTATGTGCAAGGAAAGCGCCAGCGCGAGCAGGCTTATGCGGTGCTGGCCAGCGCCGAGCAAGACCTGATGGTGCGCCTGAGCCAAGCCTACTTTGACGTGCTGGCCAGCCAAGACAGCCTGACCTTTGTGAAGGCACAAAAAATCGCGGTCAATGAGCAACTGGCCTCGGCCAAGCGCAACTTCGAGGTGGGCACGGCCACCATCACCGACACCCGCGAGGCTCAAGCCCGCTATGACCTGGTGATCGCACAAGAAATTGCCGCTGAAAACGACCTGCGCGTCAAGCGCATGGCCCTGGACATGTTGGTGGGTAAAAAAGATGTGGCACCCAAGCCCTTGGTCAACACCACCGACTTGCCCAGCCCAGCGCCGGCCATCGTCGACGAATGGGTGACGCAATCCGAGCGCATGCACCCGGCGATCCAAAAAGCCCTGCTCGATTGGGAGGTGGCCAAGCTCGAGGTGGACAAAGCCAAAGCCCTGCACAAACCCACCGTGGACTTGCAAGCGAGTTACACCTACTCGCTGAACTTAGACGGCACCGCCACCTCAGGCTCGGGGCTGACCACCACTGGGTTGACTTACTACGGGGTTCAAAACTCCCACGTGGGCATCTCCACCATCGGCGTTTTGGTTACCCTGCCCATTTTTTCGGGATTCTCCAGCGACAACCGCATCAAAGAAACCTTGAAACTCGAAGACAAAGCCCAGGCCGATCTCGAAGTGGCCAAGCGCGGCGTGGCGCAGGCCACCCGCTCGGCTTACTTTGGCGTGGTCTCAGGTTTGGGGCAAGTCAATGCCTTGAAGGCCGCCGAGGACTCCAGCCAACTGGCCTTGGACGCCAACAAACTGGGCTACAGCGTGGGCGTGCGCATCAACATCGATGTCCTCAACTCGCAAAGCCAGTTGTACCAAACCAAGCGCGATCTGGCCAAGGCGCGTTACGACGTGCTGCTGGGCAACTTGAAATTGCGCCAGTCCAATGGCAGTTTGAAGGCCGACGACTTGCAAATCGTCAACAACCTGTTGGCCAAATAAACCAGGGTTATGCCAGCCACGGCCGCAGGGCTTGGGCTGTGCGAAGCGCCGCCCCTTGGTGGCTTTGTGCCAGCGACACACTGGCCAAAACGGCTTGCTCATGCTGTTCGGGTTGGGCCAACCACTTCATAGCGGCATCCACGGCAGCAGACATGTCTTGAACCCGCTGGGCCGCGCCCCAGGCCTCGGCCGATTGGGCCGCTGGCGCAAAGTTATAGGTGTGCGGGCCCATCACCACCGGGCAGCCACAAGCGGCCAGCTCAATGAGGTTTTGCCCACCTGTGGGCGCAAAACTGCCCCCCAACAAAGCCACATCCGACAGCGCCGCATAGGCGGCCATCTCGCCCAAGCTGTCGCCCAGCCACAGGCTGGGGTTGTCAAGTTGGTTCAAGTCCCACCCCGCAGCATGGGCGGCCTGAGCGGGTCCAGCCTGGCCCCACCGACTGCGCCGCTGCACCTGCCACCCCCGCGCGGTGATCAAAGCGGCCACCGCCTCAAAGCGCTGCGGGTGGCGCGGCACGATCAACCAATGTGCGCCAGCCCATGCGCCGGGCTGGGCTTGCAAGGCGTCGAGCAGCATGGCTTCTTCACCCTCGCGCGCACTGGCCAGCATCACCACCGGTCTTTTCAAGCCTTGCCGCCATGAGCGGCCCAAAGCCAACATGGGGGGGGCGGGTTGGGCATCGAACTTGAGGTTGCCCAGCGCCCCCAAGACGGGCGCGCCCACCTCACGCAGCCGCTTTGCATCAGCTTCACTTTGCGCCCAGACC
>Ga0214919_10007048_pt1 | contig 15281 bp, 13 predicted proteins | sample LL1503_MetaG_FD_177994 | JGI IMG/M metagenome (GOLD analysis project Ga0214919, IMG submission 177994) | Freshwater microbial communities from Lake Lanier, Atlanta, Georgia, United States - LL-1503 | ecosystem: Environmental > Aquatic > Freshwater > Lake | place: USA: Georgia | collected... | reverse complement strand
TGGTCTCCATAACGACGAGCAATGATGCGGGCCACTTCGCCTACTTCTTCGGTGAGTTGCGCCATATTGGTCAATTCATTGAAATAACGAACACCATGGTTTTTAATCCAATTGTCTACTTCTAGTTGGGAATTTTTTAGGTTCATTTTATTGTTTTTTATTTCTATTGGCAAAATAAGCATTGATTTTAGGTGATATAAAAGTATCAAAAAGTCCCATAAAAGTTCCAAAAAAACAAACCTTGTCCAGTTGCCGCCTTTAAATTGTGATCGGCTTTTGAAAAATACATTAATACTCCAAAAAGCAATCCGTAAATTATAAAACCAGTTATGAAAGTGATAAGTTTTTGTTTCATTTTATTGCTTATTTTTTGTGTCAATAATTATGGTTACGGGACCGTCGTTTACAAGCGCTACTTTCATATCAGATCCAAAAACACCAGTTTGCACTTTTTTACCTAATTCATTTTCTAATTGTTGAACGAAGTTTTCATACAATGGAATGGCAATTTCGGGTTTGGCAGCTTTGATATACGAGGGGCGATTGCCTTTTTTTGTTAAGGCATGCAATGTGAATTGACTCACCACTATTATTTCTCCTTGAATGTCATTGATCGAAAGATTCATCACTTGGTTTTCGTCTGCAAATATTCTCAGGTTGGCTATTTTAGTAGTCAACCAATTGATATCTTCTTGGTTATCGGCATCTTCAATTCCAATCAAAACCAGTAGTCCCTTTTGGATTTCAGCCACGACTTTAGAATCAATGATAACTGAGGCGGAAGAAACTCTTTGGATAACTATTTTCATTCTTGATTTAGGAATTAGGATTTTTATATTTAGGATTTCAAAACTGAACACTCAATAGTGAACACTGAATACTATTTCCTCGTTTCATCACTGACAATTCGGTCGTCATTATAAACATCAGATCGATAATGCTCATCATCGCCTTCGAGTATTTTAAGGTAACTGTTATAACGTGACCAAGCAATTTTATCAGCTTCGAGAGCCGCTTTCACAGCACAATTTGGTTCTTCTTTGTGGAGACAATTGTTGAATTTGCATTGCTCTTTCAATTTGAAAAACTCAGGAAAATAACCGCTAATTTCTTCTTTCTCCATATCTACAATCCCAAAACCTTTTATTCCAGGTGTGTCAATAATTTTGGCATCAAAGGACAAGTCATACATTTCAGCAAACGTAGTGGTGTGTTGCCCTTGTTTGCTTTGTTCGGAAATATGTTTGGTTTTCAAATTCAAACTTGACTCTAAAGCATTGACCAAAGTCGATTTTCCCACACCAGAATGCCCTGAGAACATACTTACTTTTCCTAGCATCATGTCTTTTAGTTGGTCTAATCCTTTTTGTTCTTTGGCGGAAACGCGCAAACATTTATAGCCTATTTGGGAATAGACATATTGTAAAAACAATTGTTCATCTACCATTGCTTCATCAAATGTGTCTATCTTATTAAAAACTAAAACAGCTTCAATGCCATAGGCTTCGGCAGTAACAAGAAACCTATCTATAAAACTAGTAGTGGTTGGTGGATTATTGATAGTAATTAAAAGAAAAACTATATCAATATTGGAAGCGATTATATGTGTTTGTTTGGACAGATTGACTGATTTTCGAACGATGTAATTTTTTCTGTCATGAATGTTATGAATTTGCCCAATGGTTTCATCGGTAGTATTATCCAATTCAAAATCTACAACATCGCCAACAGCAATTGGGTTAGTACTTTTGATGCCTTGCATCCGGAACTTTCCTTTGATGCGGCATTCAAAAACCTTACCATCACGGGTTTTCACCGAGTAAGAACTTCCGGTAGATTTATAAACTAGTCCAGTCAAATTAATTTCGAGTTATGAATTACTAATTACAAAGGTAAAAAAATGCAACTGTAATTGACTTATTTTATCCATTTATGATTTTTTCCTGATGACTAATACTTTCTTGGTGAATGGCTTTAAAAAGTTTTAGAATAAATTCTTCGCTCAGTCCTTTTTCTTCGCCATCGAGAATCATTTTTCCTAGGATTTCATTCCATCTTTTGTTTTGTAAAACGGCAACATTTTTTTCTTTCTTCAAAGCACCAATTTGTTCCGCCACTTTCATTCTATTGCCTAAAATCTCTAATATTTTACTATCTGCTATATCAATATTAGCTCGAAGTTTAATCATTTTAGTATTATAATCATCTTCTTCAATCGTCATTTTCTTTACTCGTAAATCTTCGAAAATTTGTTTTAAAACTATTGGAGTAACTTGCTGTTTGGCATCACTCCAGGCATTGTCTGGGTCGATATGTGTTTCTATGATTAGTCCGTCATAATTTAAATCTAGGGCTTGCTGTGATACTTCTTGTATCATATTGCGATTTCCTGTAATATGTGATGGATCACAAATCAAAGGCAAATCAGGGAAACGACTTTGTAACTCGATGGCGATTTGCCATTCGGGAATGTTCCTGTATTTGGTTTTTTCATAAGTTGAAAATCCTCTGTGGATTACGCCTAGTTTTTTTATTCCCGCATTATACAATCTTTCTACGCCCCCAATCCATAAAGCCAAATCAGGATTAACGGGATTTTTGAGTAAAACAATTTTGTCTGTATTTTGCAAAGCATCAGCAATTTCTTGAACAGCAAATGGATTTACGGTAGTTCTGGCACCAATCCACAACACATCAATATCGTGTTCTAAAGCTAATTTCACATGAGTAGCATTAGCTACTTCTGTTGCCATTAGCAAACCTGTTTCGGCTTTTGCTTTTTGCAACCATTTTAATCCTATGGCACCAACCCCTTCAAATCCTCCTGGGCGGGTTCTAGGTTTCCAAATTCCAGCACGAAAAATAGAAACATCTGAATCTTTTAATTCGTGTGCAATTTTTAATACTTGGTCTTCGGTTTCGGCACTACATGGTCCAGCAATAACTAATGGATGTATTAGTTTAAAATCATCCAACCATTTTCTGTTTTCTATTGTTATGTTCATAGCTTTTTATCTTTTGTAAAATTAATTTCTTTTCTATTAAAATCTATTTATTGCATCTTGTATTTTGGCTTCGGTAACACACAATGAAAATCGTATGTAACCTTCGCCATTGCTACCAAATATAGTTCCTGGTGTTATAAAAATATGTTTTTCAATCAATACTTCATCAATGAATTTTTCTGCTGATGAAATGCCTTTTGGTAATTTTGCCCAAACAAATAATCCAACACTGTTCTTGTCAAATCTACAGTGTAATTTTTCGGCTAGTTCAAAAATTAAATTTCTCCTTTTTGCATAAATATCATTCTGACTTTTGAACCATGTTTTACCTAGTTTCAATGCTTCAATAGCTCCTTTTTGAATTCCATAAAACATGCCGCTATCCATGTTACTTTTAACTTTTAAAACAGCTTCAAGTAAAGTTGCATTTCCTAACACCATGCCTACACGCCAACCAGCCATATTAAAAGTTTTTGACAATGAATTTAATTCCAAAGCCACCTCTTTTGCTCCATCAACTTGCAATATCGAAAGTGGATTATCGTTCAAAACAAAAGAATAAGGATTGTCATTTACAATCAAAATATGATGTTTTTTGCCAAAAGCAATAAGTTTTTCAAATAACTCGAGGGTTCCATTGGCTCCAGTAGGCATATGAGGATAGGAAACCCACATTAATTTTACTTTGGATAAATCTTTTTTTTCTAATGCTTCAAAATCAGGAAACCAATTCTTTTCTGCAACCAAATCATAAGGAATAGCTTTTGCTTGTACCAACTCTGTAACCGAAGCATAGGTTGGATAACCCGGATTTGGAATTAACACCTCATCCCCTTCGTTTAAAAAAGCCAATGAAATGTGCATAATTCCTTCTTTAGAACCCATTAATGGTAAAATCTCGGTATTGAAATCTAGGTATACATTAAATTGATTTTCATAAAAACTCGCCATTCCTTGTCTAAGTTCTGGCAAACCTTGATAGCTTTGATATTCGTGTGCTTTGTCTTCAAACATGGCTTGCTGAATAGCCTCAATCACTGTAGGATGTGGAGCCAAATCTGGACTACCAATTCCAATATTTACAACTGGTTTTCCTTCGGCAATTAATTGCCGAACTTCCTTTAGTTTTTTGGAAAAATAATACTCTTCTACTGCGTGTAATCGTTTAGCGGTTAGTATCATAATCTTCCATTTTTATATTCGCCCAACACTTTAAAATGTGTGGTCATTAATTCTAAAATCTTTTTGGCCTTCTCATAATGCTTGTATTTTTCAAAAACTACATCTACAAAAAATGAATATTGAAAAGGGGTTTCAATAATGGGCATCGATTGGATTTTGGTTAAGTTCAATTTACTGTTATTCATTACATTTAGTATAGTTGCCAAACTTCCTGGTGTATCATCCAATTCAAATTTTATAGATGCTTTATTGATTTCTTCTTTGGTTAATTCTTTGCTTTCAGTTTTTACAATCACAAATCGGGTTTTGTTACTTTGCACCGTGTGAATTCCTGCTGCCAAAATATCTAAATCATACAATTTTGCTGCAATTGGTGCTGCAACGGCCCCAATTCCTTTTAGTTTTTCTTCTTGAATTCTTCTGGCAGTTTCTGCAGTGTCTCCGCTTTCTACTAATTTGATATGTGGATATTGACTAAAGAAAACAGCGCATTGCAATAACGCAATGGGATGGGAATGTACTTCTTTGATTTCTTCAATTCTCTGTCCTCTCAAGGCCATCAAATTCATGTGAATATCCAAATAATGTTCGCCAATAATTTGCAAATTGTTTCTATCAATTAGGGCATAATTTGGAACAATAGAACCCGCAATAGAATTTTCTAATGCCATTACGCCTTTCTGTGCCTGATTTTCAACCAAGCTTTTCGCTAAATCATCAAACGACATACATTCATCCAAATCGAATTCTTGATGAAAATATTCCTCTACCACTTGATGATGAAAAGAACCTTTTATGCCTTGTATTGCAATTTTTATTTCCATTTTTAAATATGGTTATTAAATTCAGAATAAAAAAAATCCCGACTTACATCGGGATTGTATCTTTAGTTAAATAATTTCTTTTAAAATAACTACATGACAATCCCTTTTCTTTCCCAGAAGTAATAAAAAGAATTGTTATAATATGTAGCGTTTTGTAACATAACTTTGTTTGGTTGCTTTGCTAAAGTAGAAAAATAAAGTGTAGCTTTTATAGAAAATTAATAAAAAATTTACGCTATCGTTTTCGTAACATCATAAAAAGCGGATTTTTTCTTTATGCTTGGATTAATTATTACATTTGCTTCAAATAACAGACTATGTCAATAGAAGTTCAAAATATTTCTAAAAGTTATGGTGCTCAAAAAGCACTTGACAATGTTTCATTTTCCATAAAAAAGGGAGAAATTGTTGGTTTTCTTGGTCCAAATGGAGCTGGAAAATCTACATTAATGAAAATTTTGACCACTTTTATCCATGCCGATGAAGGAACTGCTGTTGTGAATGGGAATGATGTAAACGATTCCCAATTGAAAGTACAACAATCTGTTGGCTATCTACCTGAACACAATCCGTTATATTTAGATTTATACGTTCGCGAATATTTAGCTTTTAATGCAGATGTTTATAATGTAGCCAAATCACGAATTGAAGAAGTAATTCAACTCACAGGTTTATCAGTTGAAAGTCATAAAAAAATTGGACAATTATCTAAAGGATACCGTCAACGTGTTGGTTTAGCCACTGCGCTGTTACATAATCCTGATGTGTTAATATTGGATGAACCTACTACTGGTCTTGACCCAAATCAACTAGTAGAAATTAGAACTGTAATTAAAAATGTTGGCAAAGACAAAACCGTATTTCTTTCTACACACATCATGCAGGAAGTAGAAGCTATTTGTGACCGTGTTATAATTATTGACAATGGGAAAATTGTTACTGATAAAAAATTAGAAAAACTGGTTTCAGAAGAAAAAGAACAAATCATTGAAGTAGAGTTTGACAAAGCAATTGATGAAACATTATTAGTTAATTTAGAGCATATCAAAACCTATAAAAATACTGCTGATAACATTTGGCTTCTCACTTTCAATACCGTAGAGGACATGCGCTCAAAAGTATTCGATTTTGCTCAAGATAATGGATTGAAAACACTTCAAATTAGTTTAAAAAGCAAAAATCTTGAACAGATTTTCAGGGAGAAAACTAAGAAATAGTAATTAGTAATAAGGTAGTAACTAATCAATTTCTTTATGGGTAAATCACATGACCAGTGAACAATACATCAAGTGGCGAATGCACTGGTGGTAAATTTTTTAAGACCAAATTTCCTGTACTATTTAAAACTCCCGTAATGCTTTGCATAGGATTTACTATCATATCATTAGACCCGCGATGGTAAATAACTATATCCTGAGCAATTAAATTTTGAGCTTCAATTCGCCCATCACCAAAATAGAAATTAAAATTAGCGGTGTTAACTTGTCCCGAAAGAAAAAATCGCGACACATTATTATTGTTAATTGTCAATGTTGTAGTATGTAAGTTTAGAATAAAATCTCCCGTTCCTGCACCACTTTCTCCATCAGCATCTTTGTCGAAGGAAATAATATTCAAATTTGGAAAACTCAAAACACCATTGGAACTTATTGTTCTATCGGTTTTTGAATAGATATCTTCTAATGTTGGTGTGGTAATCAATATTTTGGTTTGTCCATAATCACGAACCCAATTGCAACCCGAATTATCTTTAAAAACCAATTGGTTTCCATATTGCTTTACTTCTATGTCATTTATAAAATTTTCTCCTGCTTGAATTTCTACTTTGGTTTCAGCACTTTCTGTAATCACAACTTCAATACCGCGATACACTTTTATTTTATTAAAAGCTTCAACGGGAATATTTTTAATCGTTGTGACACCGGCACTTTCAATACATTCGATTGGTCTTTCACATGAAATGAAAACAAATACTAAAATCAAAACTAAAAACTTCTTCATTGTTTCTTTTTTATAATCTCACACCTATACCAAACTCTAATGCTTCAGCTAAAAACATATGTGTTTTAATCATAAAACTGCTAAATATTTTATCAGTTACATAATATTTTATTCCTACTCTATCATACACAGGAATATCTTTTTTAAAAGGCTGATAGACATAATATCCCACTTGTGCTTCGAGTGAAATTCTATTAATAAACAATTCATGACCTACAAAAAGACCCACACGTTTATAGTCTGTGTTGGGATCCAAGTTTGCCTCAGGATATGCTACCGAATAATATCGTATATAATCCTTAAAAGAATTAGTCAAAAACAATTCTGTTCCTAGTTGTACTGCCGATTTTCTATTTAAACGCTTATCAACATAAAATCCAATATGATAAAAAGGACGTTGACCAGATCTAATTAAAGTACTTTCGTTTATCCCAGTTCTAAAAACAAAATTATATTTCATAGGTTCATGGAATGATTTTTTGACAAACAAAGTGTCATTAATAACTTTCTTTTCATTCTCAAAATTATAATTAAACCCAAGGTTCAAAAGGTAAGTGTTAATCCCACTATTTGGTGATTTTATTCTTCCGTTTGAATAATGTGTAAAAAACAACCCCGCATGAAAACCAATATTCCCTATCAAATTTTGATTATCATAGCTCAAACCAAGATTGGTATTATCCATAATTCTAGTTCCAAAGGCCTTGTTCTTACTATTGTTAACTTTATCATACGGATTGGTCGTAAGTGCAACACCTTGAGCCAACTTCAACTGCAAATGCCTATTCAAAAAATAAAAATTATAAAATCCTCCAGTAGCATAACAAACCCCCAGTGGTTCACTTTTAAAATCCTGATACAAAAAATACCCGCCATAATCTGGAAAATCATACACCCTTTGCCATTCCTCTTTTCCATGTGTTTTCATCACAAAACTAAATAGCAAACCCTCAGGATGACCATTTATCAACTGATGGACATCATCCCTGTGGGGTAAAATATTTCCTCTTAAAAAAGAAGCCTCAACAGCATAAGTATCTTTTTGTTGAGCCTTTATAATACTTGAAATCAATAAAAAAAAACAGAAAAAATACCTCATGCTAAAATTTAAAACGCACAAATATAGTAGAATATATTAAAGATGTTTGTTACTGACAAATTTGTATTAAATTAAAAAATACTTGAAGCTATTGCTTTGATATTCTCTGCTCTACCCATCGAGTAATAGTGTAAAACTGGAATTCCGGCGGCGACCAACTCTTTACTTTGTTGTGTACACCATTCAATACCAATCTGTTTCACTTGGTCATTGTCTTTTGCCTTAACTACTTCCATGATTAAATCATCGGGCAATTCAATACTAAATCGATGTGGAATTAAGTTCAACTGCTTTTTAGTAGCAATAGGTTTTAGTCCGGGAATAATGGGTACTGTAATTCCAGCTGCTCTGCATTTATCTATAAAATCGAAGAACTTTTGATTGTCAAAAAACATTTGTGTAATGATATAATCAGCACCGTTTTTTATTTTTTGCTTTAAGAAATGAATATCGCTATCCAAACTTGGTGCTTCCATGTGCTTTTCAGGATAGCCAGAAACTCCAATACAAAAATTAGTACAAGCCGAGTTTGTCAAATCCTCGTCAAGGTAAATACCTTTATTCAAATTGCGAATCTGAAGAACCAAATCTGTCGCATATTCATTTCCGTCTTTTTCGGGTTTGAAGTAGGTTTCGTTTTTCAATGCATCCCCTCTTAGTGCCACAACATTATCAATACCAAGGAAATCTAAATCAATCAATAAATTCTCGGTGTCTTCCATTGTAAATCCACCACAAAGAATATGGGGTATTGCGTCAACCGAATATTTGTTTTGTATTGCTGCACAAATGCCAACGGTTCCTGGTCGTTTTTTAACAATTTTCTTTTCCAATAATCCACTTGGCAATTCCTTATATTCATATTCTTCACGATGGTATGTAACATCAATAAACGGAGGTTGAAACTCCATCAACGGGTCAATACTATCAAAAATTGATTGAATGTTTTGCCCTTTCAAAGGCGGAAGGATTTCAAAAGAAAACAATGGTTTTCCGTTGGCGTTTTCTATATGTTGCGTTACTTTCATAATTTTTAGTTATCTGTTGTTCGTTATCTGTTATCTGTTTCCAAAATAACTGAAAACTGACAAATGACAACTGTTTTTAATCTGCTATATTTGGTGCTAACCATTTTGTTGCCATTTCTGTGGAAATCCCTCTTCGTTTGGCATAATCTATTACTTGGTCTTCTTTAATTTTTCCGAGTCCGAAATATTTACTATCAGGATGGGCAAAATAATATCCCGAAACCGATGACGCTGGCCACATTGCCATATTTTCGGTTAATCGTACTCCTATTTCTTGTTCTACATTTAGCAGTTTCCAAATGGTTGGCTTTTCTAAATGGTCGGGACAGGCAGGATAACCAGGTGCCGGGCGAATTCCTTTGTATTCTTCATTAATCAAATCCTGATTCGACAAACTTTCATCAGAGGCATAACCCCAAATTTCCTTTCGTACTTTTAAATGCAAATATTCAGCAAATGCTTCAGCCAATCTGTCGCCCAAAGCTTTTACTAAAATGGAATTGTAATCGTCTAATTGTTTTTCAAATGCTAATGCTTTTTCATCTACTCCAAAACCTGTTGTTACACAAAAACATCCTATATAATCTTTTTTACCGCTGTCTTTTGGTGCAATAAAATCAGCTAATGCAATATTTGGAGCGCCTGCAGTTTTTTGAGATTGTTGTCTTAAAGTTAGAAGTTGGAAGCTGGAAGCTGGAAGTTGAACATCAATATCATCATCATTTACAGTATTTGCTGAAAATATCCCTAGAATTCCTTTCGCAGTTAACCATTTTTCTGAAACGATTTGGCTTAACATTTTTTGAGCATCTTCAAACAAATTGGTGGCTTGTTCGCCAACAACCTCATCAGTTAAAATTGCAGGATATTTACCATGTAATTCCCACGATTGAAAGAACGGCGTCCAATCGATGAAATCAACTAATTCAGAAAGTTCCACTTCAACGGTTATTGTTCCGATAAAATTGGGTTTTACTGGTGTGAAATTATCCCAATCTAATTGCAATTTATTTTTACGCGCTTCTTCAATTGAAAGGAAATTTTTATCTCGACTTCTATTTAAATATCCTTCACGCAACTTGTCATATTCTTCACGAATGGATTTGACGTAACCTACTTTAGTTTCATTTTGCAATAAATTACTAGCAACAGTCACGGCGCGCGAAGCATCGTTTACATGAACTACAGTTTCTTTGTATTCGGGTGCAATTTTCACAGCGGTATGAGCACGAGAAGTTGTTGCCCCACCAATCATAATTGGGATTTTGATATTAAGTTTATCCATTTCTTTGGCCAAATAAACCATTTCGTCTAAGGATGGTGTTATCAATCCGCTTAAACCGATAATGTCAACATTATGCTCAATTGCCGCTTGAATAATTTTTTCTGGTGGCACCATTACGCCCAAATCAATAATTTCAAAATTGTTACAACCTAAAACTACGGCTACAATATTTTTCCCGATATCGTGAACATCGCCTTTTACTGTTGCCATTAATACTTTTCCAGCAGAAGAAGATTTTCCGTCTTTTTGCGCTTCGATGAATGGCAATAAATAGGCGACTGCTTTCTTCATAACTCTTGCCGATTTTACTACTTGGGGCAAAAACATTTTTCCGCTTCCGAATAAATCTCCCACAATATTCATTCCTGCCATCAAATTGATTTCGATGACATCAATTGCTTTTTCAGAATTTAACCTTGCTTCTTCTACATCTATTTCTATGAATTCATCAATTCCTTTTACCAATGAATATGTTAATCTATCTTGTATGGAATCATTTCTCCATTCTTGAATGGCTTTTTCATTCGCTTTGAAATCTCCTTTGAAACTTTCGGCTAAATCCAACAATCGTTCGGTAGCATCTTCTCTTCTATTCAACAACACATCTTCTACATGTTCTAATAAAATGGGATCGATTTCATCGTAAATCTCCAACATTTCAGGATTTACAATACCCATTGTCATTCCATTTTGAATCGCGTGGTATAAAAACGCCGAGTGCATCGCCTCACGCACTTTGTCATTACCACGGAAAGAAAACGAAACGTTACTAACTCCGCCTGAAATTCCAGCATATGGAAGATTTTCGCGTATCCATTTAGTAGCTCGGAAAAAATCTAAAGCGTTTAATTTATGTTCTTCCATTCCCGTTGCAACAGGGAAAATATTCGGGTCGAAAATGATATCTTCTGCTGGAAAATGCACTTCATTTACCAAAATCTCATAACTCCTTTTACAGATTTCAATTCGTCTTTCGTAATTATCGGCTTGACCTTTTTCATCAAAAGCCATGACAATTACCGCTGCACCGTATCTTTTAATCAACTTAGCGTGATGAATAAATGCTGCTTTACCTTCTTTTAATGAGATGGAATTTACTACGCCTTTTCCTTGTACTACTTTCAATCCAGCTTCGATGATTTCCCATTTGGAACTGTCAATCATCACTGGAACACGAGCAATATCTGGTTCAGCGGCAATTAGATTTAAGAATCTAGTCATGGCATACACGCCATCCAACATTCCTTCATCCATATTGACATCGATGATTTGTGCGCCACCTTCTACTTGTTCACGAGCGACAGAAAGTGCTTCGTCATATTTCTCCTCTTTGATTAATCGAAGAAATTTGCGTGAACCAGTTACGTTTGTGCGTTCACCAACATTAATAAAATTAGTTTCGGGAGTTACTATTAGAGGTTCTAATCCGGACAACTTTAAATAGTTGTTGGTTGTTGTTTGTTGGTTGTTGGTAATATCAAAACCCATAATTATAATTTTTTGTGATAATTGATAAATCCATTTAACAATTTCTTACTTGTTTGAATTTGACTAAAAATAACAGTAAAATTATTTTCATCAATATATTTTTGATCCAATGCTAAATAACATTGTGTTTCTAACTCATATAAAGAGCCTCTTGAAATATGCAAAAAATTAATCGTGTCCTTGGCTGTTTGACGACCACAACCTTCTGCTATATTAGATGGAACGGAAACGGCACATCTTCTCATTTGATTCACCAAACCAAAAATTTCTTCTTTAGGAAAAGCTTTAGTTGCATCATAAATCAAATTAGCTAGTTTCCTAGTTTCAACCCAAACATCTAATTTTATATATTCCATCTTTTTTTTTTTAGTTGTTGGTTGATAGTTGAAAGGTGTTTGATTTCAATCTATCAACCAGTAACTATCAACTATCAACCCTCACACTTTCCTCGGTTTAAACTCTCTCGCTACTTCTGCAATAGCTTTTATATGCTCTGGTGTAGTGCCACAACAACCACCTATAATATTAACTAAATTATCTTGTAAATATTCTTTTATTAATGCTTGCATTTCATCTGGCGTTTGATCATATTGACCAAAAGCATTAGGTAACCCAGCGTTTGGATGTGCGGATATATTGAGTTGGGTGTTTATTGCCAATCTTTTTAAGTAGGGTTTTAGTTGGTCAGCTCCAAGAGCACAATTGAAACCTATACTTAATAAATTAATATGCTGAATTGAAATTAAAAATGCTTCCACCGTTTGCCCAGAAAGTGTTCTTCCCGAAGCATCGGTAATTGTTCCTGAAACCATAACTGGAATGTCAAGATTGCGTTCTTCTTTTACTTCTTCGATAGCGAATAATGCGGCTTTGGCGTTTAAAGTATCAAAGATTGTTTCTACTAAAAGTACATCACAACCTCCATCAATTAAAGCCTCTACTTGTTGTTTGTAGGCAATTCGTAAATCATCAAAAGTTACCGCACGAAATCCTGGATCATTTACATCGGGTGACATAGATGCTGTTCGGTTTGTTGGTCCAATGGAACCTGCTACAAAGCGTTTTTTGTCTTTAAATTCATCTGCCACTTCGCGAGCAATTTTAGCTGATTCGTAGTTTAGTTCGTAAACCAAATCTTCGAGATGGTAATCTGCCATTCCAATTGTAGTTCCTGAAAAAGTATTAGTCTCCACAATATCAGCGCCAGCTTCAAAATACAATCGGTGCACTTGTTTTACAGCTTCGGGCTGTGTGATGGAAAGTAAATCATTATTTCCTTTTAATGGATGAAGAAAATCTTTAAACCGTTCACCACGAAAATCTTCTTCAGAAAAATTATTGCGTTGTAGCATTGTTCCCATCGCTCCATCGAGGACGAGGATTCTATGTTTAATAGCTTCTTGAATTTTTGACATATAAATAGTTACAACTATTGAAAGTTGTTGTTTAAATTATATGTTATCGTGAAAGGGAGAAGAATTCTCAGGGTTATCTGTACGGATACTGAAACAAGTTCAGCACTCGGTAGAATGTAGCACCTTCTTTTGGCAAAGGGTTGCTAAGCTTTCATCGGGTCTAATCCCTCCAGCTTTCGTGATAACAAACAATAAGTTTATGAACGGTGCAAAGTAACGGCATAGAATTTTAATTTGCAAGAGTTTTTTTTGATTTTAATTTTTAACTAGAGTGATATTATAAAAAAAACAGATAATAATTTGCAATTCAATTTGATTTTATACATTTGCACTCGAAATTAAGAGGAAAAATTTGTACTGATTGCAACCTCTATTCGAACTTGAATCTTTTATGAGATTCTGAAACAAGTTCAGAATAAAAAAATGCTAAAGCAGAAACTCTTCTTTAGCTTTCCAAGCAATCCTCTTTTTATCGATAATATTAATTTTAAACTAAAATATATAGTTATGGCTTATTTATTTACGTCGGAGTCTGTTAGTGAAGGACATCCAGACAAAGTAGCTGATCAAATTTCAGATGCATTAATCGACAATTTTCTAGCATTTGATGCTGAGTCAAAAGTAGCTTGTGAAACATTGGTAACTACTGGTCAAGTAATTCTTGCTGGAGAAGTAAAATCGAACACCTATCTTGATGTGCAACAAATTGCAAGAGAAGTAATTAGAAAAATTGGTTATACAAAAAGTGAATATATGTTTGAAGCTGATTCGTGTGGTGTTTTATCTGCAATTCATGAGCAATCAGCCGATATTAATCAAGGAGTTGATAAGGCTAATAAAGAAGAGCAAGGTGCAGGAGACCAAGGTATGATGTTTGGTTATGCAACTAATGAAACGGAAAATTACATGCCATTAGCCCTGGACTTGTCACACGCTTTGTTAATTGAATTGGCTAATTTAAGAAGAGAAAACAACGAAATCAAATACCTTCGCCCGGATGCAAAATCACAGGTTACCTTAGAGTATTCTGATGATAATAAACCCCAACGAATTGATGCTATTGTAATCTCTACTCAACACGATGATTTCGGACCAGAAGCTGAGATGTTAGCCAAAATAAAAAGTGATTTGGTTGGAATTTTAATTCCACGAATTAAGGCAAAATATCCACAGTATGCGCATTTCTTTAATGATAATATTACGTATCATATCAACCCAACTGGAAAATTTGTAATTGGTGGACCACATGGAGATACCGGTTTAACAGGCAGAAAAATTATTGTGGATACCTATGGAGGAAAAGGGGCTCACGGTGGTGGTGCTTTCTCTGGAAAAGACCCAAGTAAAGTGGATAGAAGTGCTGCTTATGCAACCCGTCACATTGCAAAAAACTTGGTTGCTGCAGGATTATGTGATGAAGTTTTAGTTCAAGTTTCGTATGCGATTGGAGTGGCAAAACCAACTTCAATTAATGTAGTTACTTATGGTACTTCAAAAGTGAATTTAACTGATGGAGAAATTAGTAAAAAAGTGGAGGCGATTTTTGATATGCGTCCATACTTCATTGAACAACGATTAAAATTGAGAAATCCTATTTACAGTGAAACTGCTGCTTATGGCCATATGGGAAGAACGCCTAAAACAGTTACTAAAACTTTTCAACTACCAAATGGTGCTCCAAAAACAGTAACTGTAGAATTATTTACTTGGGAGAAATTAGATTATGTAGATAGAGTAAAAACTGCTTTTGGATTATAAAATCCGAGACGCTTATTCATAAAAAAATCCTGCAATTGCAGGATTTTTTAGTTTATAAATTATACTTCAAACTAAAAATTATATAGCAAGGTTGCACCCTGTATTGAGAAGTTCTAACAATGTTTTGATTGAAACTATCATCGTTCAACGAAGTAGTATTGAGCAAATTGGTTCCTGATATTTTGTATTCAAAATG
>Ga0214919_10007047_pt1 | contig 15281 bp, 9 predicted proteins | sample LL1503_MetaG_FD_177994 | JGI IMG/M metagenome (GOLD analysis project Ga0214919, IMG submission 177994) | Freshwater microbial communities from Lake Lanier, Atlanta, Georgia, United States - LL-1503 | ecosystem: Environmental > Aquatic > Freshwater > Lake | place: USA: Georgia | collected 2015-03-15 | reverse complement strand
AGCTCTACGGGCGCGGCGGCGCCGACGACGGCTACGCCGCCTATGCCGCGATTGCTGCCATCGCGGCGCTGAAAGACCAGAAGGTGACGCATCCACGGATTTTGGGTTTGATAGAGACTTGCGAAGAAAGTGGCTCTTATGATTTGCTGCCCTATGTCGACGCGCTGCGCACGCGCTTGGGCGATGTCGGGCTGGTGGTCTGCCTAGATTCGGGCGCCGGCAATTACGACCAACTCTGGCTGACCAACAGCTTGCGCGGCATGGCCAGTGGCGTGCTGCGGGTGGATGTGCTGAGCGAGGGCGTGCATTCGGGCGACGCTAGCGGCGTGGTGCCCTCAAGCTTTCGGGTGCTGCGCCAAGTGCTGGACCGACTGGAAGACAGCGCCACCGGGCGCTTGCTACCAGGCATCTTCCACTGCGACGTGCCGCCCGAGCGCCTGGCGCAAGCGCGCGCCACGGCAGACATTCTGGGCGACGAGGTCTACAAACGCTTCCCCTGGGCGCATTACGACTGCGGCGGCGCCACCCAGTCGGTGCTACCCACCACCACCGACCCGCTGCAAGCCCTGCTCAACCGCACCTGGATGCCCACGCTCAGCGTCACCGGCGCCGAAGGTTTTCCGGCCATGAAGGACGCCGGAAACGTGCTGCGCCCTTTCACCGCATTCAAACTCTCCTTGCGTCTGCCGCCGCTGGTGGAGGCTTCCACGGCAGTGCAAGCGCTCAAAACCTTGCTGGAAGACAACGCGCCCTACCAAGCCAAAGTCACTTTTGAGGCCTCTGGCGGCGCCACCGGTTGGAATGCGCCGGACACCGCACCCTGGTTCGAACAAGCACTGAACGAGGCCTCGCAAGCACACTTCGGCGCGGGTTGCGGCTACATCGGCCAGGGCGGCACGATTCCGCTTATGAATATGCTTAGCCGAGGTTTTCCGAAAGCGCAAATGATGGTCTGCGGCGTACTCGGCCCCAAGAGCAATGCACACGGCCCCAATGAGTTTCTGCATGTGCCATACGCTAAAAAACTCACTGCGGCCGTGGCGCAGGTGATTGCCCGTTTCCCCTAATTGAAACTCCTTGCCATGACTGACACCTCCACGCTTTCCAAGCTACCCCTTGCGCCGGGCATGCAGTTGACGCTGCGCGACTGGCCACTGGCCGAGCCTTCAGCGGCACGCGCGCAAATACTCATCGTGCACGGCCTGGGCGAGCACAGCGGGCGTTATGAACATGTAGCGCAAAAGCTCAACAGCTGGGGCTACTCGGTGCGCAGCTTTGACCTTTGGGGGCACGGCCTGTCGGACGGTGAGCGCGGCAGCATGCGCGACGAGCACGCAATGCTGGACGATCTGGCGGCCGTGGTGGACCATACGCGCAGAGCCATGCCGCCGGGTCAGTCTCTGGTGTTGCTGGGCCACAGCCTAGGTGGCTTGCTCGCAGGGCGCTTTGTGTCGCTTCGAATGCGGCCCATAGACGCCTTGGTTTTATCCAGCCCCGCGCTGGACCCCGGCCTCAATGCGTTTCAAAAAATGCTGCTCGCCACGCTGCCCGGCATTGCGCCCAATCTGCGCGTGGGCAATGGCTTGCAAGTGAAATACCTGTCGCACGACCCGGCAGTGGTCGCCGCCTACCAAGCCGACCCCTTGGTGCATGACCGCATTTGCGCGCGCTTGGCTTTGTTTATCGCGCAGGCAGGTCGTTCAGTTTTGGCCGCTGCACCGCAATGGAGCACGCCCACGCTGCTGCTTTTTGCCGGGCAGGACAAACTGGTAAGCCCAAAAGGAAGCCGCGATTTTTTAAAGCTGGCCCATGGGGCCATGGTGCAGTCCCTGTGCTTTGAAGATTTTTACCACGAGATATTCAACGAAGCCAATGCGTCGCGCGTATTTGCGGCCTTGCAGCAGTGGCTGCACCTGGGCTGGGCAGATCTTGCTGCACCAACTTAGTTCAAGCCGCCAAGCAATCAGATCAGGCCAACAGTGCCAGCGCGGCCAATGCCGCCGTCTCCGCGCGCAAAGTACGGGCGCCAAGCGACACGGCAAAAAAGCCCGCCTCCAGCGCCAAGGCTTCCTCGGCCGGGCTAAACCCGCCCTCCGGTCCGGACAGGCAAACAAGCGGCTGTTTCGTGGCCACGCCCGGCCATGCGCGCAATGGCAGCGCGCCCGCTTGCAAGGACAACACAAGCCGCGCAGGCGCCGGAGCATCTCCGCTACTGACGGACTGCAAGCCATCGCGCAAAAAATGAGGCAGACTTTTCACGGGGTGTATAAGCGGCACACGGTTAGCGCCACATTGCTCACAGGCGGCAATGGCCACCGCTTGCCAGTGCGCGATTTTTTTGTCCGCCCGCTCCCCGGTGAGGCGCAGCACACTGCGCTCACTGATTAAAGGATAAATCGCAGCGACACCTAGTTCGGTCGCCTTTTCTACCAGCCAATCCATACGCTCATTGGCCGGCATAACGATAGCGATGGAAACCTTGCGGGCAGCTTCGCATTCCCGGGCGCTATGCGCACCGATACGCACCTGCACCTGACTGCGGCCCATGAGCAGGATTTCGGCTTCAAATTCACCCGAAGGCGGCGCCTCAGGCTGGCCCCAATCCCAGCCGGGGCCATGGTTGAACAAGGTAATTGTTTGACCAGGCTGCATGCGCAAGACCTGCACGTGGCGCGCCGGGCCGGGCGGCAGATCCAGCACCGCGCCGGTTTGCAAGGGGGACGGGCAGAAAAAACGTGGCATGAATGCGTGGTGCTAAACGGGATGGTGGAAACAGGAGGCGAAAAGCTTCTACACGCGGCCAAAAGAAAAAGCCTGAGGCGGCTCTATGCCCTCAATACGCTCAACCAAGCGCAACAAAGGCTTAAGCTCTCGGTAGCGAGCGCAGGTAGCGCGGATGTAGCCGATAAAGCGCGGCGTGTCCGCGAGGTATTTAGGCTTTCCATCGCGCAAAGTAAGGCGGGCAAAGATGCCAGAAATTTTGATATGCCGCTGCAAACCCATCCACTCCACCGCGCGGTAAAACTCGCCAAAGTCATCGCCCACGGGCAATCCGGCCGCTCGCGCTTTTTGCCAGTAGCGTATCGTCACATCTAGGCAAAAATCTTCTTCCCAGCTTAAAAACGCATCGCGCATGAGGCTGGCAATGTCATAGGTGATAGGCCCGTACACCGCGTCTTGAAAGTCCAGCACACCCAAAGGATGCGCGCGCCCACCGTCCATCAGGTTGCGCGGCATAAAGTCGCGATGTACATACACCGAGGGCCAAGACAGGTTGTTGGCAAGGATGGTTTCAAATGCCTGTTCCAAAACTTTGCTTTGGGCGGCGTCCAAGCTCAGCTGACGGTGCTGGGTGATGTACCACTGCGGGAACAAATCTAATTCTCGGCGCAGCAGCGCATGGTCGTACGGCGGCAACACGCCAGGCTGAGAGGCTTTTTGCAAGGCGATTAAGGTATCAACCGCCTGTAAATACACGTCTAAAGGCGGCGGCGCGGCGGGATCGATGCGCTGCATCATGGTGTGATCACCTAGGTCCGTGAGCAGCATAAAGCCGTCAGCCTGGTTCCAATCCAAGATCTGTGGGCAGTGGATGCCCGCTTTTTGCAGCAACCCTGCAACTTTGACAAAAGGCGCACTGTCTTCTTTTTCCGGCGGCGCATCCATCACGATCAGGCTGGGCGCGTATTCACGATGCGTAGTGTCTACGCGCAGATAGCGTCTGAAGCTGGCATCTGCCGAGGCCAGACGCAAGCTGTCTGGTAGCAGGCCGAAGCGCGATTGCAGGGAAACAATCCATTGGTCAAAAGCTTGCTTTCGGTCGCTATGCTCCCAATACAAAGGCGGCCAATGGGCCAACGCGCCATGGGCGGGCGCTTGCTGAGTCAGCATGCTCTCATGCGGCCCGATAGGGGTCCTTGGGCTTGGGTCTTGATGGCGCGGTAGGTTATTGGGGCTCATGGATAATCCATTGTCCACCTTTTTGATCTTCCCCCTTGCCCCTCTTTCGCCCTATCTCCCCGCTTAGACCACGCGCCGTGGCTGTATCGCAGAGCGCCAGACACCGCGTACAACGCGCACTTTGGGTAGGGGCATTGACGCTAGTCTTTTCAATGATGGCAAGCGCGCAGGAAGCAACACCCCAGGTCGATGAGCCCCAGGTCAGCCCCAGCCTTATGAATAATCCGCCTCAAAAGGATTGGGTCTACCTGGTCGGCGATACCCTGAGCGGGCATGCCAATGAGGAAACCGAGCTTGAAGGCAACGCGCAGTTACGTAAGACAGATACGACGATATCTGCGGACCACTTGCGGTACGAACAAAGCACCGATCGTTTGCGCGCCACCGGCAAGGTGGTGATTGAGCGCAACGAAAGGGTTTACACCGGCAGTTATCTGGATATTGACGTAGGGCGCTTTGAGGGATTTTTTACGGACATAACTTATACCTTGGGGCCTGATAAAGGCCATGGCGAAGCGCTCCGCGCCGATTTCGCCGATAGCAAGCACATGACGGCAAAACAAGGGACTTACACCACTTGCCGCCGCAAACCCGGCCCGCAATGGATTCCTGAGTGGGTGTTAACAGCGGCGCAATTAGAAATTGATAACGAACTGGAAATCGGCATTGCACAAGGAGCCTATCTAGAGTTCCAAGGTGTTCCAGTGTTCCCAGTTCCTCCATTCAGCTTTCCCATCACGGAAAAACGCAAATCAGGGTTCCTACCGCCTTTGTTTGGCTTAGATACGGCAAGCGGTATTACATTGTCGACACCGTACTACCTCAATATTGCGCCCAACTACGACCTGACGCTGACGCCTAACTTCATGACAACCCGGGGCGTTAACACCGAGGGTCAGGTGCGCTACTTGGAGCCCTCTTACTCGGGTGACTTCAAGTTCAGTTATATGCCAAATGATCTTCTTCGAGACAGCGATCGCTGGGGGATCGGCTTGATACATTCGGGGCAAGTCCCAAGCCCGATTGGCAATATCGGCATTTCTGCCAATATAAATCGGGTCAGCGACAACAATTACTGGTCCGACTTCAGCGCAAGTCCTATCTTGACCAGCGGTGTGCTGGCAGGAGGAACACCGCGCACCTTGCCAACTGACCTTAGCGCGTCTTGGGGCCGTGGCGACTTGTCTTCCATGCTGAAAATTCAAAAATGGCAAGGGCTCCAAGTCACTCCGCCCTACGACCGCGTACCGCAATGGACTCTGCGCTACGCTCAAACCAATGTCTTTGGCTTGGATTGGTCCATAGACACCGACCTAACCCGCTTTGAAGGCGACATTTCGGCAACACGTCAACCCAATGCACAGCGCGCCTTTTCGCTTGCACAATTTAGCTACCCTTTCATTTGGCCTGCGCTCTACGTCACGCCCAAAGTGCAGGCCCATGCGGCAACCTACCAATTCGATTCTGTAGTCAACAACAGGCAATCGGCGAACAGCGTTGTGAGCACCTTTAGCGTTGACAGCGGCCTGACCTTTGAGCGCAATGCCGAATTTTTTAGTGTCAAGTATTTACAAACTCTAGAACCCAGAGCTTTCTATGTGTATACGCCCTATGTCGACCAAAGCTTGCTGCCCAATTACGATACGGCTGCCACCGACCTGAACTTAACTTCGGTTTTTACAGAAAATGCATTTATCGGTCATGACAAAATTTCAGACAACAACCTCCTGACCCTTGGGCTAACGACGCGTTTTCTCAATCCGGATTCAGGCGCGCAGTTGGCTAGTTTTGGCGTGGCGCAGCGCTGGCGGTTTGACGAACAAAAAGTAACCCTACTGCCTGGACAGCCAAGCAGTTCAACGGGCTTGAGCGATATTTTGCTGGGCTCGCGCGTTAACTTGGGGAGTCAATGGGTCCTGGACGCAAGCGCCCAATACAACCTTCAAACTGATGCTGCTATTCGCTCGGTTGTTGGCGGGCGTTATCACCCCGGCGATTTTCAGACCATCAACTTGTCCTACCTTTTGCAACGCAATGCCAGCGAACAAGTCGACGTCAGCTGGCAATGGCCACTGGATCGCCTCTGGGGTCTGGCGGATCGCAAGACGGATACCGAGACCGGGCGTTACTACGGCTTAGGCCGGCTGTCTTATAGTTTGCGCGATGCCCAACTGGTCGATAGTCTGCTAGGCCTGGAGTACGATGCGGGCTGCTGGATTTCACGAGTCGTGTTAACACGAACCGTACTTACACCTCAAACGAGCAACACCAAGCTGATGTTCCAACTGGAATTCGTGGGCTTTACCCGGCTCGGAATCGATCCCTTCAAGTCCTTAACCGATGGCATTGCACGCTACCAAAACCTTCGCTAGACACCCAATAGTGTGTTTAGGCACTTTTTAGCTGGAAACTTATGAAGTTGAACTTGTGGATTTATTCGCTTCTCTTTGCGGTGTTGAGTACTAACACGGTGGCTCAAAGCGCTGCGGGATCCGACTACATCGTAGCCCTGGTTAACTCGGAACCAATTACCAATGCCGAGCTTGAACTTCAAATCGACCAGATAGTCGAAAATCGAAGCCGGCAAAACTTGCCCTTACCACCCACTGCAGAACTTCGGGCCGGCGTGCTCGATCGCATGATCAATGAACGGGCACAACTTCAGTTGGTCAAGGAATACGGCATACGCGTTGACGCGGCAGCGATCGACCAGGCCGAAGCCAATATTGCCGCGCAAAACCAGATGGATGTCGCTCAGTTGCGCGCCAATCTAGAAAAGCGCGGGAAAAGTCTTGCAGGGTTTCGCCAGCAACTGCGCGATCAAATACTGATCACCCGGCTGCAAGAGCGCGAAGTCGATGCGCGACTAAAGGTGACTGACAGCGAAGTAGAGGCCGCCTTAGCTGCCAGGCAATTGGCGGCCAAAGACCCATTGAATCAGGAAATCAACCTGGGGCACTTGTTCATTGCGTTGCCAGAAAATGCTGGGCCCGCGGTGATTGCACAAGCACAGGAAGTGACTCGCAAAATATTGGCGCGCCTTGGTTCAGGCGAGTCGTTTGAAGCACTGGTGAAAGAGCTCTCTGCAGCCGAACGCAACAACGCCGGCCAACTGGGCTTGCGTCGTGCTGATCGCTATCCACCTCTATTTGTTACGGCAACCCAAACGCTGGCTGTAGGGGCTGTTTCTCAATGGGTACGATCCGATGCCGGCTTTCACCTACTCAAGCTTTTAGATCGGCGGGTTGGTGGCTTGTCAGACACTATGGTCCAGCATCATGGCCGGCATATTTTGTTGCGACCTGACGCATCACTGACTCAAGATCAGGCCATCGCGCGGCTGGCGCAAGCGCGAGAGAGTATTTTGAATGGGAGTACCCGTTTTGAGTTGCAGGCACAAGCAATTTCCCAAGATGGCAGCGCGGCGCAAGGAGGCGACTTGGGTTGGGCGACCCCAGGAATGTTTGTTCCAGAATTTGAGCAAGTGCTCAACAACCTCAAAGAAGGCGAAATCGCCACGCCTATCGTGTCCCGTTTTGGCGTCCATTTGATCCAATTGCTTGAGCGCCGCACGGTAGCGCTTACGACGGCTCAGTTGCGTGAACGAGAGCGCAATCTATTGCGCGGCAAACGCGCAGATGAATTATTCGAAACTTGGTCACGCGAAGTGCGCGACCGCGCTTTTGTTGAAATACGTGACCCGGGTTAATCGCGTCGCCGCAAAGCACGCCTCTCAGGCAGAAGCGACTTGAAGCCCCACATCGCGCGCAAGCGCTTTGGTCAGCATTTTTTAAGTGATGCGCTCACCATCGATGCCATCGTAGAAGCCATCGCGCCGCAAGCGGGCCAATCCATGGTGGAAATCGGCCCCGGGCTAGGCGCCATGACACAGCCCCTGGTGGAGCGCCTTGGTGGGCTTACCGTCATTGAACTCGACCGTGATCTGGCAGCAAGGCTACGTCTCCATGGGCAACTCAAGGTAATTGAATCGGACGTGCTACGCGTCGATTTCAGTACCCTGAAGGCAGATGCCGCTGATCCCAAAATGAAACTGCGAGTAGTTGGCAATTTGCCTTACAACATCTCTACGCCCATTCTTTTTCATTTGTTGGAGTTCGCGGTCGATATTGAAGATCAACACTTCATGCTGCAAAAAGAAGTCGTACATCGCATGGTGGCTGCACCTGACAGCGCAGATTTTGGCCGTCTCAGCGTGATGTTGCAGTGGCGCTACCAGATGGAAAACGTGCTGGCCGTCGGTCCGCAAAATTTCACCCCCCCACCCAGGGTGGACAGCGCGGTAGTGCGCATGGTGCCGCTAGCCGCACCGGCTTTAGCCAATAGCTCGGTCCTTGAACCGCTGGTGCAAACTGCTTTTAGCCAACGGCGCAAACTGCTGCGGCATACGCTAGGGCCGTATTTGGAAAAACAGGGCTTTGCCGGCACGTTCGATCTGCAAAGACGCGCACAAGAAGTTTCAGTTGGCGAGTTTGTCTCGCTAGCCCAAGATCTGATGCGGCCAACCAATTGATCTCGCACGATATGCGCGCGCGGCACGGCTCAGACATGCCAATCCACAAGGCAAATGATTTACCAAGGCTTTAAGGCTCCTGCGTCCCTCCACCAAGCACCTTATATAGCGTCACCTGGCTTTGTAACGATGCCAGTTGCACATTAATCAGCGCCTGCTGACTCGCAAATGCCGAGCGCTGTGCGTCAAGCCAGTCGAGCTGGCTAGCCGCGCCGTGATCCAAACGAAGGCGTGTCAGCATTAAGCGGCTGCTGTCAGCCTGAACGAGCGCGGTTTGCGCTTGCAACTGGCGTTCCCAGCTGCTGCGCGACGCCAAGGCGTCGGCCACTTCGCGAAATGCGTTCTGGACCGCTTTTTCATACTGTGCTACGGCAATGTCAAAGCCCACCTTGGCGACCGCTAGATTAGCCTCATTGCGGCCGCCGTCCAACAAGGGAAGCAACAACTGCGGCACAAAGGTATAGCTCCAAGAACCATCTTTAAAAAGGGAACCCAGCTCGCTGCTGGCGCTGCCTGCGCTGGCGGTGAGTGCAATACGCGGGAAAAACGCAGCGCGCGCAGCGCTAATGTTGGCGTTGGCGGCGGCGAGCTGCTGCTCGGCCTGACGGATATCTGCGCGCCGTGTCAGCAGTTCGGACGGCAAGCCCGAAGGCAGCGCGGGCAAACCAATGTCTGGTGCCGTGCTCAATACCGCGACTTGCGCGGGTGCGAGTGGCTGTCCAAGGAGCGCCACCAGCGCGTTTTCGTCTTGGGCACTCTGGCGCTGTAATTGCGCCAGGTTCACACGTGCAGCTTCCAACAAAGACTGGGCCAAGCGCAGATCGAGCTCGGACGATGCGCCATGCTCCAGGCGCAGCGCTACCAGTTGTAAAGACGCCTCGCGCGACGCGAGAGTGTCTTGTGCCAGGCTTAAGAGACGTTCTTCGGCCCCCAAACTAATCCAGACCTGCGCCACTGTGGCAATCAAGCTGATTTGGGCGGTACGACGCGCCTCTTCAGTGGCCAGGTATTGGGCCAAGGCTTGTTCTTTAAGGCTCGCCACACGGCCAAAAAAGTCTAATTCGTAGCTGCTGACTAAGAGGCCAGTCGTGAAGGTGGTGGCCATATTGCCCGCACTGTTGGGTGCGCGGCTCATGCCCAGGCCGCCGTTTACCGTGGGCAACTGATCGGCGCTACGCAAGCCGAGCTGTGCGCGCGCTTGCGCGATATTTAGCGCCGCCAAACGCAGATCGCGGTTATGTGCCAGTGCTTGCGCGATCAGCGCTTGCAGCGCAGGGTCCGTAAAAAAAGTACGCCAAGGCACAAGCTCCCCTGCAAGCGCGGACGACGTGGCTTGAGCGCTGGCAGGCCACTGCGGCGCGATAGGCGCGGTAGGGCGGCTAAACAGGCTGGGTGTGGTGCAAGCCGTCAAGGCCAGCGCGCCAAAGAGCAAGGTCAGACGAAGGCGGCGCCGCGCGGTGATGTGGTTGAAACTATTCATCGCTGTGCACTCCCCTATGCGCTGCTTGTGCTGCGTGCACCTCTTGCTGACGGGCGCTACCTTTGAACAAACCGCGTACCACTACGAAAAATATTGGCACAAAAACTACCGCCAAAGTCGTTCCGGTCAATATGCCGCCGATCACGCCAGTACCGATGACGCGTTGACTGGCCGAACCTGCGCCGCTGGCAATCGCCAACGGCAACACGCCCAGCGTAAAGGCCATAGAGGTCATCACAATCGGGCGAAAACGCATATGCGCCGCGGCCAAGGCCGCTTCGATCACGCCTTTACCCTGGGCTTGCAAATCCTTGGCAAACTCGATTATCAAAATGGCGTTCTTGGCGGACAAGCCGATGATGGTGATCAGCCCGACCTGAAAGTACACATCATTTGCATAGCCGCGCAGCAGCGTCGCCAGCAACACACCCAGCACACCCAGTGGCACCACCAGAATCACGGCCAACGGAATCGACCAGCTTTCGTACAAAGCCGCCAGACATAAAAACACCGCCAAAATTGCAAAGCTATAAAGCGCCGCCGATTGTGAGCCCGCTAGTTTCTCTTCGCGCGACAAACCGGTCCACTCAAAGCCAAACCCTGCGGGCAATTGAGAAGCAAGGCGCTCCATTTCAGCCATGGCCTCGCCGGTGCTAGAGCCCGGGGCTGCGCTGCCACCGATACGCATCGCGGGGTAGCCGTTGTAGCGGATGGTTTGCATTGCGCCTTTAATCCAGCGTGTACTGGCAAATGCGGAAAAAGGGACCAATTGTCCGCGTGCATTTGGCACGCTAAGTCGCAGCAAATCATCGGGCTGCATACGCGCCGGTGCATCGGCCTGCACTATTACCCGTTGCAACCGTCCAGCGTTAGGGAAATCGTTAATGTAAGCAGATCCAAGTGCGCTGGAAATCACGTTATTGATAGCGTCAAAGGAGACGCCCAGCGCCAATGCTTTATCCCGATCGATGTCCACTTGCAACTGCGGCGCATCTTCTAATCCATCGGGCCGGATTTGGGCGATCACTTTGCTTTGTGCGGCCATGCCAAGCAACTGGTTTCGCGCTGCGAGCAAGGCATCGTGCCCGAGACCAGCCCGGTCTTGCAGCCGGAAGTTAAAGCCCGATGCGGTACCCAATTCAGGAATCGGCGGCGGGCTCAGCGGAAAGATAAAGGCATCACGAATACCGGCGAGCGCGCCAAAGGCACGGCCAGCAACAGCCTGCGCCGAATTGGCCGGTCCGGCGCGTTCTTTCCAGTCTTTGAGCGTGATAAAGCCCAGGGCTGCGTTTTGGCCTAGGCCTGCAAAACTAAAGCCCAGCACGCTGACCATGTTCTGCACCTCGGGCTGCTTGAGCATAAAGCCCTCCACTTGTTGCATGACTGCACGCGTACGCTCCTGCGTGGCCCCCGGTGGTAATTGCACATTGACCAACATAGTTCCCTGATCTTCATTGGGCAAGAACGAGCTCGGCAGTCGAACATAAACCACGACCACGCCGGCCAAAATCGCGACATACACCACTAGGTATCGCGCTGCTTTTGGCAGCATGCGCGCCACGCCACGCTCATAGCCTTTGGCGGTGATTGCAAAGCCGCGGTTAAACCAGCCGAAAAAACCGCTTTTGACATGGTGGTGTCCGGCCTCAACTGGCCGCAGCAAGGTAGCGCACAAAGCCGGGGTAAGCGATAGCGCGAAAAAGGATGAGAACGCAATCGAGATACCCATCACGGCGGCAAACTGGCGGTAAATATTTCCAACCGAGCCGCTGAAAAACGCCAATGGCACAAACACCGAAATCAAGACAACCGTAACGCCCACAATCGCGCCCGAAATCTGACCCATGGCTTTGCGCGTGGCATCGGCAGGTGCCAAGCCCTCCTCGCTCATGATGCGCTCGACGTTTTCCACCACCACAATCGCGTCATCAACGACGATACCTATGACCAGTACCATGCCAAACATGGTGAGCACATTGATCGAAAATCCCAGCGCCAGCAAACAGGCCATGGTGCCCAGCAAAGCGATGGGCACCACAATCGTCGGGATGATGGTGTAGCGCCAGTCTTGCAAGAATAAGAACATCACCAAAAACACCAACGCCACTGCGATGAGCAAAGTTTCGGTCACTTGGCGGATCGAAATATCCACAAAGCGAGAACTGTCGTAGGGAATCGTCCAGTTCATGCCTTTGGGGAAAAAGCGTTCCAGCTCCTGCATCCGCGCACGCACCGCTTTAGCGGTTGCCATAGCGTTGCCGGTAGTCGACAGCTGGATTCCGATGCCAGTGGATGGCTTGCCATTCAACCGCGCCGAAGTGGCATAGGACTGCGCCCCCAATTCAATGCGCGCCACATCACGCAATCGGACAGTGGAGCCATCGGCATTGGCCCGCAAGACCACATTGCCAAATTGCACTGGCGATTCGAGTTGGCCTTTAACGATGACGGTGGCGGCAATGCCCTGGCCAGCAACATTGGGCAGACTGCCGATTTCACCGGCCGAGACTTGTGCGTTTTGCGCCCGGATGGCGTTGTTGATATCGCCAATGGATAAATTGAATCCGGTCAATTTAGTCGGGTCTATCCAAACCCGCATAGCGCGCTCGGTGCCGAATAGTTGGGCCTGGCCCACACCTGGTACACGCTGCAATTCGGGCAGGATATTGCGTGAGGCAAAGTCGCCCAAGGCGACTGGGGTCAGGTTCGGATCGTCCGAGTTGATGATGGTAAAGAGCAAAAAATTAGTACGTGCTTTGTCCACCCGCACGCCTTGCTGCGTGACCGTGGAGGGCAAGCGCGCAGTGGCGCGCGCCAGTCGGTTTTGCACATCGACCTGCGCCAGGTCCGGATTGGTGCCGGGCTGAAAACTCAGGCTGATATTGCCCGAGCCATCGGCCTGCGCCACAGACTCCATATAAAGCAGGCCCGGTGCACCGTTCATTTCGCGTTCAATGACCGACAGCACCGCATCTTCTAGAGTTTGCGCAGAAGCACCTGGGTAAACCGTCGACACCACGATCGAAGGCGGTGCCACGGGCGGGTATTGCGCGATAGGCAATTGGGTGATGGCCACCGCGCCCATTACCATCACAAACAGTGCGATCACCCACGCAAAAATCGGGCGCTGAATAAAAAAGGCGGCCATTCTGCGGCCCTCTTAGCGGCTCGCTGCCGAAGCAGTTGGCGCTGAGGCCGCTGAAGCACCGGTTCCCGGGGAGGGGGCAGAAACGCTACCAGGCGGCACCCAGGGTACGGCTTTGACAGGCGCATCGCCACGCAACTTTTGGAAACCGTCGACCATGACCTGATCGCCTGCCTGCAAACCGCTGGTCACTATCCATTGGTTAGCCCGCTGGCCGCCAATCTTTATCGGTCGTGGTGCGACCTTACCTTGTGCATCAACCACCATCACGGTATCACCCTGCGGAGTACGCGTGACGGCCTGTTGCGGAAGGGCAAAGGCGTTACTGGCTAAAGCTTGTTCCAGCCGCACGCGCACGTACAAGCCGGGCAGCAGCACGCCCTGCGGGTTAGGAATTTCTGCGCGCAGCGTGATCTGGCCGGTGCCCGCATCCACCGTAAGGTCCGAAAACAACAAACGCCCGGCCAAGGGATATTCGGTTCCGTCTTCCAACACCAAACGCACGCTGGCCGCTTGCGACCCTGAAGCGCGTTTGAGCTGGCCAGACTCCAGCGCTTTGCGCAGCTTCATGACCTCGCCTGCCGATTGGGTGAAGTTGATGAACATCGGGTTGGTTTGCTGCACCAGCGCTAAGGGCGTGGCTTCACCCTGGCCCACCAAGGCGCCGACGGTTACCAGCGCGCGTCCAACGGTGCCCGCAATAGGTGCCGTAACCGAGGCATAGTTAAGGTTGATGCGCGCACTTTGCAGCGCAGCCCGGGCCACGCCGATATCGGCTTCGGCCTGTTTTTGCGCCGCTTGGGCGGCGACCCAATCTTGTTCACTGATGGCCTTAGCGGCAACCAGGGGCTTGTAGCGCTCTGCCTGGGCGGTGGCCTGCATAGCATTGGCCTCGGCCTTAGCCAAGTTGGCCTGCGCGCCGTCCAAGCTGGCTTTGTAGCTGCTGGCGTCAATTTCAAACAAAGCTTGCCCAGCCTGAACGTAGCTGCCTTCGTTAAACAACTGGCGTTGCACCACGCCGGCCACCCGGGCCCGGACCTGGGCAATGCGCGAGGCTTCGAGTCGTCCGGGCAGCTCCGTACTCAGGCCCCAGTCACCTGGATTCACGGTGATCACCCCCACTTGTGCTGGCGGCATCCCAGCGCCTAGAGGTGCAGCAGGGGGCGCCGCCCCTTGACCGCAGGCCGCAAGCAGCAGAGAGCCCGTCAGGGCGCTTAACACGAGTCGTAAAGCAGTGGCCCGAAGGGGCGTTGTGGCTTGCTTGGGCATTGTGAACCAATCGGCTAAAAATAGGGGGTGAGATGGCAAGCGCTTCGGTGTCGCAAGACTTGGTTTAAGTTTTGCTACCGGGTTGTGCCTAGCAAGGGTAATGTAGATAGCTTTCCTAGGTAACTAAATGGCCAGATCGGCACCCACCGCATGGCTTTGGTATGTCAAGCTTTGCCCGCTAGGCGTAAAGCCGCATCGACAAAGGCGGCGGGCGCCTCCTGCGGCAGGTTGTGGCCAACTCCCGGCAATTCGATTCGAGTATAGGCAGCGCCGAACTTTTCCCGGTGTCCGGCGGAGCCGCCCGCTGCGGCGACGCCATCGCTTTGTCCGTCCATGGCAATGCTTGGCACGGTGATGGCGGGAAACTTTGCAAGGCGCGCCTCCCAGTCTGCCAACATGGGATCGCCCTCTACCAGCCCGAAACGGTGGCGGTAGGAGTGGGTGACTACGGCGACAAAGTCGGGGTTATCAAAAGCCTGCGCCGTGCGCGCATAAGTAGCATCGTCAAAATGCCAGTCAGGAGACCACATTTCCCACAGGAGTCTGCAAAACGCATGGCGATGGGCCTGCAGACCTGCGACGCCCCGCTCGCCATGCAAGTAGTACTGGTACCAAAGCTTGTGTTCTTCTGACGGGATGGCTGGTCGCGGGGCCTGTGCAATGTTTTGGATGCCATAACCCAGCCCGCTCAGTAAACCGCGCACCCGCTCGGGATATAGGGCGGCCACAATGCAAGCGGCCCGCCCGCCCCAGTCATACCCGGCCAGTACTGCATCGGGAATGGTCAGGGCGTCCATCAGCATCAAAAGGTCATAGCCCATAGCAGCCTGCTGCCCGGATCGCGGTGTGTCAGCGTGTAAAAAGCGCGACTCGCCAAAACCCCGCAGGAAAGGCAC
>Ga0214919_10007046_pt1 | contig 15282 bp, 15 predicted proteins | sample LL1503_MetaG_FD_177994 | JGI IMG/M metagenome (GOLD analysis project Ga0214919, IMG submission 177994) | Freshwater microbial communities from Lake Lanier, Atlanta, Georgia, United States - LL-1503 | ecosystem: Environmental > Aquatic > Freshwater > Lake | place: USA: Georgia | collected... | reverse complement strand
CGTGTTCCCTTTTACAATTTCTTGTAAAAGGTGGTAGTTAGGGCTCTAAGGGGTTTCCCGCTTCAAGGTATTTTGCCAACAACCTTTAACAAAGGTTGCACCAAAATTTTTGCTCTAATATTGTAGCAGTGTTTGGACCAACCTTTGTTAAAGGTTGTTGACTAGGAGGTTTCACCCTTTTCAGGCCCCCTGTTTTCGACAGATTTTATCGAAGTCGGCATTGTAAGGTTTGGTGCAAGAGACATTCATGCGAAAGGTGTCGCCTACCGGCATGATGCGCACAATATGTCCCATCATAGACATTCTGTGCAGTGTGGGCTGGCGATTAAAGAGAATACAGTCGCCGTCCATCATATGCCGATGCACCGTGTCGCCAATTTCCAGCTTGATGGAGTCGCGGTCAATGTAGCGCAAGGAAATAGAGTCGCCATTCTTTTTTTCCAAGATTTTTGCGCCAGGATGCACCTCCGGTCCATTCCGCACGAGCTTTTCCAAGAATTTGATGTTCCTGAAATTGACCACTACGGGCTTCGTCAGGTTCTTCGCCATTTTCAGGGGCACGCCCAGCTCGGTCGCCTTGATATTTGGGTCTGGTGTAATGACGGAGCGTCCGCTATAGTCTACGCGTTTTCCCATCAAGTTGCCTCTCACACGACCGTGCTTACCCACCAAACGCTCTTTAATGGCTTTCAAAGGTCGCCCGGACCTTTGCACGACTGCAGCAACGCCGGGTATTTTATTATCCACGAGTGTCGCGACATAATACTGCAACACTGTCCCCCAATCACTAATGACATTGGAGGAAGCATTCGCCTGTATTTTTTCTTGTAAGGTCTTGTTCGCTTTGAGAATGTTGACAATAATATGGGTTATATCATCTTCGCTCCGCTGTTGAGAATCGTGCTTCACCGAAGGTCTTACGGCGGGAGGCGGGACAGCCAAGACTTGACAGATCATCCAATCGGGACGCGACCAAATAGGACTAAAGCCCATAAAGGAGACATCGTCGTCTGAGATACGTCGAAAACATTTGAGTAATATTTCGGGGGTCAATGTCATAATAAGGCGTTGCTCTTTCTCTTCGCCTTCTGCGCCACCCGCTGCCGTCGGGGCTGCCGTCGCCACACCACCCGCACCCGCAGCATCACCCATCGATTCCCATTCAGCGACCAAGGTGGCTAAACCTTCTTTTTTAATTTTACTGGGTTGTTTACAGCCGCATCCATCATCGGTGTCTTCGCCGCAGCGCTTAACCTTGCTCGCCAAAATAAACACTGCATCCCAGCGATCTTCTGCCGACAACTTTAACAAATGCTTGTATTTTTGCTTACTGACAAGCAGCTTGCTACATTTGACACAAATACAGCGCGCAATCTTAACAATGGTGTTCAAATATTGTATATAAAACAGCGGCTTGGCTAGTTCAATATGCCCAAAATAACCCGGCGTCTGCATATGATCGAGACCATCGGTGGGGCAGATTAATCCTGGCTCTAACACGCCCATCCGCGGATCAAACAATCCGTTAATGACCGGTTTGTTATTGACATAGGCTTCGCGGTTGGTAATTTCTGCGACCGAGCCCTTGCGAATTTCATCCGGCGACAATATACTAAATTGAATACCAATAATGCGCGTAGCATTCTGTTTCTGCATTGATCCTTTGTTTCGGTTTGAAGCCATCGTGTATCTTATATTAACATAACACTATTTAGATATGTTTAATTCAATTTTTTAAAGATATATAATAATGACACTAAAACAAATTTTGCATTTGGCTTTTAGTAAAAAATTGATTCGATGATTACTTAAAAAGTAAGTGGTATAATCATATACCAAGATGTCTACTTCTGAGCGAAAGCCTATTACACGTTCTTCTTCCAAGAAAATAAGCACTGAAATGCAGAATAAAAAAAAGGAAAAGCCTGAGAGCGCTAAACCTACAAAGCAAAAGCAAAAGCAGGCGGATGATAAATGCTCGTATAAAAAACAAGAATCTTCCGATGATGATAGTGATACAACCTATCATACCGAATCAGAAGAGGACACAGACGACTTGACCGATACGGATATTATTGACGAGTCTGATTCGGAGGAGGACGAAGATGAGGATGCTTTGGCTGACAAAGAATACAAGAAGTTTCTATGTGAATTATTTCCGTCGAAATATATGAAAAACAAAGTCGCAGAAGTCGAGAAAGAAGCTGAACCAGTGAAACGTAAGAAAACTTCTACTAAATGCCCATCGGCGCCGCAAAAAAAACGTCGCATCATTACCTCGGACGATGATGAGGATGAAGAAGATGAAAATGAAATCATAACAGGAAAACCTTCCAATTTCAATATATCTTTCATCATCGATGATGTAATGCGCCAATTCTCCGGCAAAGAAGCATTGTATGATGAAGATGATTATACTGAAGAGGATGATGAGGAGGAGGATGAAGAGGAGGAGGATGAGGAGGAGGAGGATGAAGAGGAAAAAGAAGACGACAAAAAAGAAGAGGATGGCGAAAAAGATAAAATCACCAGCGACATTGCCTTGAAAAAGATGAAGGAAATGTTTGATGCATTATCGCCAGAAGAAAAGCGCAGTCCGGTAATGAAGGGTTTTATCAATCGATTTAAAACCGCCGAGCAAAATTTCCTCAAGTCCAAGGAAAAGGAATCGAAAAAACTAAAGAAAAAGAACACGAAAAAGCTAAAGTCATTGTTCCGGGAAAAGGATATTATGAATGATCTAAAATTCTTCCACGAGAAAATGTCCTTGGAAGAACAGAAAACAGTCTTGGAGCAGATTGAGCTCATTCATAAAAGTTCGTGCGTAGACAAGCCTTATCGCTTATCTCTCTTGGACGCCGACATTCCTGTGCAGTACAAAGCCTGTGCTTACCGAAAGATTTCCAGCTTGCGCTATATGGAACCAGGCGGCGGCGAATATTATAAAATGAAAAACTGGGTCGACACATTTATGCAGATCCCTTTTGCCAAGTATAAAAATCTGCCGATTACCCTGGACGATGGTGTGGAGAAATGCCACGCGTTTATGGAAAACGCCAAGAAGACTTTAGATGAAGCCGTCTATGGCTTGAATGACGCCAAGCTGCAAATTATGCAAATGATTGGGCAGTGGATCGTCAATCCCAGCGCTATTGGGACGGCAATCGCCATCAAGGGACCGATGGGAACGGGGAAAACGACTCTAGTGAAAGAAGGCATTAGCAAAATTCTCGGTCGCGATTTCGCCTTTATTGCACTCGGCGGTGCAACTGACAGCAGTTTCCTAGAAGGACATTCGTATACGTATGAGGGTTCGACTTGGGGTAAAATCGTGGACCTCCTTATTAAGTGCAAGAGTATGAATCCGGTCATTTATTTCGATGAGCTAGACAAGATTAGCGACACGCCCAAAGGCGAAGAAATCGCCGGTATCTTGACCCATTTAACCGATACGACTCAGAACAATCAGTTTCATGATCGCTACTTTTCGGACATTGATTTTGACCTGAGCCGTTGTCTCTTTATCTTCAGCTACAATGATGAGAGCAAAGTCAATCGTATTCTCTTAGACAGAATGTATCGTATTCAAACCAAGGGCTATGACCAAGCACAGAAAACCACCATTGCGAATCAGTACCTGATGCCGAAAATATGCGAGCAAGTCAAGTTTAAACAAGAGGATATTGTGATATCAGAGGACACGATGCACTATATCATTACCAATTATACCGATAAGGAAGATGGGGTGCGGACGCTCAAGCGTTGCTTGGAAATCATTCATACCAAGCTCAATCTGTATCGCTTGATGAAGCCGGACACGAATATCTTTGAATCGGAAATGTCCATTAAGGTAGAATTTCCGATGCAAGTGACGAATGAGATTGTCGATAAGTTGATTAAAAAAGAAGTAGATAATGGAGCGTGGAAGCAGATGTATAACTAGCACTTTTTAGAAAAGTGCAGCAAAAAAACGATACACACTTTTTAGAAAAGTGCAGCAAAAAACGATACACACTTTTTAGAAAATTGTAGCAAACCTTATAGCAAACTTAACATGTAAAAAAATGAGCTTTCGCCTTTATTGAATTTTTTTCTTTTTTTTAAAATTAATTTTCTTTTTTTTTCAAAACCCTCTTTCAAATCCTAATTTTTTATTTCCAAAACACTCTTCATACTGAGATTACCTGAGAACAACTCAAGTGCCCACCGTTCGTCTTCTACTTTTGAGCCAAAGGTCTTTCGCTGGATTGTTTCGAGCGATTCTTGTCCAAAAGTACGAATATACCAATGCATCGGTGCAATATCAACACCTGTCCGAATGTTTCTCAATACATAGTCGCCCAGAATCACGGCGTCTTTTCGTTTTTGTAGGATTGCCATTGATACAATAAGCCGCCACAATTCAAGCGGCATTGGAGGCAAGTCCTCGTTTTTTTCCATTTTAGTAGAAATCCATTCAGACATAATACCAATGTCCTCTTTGGTATTGACAATCAGTTTCGTGAAAGGAGCTGCTGACGCTTGTGCTTGTACTGCTGACGCTTGTGCTTGTACTGCTGACGCTTGTGCCATTTTCTTGGTTTCTTTTCTTGACTTTGTTTGTTGTTTTGAAATACTTATTATAATTATTAGAAAAAGTATTTCAATTTTTAGGGGCTCTCCCTCTCATTCCTCTTCAATTTTGTTCCACTTTCGATTTACGGCTTACCTGAGTCATCCATATATTTTTTCTTCCAATTCTTCTCTCGTAATATGCGGTTGTTTTATTAATACATAGCCAATATCAATAAGCCAAACATCCTCTTCGCACGTGCATCGGTTTTCATCCAAGATATATTTGGCGCAAAAGGCTGCGTCTAGAATCTGGGTATTGACAATGATTTTTATTTGCAAATTATCTATATTTTCTTCCAGCTCAGCCATGGTATATTTATTTTTATTATTGCGTAAATCAGAACAGGTTAACTTTTTCGTAGTCATTTATTATTATTAATATAAGTAATTATTAAAGTAATATATCAATTTTATATATTTATACTATATATTTATACTATATATTTATACTATAATAATATGGCTTATGAAAAAAAATTTATTCATTTTGGATGTTGGAATCAAGGATTGTGTAAAAAAAAGGATCCCAGTAATAATAACCCGATTACAAAGGTGATGCGACAATTAAATACTACTTTAAATCAAGCAAAAACTAATAATAAATACGATTTTATAGTAGTAGCGGGTGATAATTATTATCTCGATAAACCCGAAAAAACCGAAAAAACAGAAAAAACAGAAAAAACAGAAAAAAAAGATAAAACAAAAAAAAAGAAAGGCGATAAAATATTAAAAGAAGCCAATTTAAAATCAGGTTTTGCGTGTTTACCGGAAGGCATTGAAATAAATGTTATTTTAGGTAATCACGATTTAGAAACATCTAAACCAGAGAAGCCTATCTATATTGAAACCGTCGACACTATAGAACAAGGCGATTGTAAAATAATGCAGTTAGAGAAAGAGGCAATAAAAGAAAATAAACAACAGTTTCGCGTTAGTTTAGAATTGTATAAAGAAAAATGGTTGGGCGATAATACACTCGTTTTAATGATTGATTCCAGTATGTATGATCCCGAAGATGCTGATTCATTTTTACCGTGTTATAACATTAAAACGAAAAAAAACTATACTGATATTAGTGAGCTACACGCAGAGCAACAATAATTTGTGAACAAGACCATAGATAAATATTCCAAGAAAATAAAAAATGTTATTGTTATCGGGCATCATCCGATAAGTGGCTATAAATATAAAAACGAGGCAACGAACCTTATACAAAGTTTTGAAGGTTTAAGTCGATTATTATATTCCATAAATCAAAAACTTATGAATAAATCTATAATTAATAAACCTATAAACTATTATTATTTATGCGCTGACCTTCATTTATATCAACCCGGCACGATAGAGATAAACAATAAAACTGAGAATAATACAATGATAATTCAACAATATATAGTTGGTACAGGTGGTACAAAATTAGATGATTCACCATTTTTACAAGCCGCGTCTTTTCCGCCCGCTACAGAGCATGCTTTAAATAATGACGAATATACGGTAAAGTATTCTATGACGGAAGATCAAAAAAGAATAGCATTAAATACAAGTAAAAAATACGGATTTTTATCGTGTGAACTGTACAGAGGCAATATGTATTTTAAATTTATTGATACAGAGGGCGTTGCATATAGTGAAGAAAGTAAAAAAGGAAAAACAACAAGAAAAACAACAAGAAAAACAACTAGAAAAACTACAAAAAGAAAAACAACAACAAGAAAATCGAGAGATATGTCTTGATCTTTGTGCGATGTCTACTACGTTTGTAATGTCTACTACGTTTGTAATGTTTACTACGTTTGTACTTTTTTTCAAAAGTATATATATGTCCATATATGTCTTTGGTTATGGTTCTTTAATAAATAAAAACGAACTTATTAAAGAAATACATAAAAATAAAAATATTATACCTGTTTTAGTAAAAGGCTTGAAACGCTCATTCAATGTCAGCTCCAAAGGCGGTAAGTATAAGGTTCTCGGTGTTCGAAACTCTTCTTCCAGTAAAGCAGAATGCAATGGCGTTTTAGTTAAGGTTAATAAAGAAGAACTGGCTGAACTAATAGAGCGAGAAAAAAATTATTCTATAAAACCAATAAAAAAAGATAGACTTTCCTTTCCTTATGGTAAGGAAGTTGAATTAAAAAACGAAGACCAACTATTTTGTTTCTATCCCGAGACACTGTTTAAACTTACTAAGACAGAAAGTGAAAGAATACCGATAAGACCCAATTATTTAAACATTTGCTTAGAAGGCGCTAAGGCGTTGGGGGAAGATTTTTTCAATGATTTTATTGAAACCACTCAAGAATAAAAGTATAAAATTTCGTGGTTTTTTTTAACCCCAAAAAAAACCACGAAATTTTATGCGTGTATATAAAATGGAGAAATCTTCCCACACATATAGTTTCGGTGTGCCCAGTGAAGCCATCTGGGGGTCGCATATCTTAATGGGATTGTTCTTTATCTATGTGGGTTATGAGCTTATTATGAAACGAAAGTTATCTGTTGCGGTTGCACTTATTATAGTAGTTTTAGGCGCATTAGGCGCTTTATACCATCTTCATTTGTGGTATGAAGGATTGAATTCAGCTAAAGTAAAAAAAGAATAGTATAAACGTAGCAATGCAAATATTTACTTAATTTCTACAGGCTTCTCTTCGCCTACCGTAGGTTTGATATCCGCAGGCTCACATTCCCCAATTTCACATACATACATCGGCGGAAGATCTGTCGCAACAGCACTGTACGTAGGCGCATTATTTATGGGCTCTTTATTTGGTCGTGTTATTAGCCAGGAAAAATCCAACCACGCCGTAAATTTATCAAAATAGTATAATAATGACATATTTATTATTATACTAATTACAATCTTTATTATGTTTTACAAGTGTGTTTTGTCGCACTTTTTTAAAAGTGTTTAATAAATCGCAACGCTCTTCCATCTGAATAGACATGGAGCTCTCCTAAAGAGTTATACTTGGGTAATGAAAATACTCCGTCCGACAGAGCTGGTTGTTCTGCCGAAACCATCTTACTTAGCGCCCTGAATGCATCATATACATTATTTATTTTATCTGGTAAACCGCTGTTAATAAGTTCATCCGTGCCGAAAGTATTATCATAAACGACTTTATTAAAGAAGTCTTTAATGTCCTTGGAGGCTTTATAAGCAGCTTTTTTGATATCTGGCTTGAAAGCATTCAATAATCGTAAATCGTGGCTCACGTGATTTTGCCGACTTTTAATGTAATAAGCGCCAGAATTTAACCAATTAAATCCTTGATCATAGCCACACTTGGGTTCGCATTGCGGCAGTATGCATAATTTCTGATACAGTTTATCGGAATTATCAGAGGCACTCAGGGAATAAAAACTGCGACCATAATCAATAATCTTCGGTATAAATCTGCACTTAAACTTGACGACTTTTTTATTTTCGTGAAACACATAGTTAATATAGCCTGTTTCACTCGGCCTATACAGCAATACATTACCAGCGTGTAAGTCGTAGTGAGTAAATCGTCCCACTAATAAATGCAAGGAGAAATACAGAATATAAAAAATAGACATCATTTCTTTATTTGCAAAGTCGCCCTTGTTCTGCCTGACCCATGTACCTAATTCTAAAGAATTTTTCAAGTGCTGAATGAGAATAGATTGGTATTTGGCTTTGCTACAGCCTGATCCCAAGTTATTAAATGTAGGCGCCACTTGTAAAACCAACTGATTCTTTAAAACATCTTCTTTATCGGGTGTAGTTTTTTTTAGTTTAAGCCAAGCCGCTTGATCTGGATATTCAAACAAACCATAGGTTTCCACAAAACACGGCACCTGTTTGGCAAATGTATTGACGGCATTGCCGACAAAATATTCATACATCAAATTATCATTATCATATTCCATCGTGGATTTCAAAATAGCATAGGCTTTATAGCCTTGCCGAACATATTCTACTTCATACAGAAAGCCATTCTGGGAAGTTGCACCGATTTTTTTTATGTTGCCGTTTAAATGAGTAAAATCGGTGAAATTGTTAAAAAACGTTTTAATCTTCCCAGCTTCCTGCCCGAAGGCTATACAGACGCCCGAGTCGGAGCAAATACTATTCAAAAAGTGTGCCGTGCTCTTCTCTCTTACCACAGGGTTCACCATGAATTTTTTAATCGTTTTCTCCGCCTGCTTCTTCCGTATTGATAGCAGTTTTTTACTTAAAACCCTTGCCTTCGCTTGCTTAGCTTTCTTAACCAGCTTGGCTGCGATGGACTTGCTGAGAAGTGATTTTCTAGGTATTATTATTAATTTTTTCTTTTTTTTCAACTTTTTTGTTTGTTTCGCCAGAACTCGTTCTTTCGCTTGCTTCGATTTTTCTATAAGTTTTGCTGTAATAGACTTGCTGATTGAGGGTTTCTTTTCTTCTTTCTTTTTCTCCAGTTTCGGATAAATATTACAGCCTCGTTCATCTTTTTTCAGCAAATAACGCTTACGATTTAAGGTGCAATATTTACGCGTCTTATTAATATAATTACAAAAAGGTGGTTTGCACTTCTCTAAAAGAGTACCTTTACAAGGTGAAACGCATTTTTTATCTTTTTTATTTTTTTTTATTTTGATTTTGGCGGACATACTTATACTATAGTAATACTATAGTTTTACTTATACTATAGTTTTACTTAATCGCGCATTTCATTCCTCTCTTGGATAACCGCCTCTATAACTTTATGAGGTATAGACAGTTCCTTCATGAATTCGTTTAGAGCGGAAATATCTTTTGGCAGACACGCGCCGCCAAAAGAAATTTGTCCATCGTGCCCAGGTACTGACATGTGCTGCGCATGTATCCACCCGTTTTTTAACATCATCTCTTTTACTTCTTCATAAGACACATTTAATCTATCGCAGAGTAGATAAAGTTCACTAAAAAATTGTACCTTTGTAGCATAAAAGCTATTACACGCCAGTTTAGTCAAGGCTGCTTCTTCGGACGTACATACAGACACTTGAGCCAAAGGAAACAACCTTTTATAAAAAGAAACGACTGTAGTTAAGCTTTCAGCCGATTGCTGAGTAGAACCCAAAATAATATGCTTTTGCTGAGCAAAATCTTCCAGTGCTGTTCGAGCACTTAAAAATTCAGGATTGTGAATAATCCGCAGGTTAGGGTACGTGTCATTTATTTTTTGACAATACTTGGGCAAAACAGTGGATTTTATTAAAAGTATTCCTCGATAATGTTGCTCGGAGAATTGTTTAAACGTCAAATCAATTTCGCTCATATCGTATGTTTTGGTCTCATTATCGTATTGGGTCGGCAAACAGATAAAACACAGGTCGCTCTTTAATAAATCGGCAAACGTATTTAATTTTTTATACTTATCATACGCAAATATATGGAATATATTTTTATAATTAGCTAGGTACGTCATAACAGCATTTCCAACAAATCCAACGCCGCAAATACTGATATTATTAATGTCCATTAATATAATATCATATTGTATTTTCACAGTGTAATCTCATATAAGCCATTATTTAAATCAGCCTCAATCGGCAACAGTTCATAAACATTATTATCACAATACACGCTAATGTATTCTTCCATTACGTCGTTTGGCGAACATACTTGCGTTGGAGTACTACTTTCACTCGGCATTACAACGACTGTTTTTAATTCTTCCATTACTTGACCCCATGTCTCCTCGCGTACAGGCGTAGCAGGCACAGGCGTAGATGGCACAGGCACAGGCGTAGATGGCGGTGTGTCTCTTGCTGTAATCTCTCTTGTCTTACCCCACGTCATGCTATCCATATAATAAATAGAGTAGCCAAAGGTCATCAGCTTTACAAACACGCCTGGCACTAAATAGAACGAATAAGCCAAGTAATAATACATTGCATCTCTAAAAGATAAAGGTCTAATGAAAACTGGTATTAAAAAGGCATATAAAAAGGGTATAAAAATAAGTATAGATAAATAGAGCATTAATAATGTGGGCGCCGATAGGATAGCTTTAATAAAAACAGCGGTCGCTATAAAAATAAAAGGCAAAAGACAAAACGTCATTACATTGATACCTGCCGCGATGCGTTCGAACGGATTTATGTCCGGCATATGCACCAGCAGCATATCATTGGTTATAGTGCCTAACGTCCAGCGGCGTCGTTGTGATAAAAACACTTTAACGCTGGTCGGCACACTCGTGTAAGCAATGGCTTTCAGTGCTTGCACTGATTTCACGTAAGGATACATCGACATCATATGACAAATATGATTTCTATCTTCGCTTGCATAAGAACGTATATGATTAAAAATATTCTCATCTTCCGCCGGCAAATAATTCAACACATTTAATATAGCATTGCCGCATGTTTCTTTATTCACTCTTAGAATTTGATTACATCCCGATAAACAATTCACCTTTTGGGTTATGTTAGACTGCGCATAACGTCTTAAGCATTGTGAAAACATATATTCGCCGTATTGATACAATATATAAGGTGAATATGGGCTGGTGCTCTTGCTATTGCTATTGCTCTTGCTATTGCTATTGCTACCGCTAAGCATTATATCTACATAACCTACACAACCGTTTATCTCACTATCTTTTTCAATCGCCTGTAGTAGCTCATAAGAACAATTATAATCAAACACTGTGTCAGCGTCAATACCGATCATATAATCAATATTCTTTTCATATATGGCTTTGAATACGTCAAATGTATATTTAAATAAATTTTCGGATACAGTAAAATCATAAATCTCTTCATCATCCTCTTTTGCAATATGGACATTATAATTATAACACATCTTCCGCGCCAATACGAGTGAATCGCGTTTACCATAATTTTTATTCTTGATGATTAAAATAAAGTCAATGATTTCGCCAGAGTAGTTATAAACGCCTGTATGAATTTTAATAATATTTCGGTTGTCATCCCACGTTTTATAGTCATAGAATTCAGCCAACTCATTTATATTTAATATCTTTTTAAGAATGGAATCGGTTGTCATAGTTTTGCCTTTGCATTTGCTATTACCTATGACCATTCCATCGCAAAGGATAAGCAATGCACGTTTATCTTTATTTACCACACGTTGCAGCGTGAGAGATTGTAAAGATTTTTCCAGTTCTTCTTCCGATTCATTGTAGCAGGGCACGACGTAGATATAATTCTTCGGCTCAATTCGATGCAGCTCTTTCTCATTGCTCAGCATTTTATGACCCGTAATACATAAAACACTGAAAGCATTTACAAATGAAGCCAATATTAGTGCAAATAAATAAATATACCAATTGCTTTCATAGACGATAAAGGTGGAAGATAATAACATATTAATACAAAATAAACCAAAAGCAATTAACCATTTCTGTCGTTTAAGATGGTTCATATATATACTTTTGAAAAAAAGTATCGCAAAAAGGGCAACATACGGCGGCGGCACGGGGCAAAAGTCATCTCATAAAATATGATCCTTATCAATCAAGACCGACCTTGCGATCTTCCGCATAATTTTATTCTCGTTTTCTTCAATGTCGCCTGCGCCCATTGCCTGCCTGACTATTTCGATGTAAATATCATTTAAATAATTATCGCTATCGCACGATCCTGGATGCGCCGCCGACCATTTATTGAGCATATCGGTGTTCTTCTTGGTAATGTGTTTGATCGCCAAGCGCAGCTTATCGCGATTACCGTTTTCCTTTTCCCATACATTTTTATCTTTAACAAAGGTGGTCTCTCGTTTCGCGTCGCTACAATGGATCGGTCTCTTGTAAATGTCCATCTCGTTAAGTTTCTTGATAATAATACCTGAAATGCCTTCCACATAGCCCACCTCGCCGACTTTTTCCAAATCCGAATAGTCCAGCTTGAAGGTATCGACAAAATCCATAATGTTCATAGCGTCCTTGCAATGCTCATTCAGGAAGATCTGCATGTTAAATGTTTTATTATGCGAATTATTATGCGTAATTGAATTATTACTATTTTTACAGACTTCCAACATTTGTTTTTGCAAGTCAGTATTGCTTTTCATCATTTCTATCATTAAATGTTTTAAATCGAGATTGTCTTTCACCAGAACTTCGATCATATCTTCTTTTATAGGTTTTACATAATCGCAATTTTTTTTATGTCTCCATAATCCGGATGGATAATTATATTTTTTACCACATTCGCAAGGGAACTCGTTTGCACCGGCATTTTTTGCTTCTTGTCCTGTATCATTTTTATCCTCTGTACTATGTCTAATGTGTTTTGCCGTGCTTAAATGTTTCTCATAATTACTTTTCTTAGAGCATTTAAAGGCACACGAATCGCAGACAAAAAGTTGAGCATTTTTAGGCAGTTTATTTATATCCATTTATACCTTAAATGGATATAATAAAAAATGCCTAAATCATTTTTATAAAAATTAATAATTTTGAAAAAAAGTTATGCTCACAACATTTTTCGTCTTTTTTTGGAAATGAGAGCATTATGGTCTAAATCACTTTTTTCACTTTTTTCATGAAAGTCCGGCGGACCTTTTGCATTTTGGACATTTTATAAATGTCCATTTTCGAAAAGCGCCGCCAGACTTTTTCCAAAAATCGCATTTTTTATTGTAGCTTATAATTTCTTAAACATACGCAGATGTATGTAAACAGAATATATATCACCAAGCAATTTTATAATCGCAACAGGGTTTGTTTAAGCGTGTAAGAGTGCTGTCGGGAAAGGTAGCGTTTATTTTTTTTAATAAATGGTGCGTGAATATTTTCTGCGAAATCGCTAAGGACATTTTGACAATGTCTGTGGATTGTCTTTTAAAATTAAATGGATTGCCTTGCAAAGGCAAGAGAGCGCAACCAATGCCTATAATCATGCGATGGCTACACATAATTTCAAATTGATACTCGTGCTTTCCCTCTTTAGCAGCACTGACAATGTTGTTATAGATGATAGTGTATTGAACTCTTATAGTATTTACAATCAATTTGAATTTTTCGGTTTCATGCATTAGTCTTAAATCATTTCTATAGATAGGCGCTCCATATATACTACAGCTCAAAGCGAGAAGTGCTATTATGATAGTATTCATTTGTTATTTTATTGTACATAAAAATGTAGAATAAAACTTGGGTTCAATTTTATAGGGGGCTGTCGCCCCTACACCCCCGCCCATACATCCACTGTGGCGAAACACTTTTTTCAAAACTTGCACTAGTTTTGGTCCAACCTTTTCTTACTTGCTTCGCTGATAAAAGGTTGTTGCGTTTTTTGGTCCAACCTTTTTTACACCTTTTCGCATTGAAAATGCGCAAAGTAACGTTGCCTTTTCAGTCATTTACGCCCACTTAGTGGGCGTTTTAAATGAGAAAAGGTGTAAAAGGTTGTTTAGTACGGATCATACAGCGTGCGGTTGCCGCCGCGTTCGCTAATATATTTCATCTGCTCGGGCGAAGCACATACACATCCGTCCGCGTTGGAATAAGCCGACGGACAACAATCGGGCGAAAATTTATTTTCTTTAAAGACCAGGAGCTCGCCTTCTTGCAATGGAACAGGACCTCCGACATTATTTTCCAATTTAGAGAAAATATTAGTACTATCATTTATTTCTAAGGGCTGTAAAGCGGCTTGAACGTTTTCAGCCACATTGGTATTTTCCCAACTCTTTTTAACTCCGTCTCCCATTTTATAATCTAGCGCTGAACCTAAACCTACTAAACCTGCTTGAAAACCTTCTTTAATTCCACCGAAGAAATAATAAAGAGCAAAGGCGGCGACAATTAACCAAAACCCGCCAACCACAATAATAATTTTTAATGATATGGTTTGATTTAAAAAACTATTTATACTCATTATAATACTAAAGTAGATAAAAAATAACAATAAAATCTATTCTTCTATCAATCATCCTCATCCTTTTTTTTGCTGTGGTTGGCGCTATTATTGGTGCTATTGGTGCTATTGGTGCTTGTTTTGTCTTTATTAATAATGATTGATTTTTTGGTAGATTCTAATACATTGGTCGCATACTCAATCGTATTGTTGATTCCGCCGAACATAAAAATAACAAAGATTCCTGCACAAATGCTCCACGCAACCGCAAGCATAATGATCGTTTTTATAGATAGTTTAAAATCAAACAAGTCATTAACGCTATTGATATCACCAATTTTATTTATTTCGTCCAACATATTTTTATAGTAATTGTTAATATAAAAATGTATGAAATTTAGTTGTATTAACGCAAATAGGCGTCAATGCCTGAATTATAATCGTTTACTCTTATATCATTTACAACAAAAAACTTGGTGTCGGTTAATAAGTGATATTTATATTTATCGGCATTATTTATCGGTGCATTATTTATCGGTGCATTATTTATCAGCGCGCAATTTAACGGATTTGTTTGTATATAGCTTATACCCTCTACAACACCTAAATCGGGATCATTAATATGAATGTTTTTGGTTCCAATAAGAGTTCTATAGTCATTTTGAAAGGTATATTTATATTCGTCCATATCGTGTGCGGCTATTTTAACAATTGCAATCACTTTATCACCGGAAAGCAATCTATCATTCACCTTGACATCTTTTAGTAAGACCTTAGAACCATTCTCTAAGAAGAGAAAGGAAGAAGCATGAAATCCACTGTCTAAATGTGTATGAATATCTTTGC